>JAEEGI010022570.1_pt1 | contig 12419 bp, 11 predicted proteins | sample 8958751 | NCBI WGS metagenome assembly JAEEGI01 (sample SAMN16246545, study PRJNA631951) | gut metagenome | biome: gut microbiome; feature: rumen; material: KS-attached | host: Bos | place: Iran: Karaj | collected 2018-10 | reverse complement strand
TTTCCTTGTCGGCAATCATCGTATGAAGGGAGTTGACCTTGAACTTCTCACCGCCCACCAGTTCATAGAGAATGGTATTTCTTACGACGCTGATGTCGTGGCGGTAATCCCTGTCATAGACGGAGTGGGCCTTGCTTTCATCTTCGTAGATGTTGGAACCCAAAGCTCTCAAGATATTATTGAAACCGGCACAGATGCCGATGAGCGGGATATCTTTTTCCATGGCATACCTGGCGATCTCCACCTCGTAGGCACAGGAATAATCACCGCCCTGCAAGATGATACCGTCGCACAGGTCCACCTGCTGGTGCAGATCGGCGATCTCGCTTTCGCTTAAGACCTTCGGATCACCCAGATCGCTCTTGTTGAAATCCATCGTCTCTTCGCTTGGCATCAGCATGATCGCTACACCGCCGTGCCTTACAATCAGGTAGCGCAGTTCATCGACGACTTCCTGTCTGTGCCAGAGATCTTTTCCGTCATTTTCTCTGATCTTGCTCACAATTCCGATAAGCGGCTTTTTCATAGCGACCTCCTGTTTCTTACATTCTTCTACTATATTATCCCACATTTGCAAGTGTTGCATATCTGATGCGTTTTGGTCTTTATAATAATAATTGTATGAACCAAGGAGGTATACAAAAAATGAAGAAATTACTGAAATACCTGATGATCGCTCTTATGATCTTCAGCTTATGTGCATGTAATAAAAAACCGGCTGAGGAAGAAGAACCGGAAGAAACCGGCATTCCGTTTACCCTTTCCGCCGATTACGGCAACGGTGTCAGCGAAGACTTCAACGTTTCCGCCAGCAAGGAAGGAAATCTTCTGGAAACGGTCCAAGGTCTTGGCATTATGAACCTGCTTAAGATCGAAACCAAAGACGGCAAGATCGTCAAGATCAACGACACGGAAGCCAATGACAAGAGTCACTGGGACGTCTATGTCAACGATCAGCTCTACGAAGGAAAGATCGAAGAACTGACCTTCAAACAGGATGATGTCATACGCATGGTCTATGTCACTTCTGCTGAGCAGCCGGTTGCTGAAAAACCGGCCGAGAACGAAACAACTCCTGAATCCCCTGTTCAGACCCTGGTGGGCGGCTGGCAGACCTATGAAAACTTCAAGGAAAACGTCAGCGCCGATGAAAAGAAACTCTTTGAATTAGCCGCTGCTGAATCAAAGAACGTCACCTACATCCCGCTCAACGTCCTGGCGACCCAGATGGTCTCCGGTACCAACTACGCCTTCCTGGCGCAGGGCATTGATGCCAAGCCGTCGATCGATTACTACATCATCATCGTCTATTCCGATCAGAATGGCTATCAGGAAATCAAAGCCATCAACAAGCTCACGGTTCCTGATCTGGAACTTCAGGCCGAACATTCCGATTCCCTTCTGGGCGGCTGGATGATCTTACAGCCGGACAAGAACAACAAGTTTATCGAAAAGGAAGTCCAGACCTCATTTGATAAGGCGATCGCTTCCGACAAGGACGTCACCTACACGCCGATCAAGCTGCTGGCAACCCAGGTCGTCAACGGCACCAACTACATGGCCTTATGTTACGGTCAGACCAAGGGCGATAAGCCGGTCGCTGACCTCTACGCTGTCGTCTGGAACGTGGATTCTTCCAAGAAGGTATCCTTAATTTCCGTCGATCCGCTCAACCTGGCCTACTACGTAGCCGGCGAATAATACAGACAAACAGATCGCAATGATCTGTTTTCTTTTGGCTCTTGTAAAGGTGGTATACTTTATGCGTATGAAAAACTATGAGATCGTCATTGCCGGCGTGCGCCGGATCCTTCCCTTTGTAAAGATCGACGATGAGCTGGCCTATGCGTCCTTCGTCGTCATCTCCGACTCTGAACTGGTCGCTGCCGCAGCGCCATTGCTGGCCTCCCGCATCAAAGACTGTGACATCATCTTAACCGCCGAAGCCAAAGGCATCGCCTTGGCTTACGAGATCTCCAAACAATTAAAGCACAAAGAATTTGCGGTCGCCCGCAAATCCATCAAGAGCTATATGAAAGATCCGATCTCCGTTCCGGTTTCTTCGATCACTACTTTTGATCCCCAGCACCTCTATCTCGATCAAAGCGATATGGCAAAACTCAAGGACAAGAGAGTCTGTCTGCTTGATGATGTGGTCTCCACAGGAGAATCATTGAACGCCTTGAAAGCGCTGGCGGAAAAAGCCGGTGCCAAGGTCGTCTGCAATGCCTGCATCCTGGCAGAAGGCAAAGCAGCGGACCGCGACGATCTGATCTATTTAGAAAAACTGCCGTTATTTCAAAAGACCTCGGAAGGAGAATACGAAGCGATACTATGACCAATATCTACGAATACTTAGCCAATAACGAATACCCGGGACGGGGCATCATTGTCGGCCGCAAGGACGGCAAACGGCTCATCGCCTACTTCATCATGGGACGCTCGGCCAATTCCCGCAACCGTGTCTTCGCCAAAAAGGAGGAGATCCTTTTCACCAAAGCCTACGATGAATCCAAGGTCAAGGATCCTTCTCTGATCATCTACAATGCGGTTCGTCCTTTCAAGGAAAAGACCATCGTCACCAATGGCGATCAGACCGATACGATCTACGAATACCTTGTCAAAGGTTCCACCTTTGCCGACGCATTGGATTCCAGAGAATACGAACCGGATGCGCCAAACTACACGCCGCGCATCTCAGCCCTCATCGATGACGATGAATACGACATCGCCATATTAAAAAGAGAAGAAGAGAAGTGTCACCGCATCTACTATCACTTCAACGCCAAAGATGACATTGCCCACTTCATCTCGACCTACGATCATAACGGCGATCCGCTTCCTTCCTTTTCTTCCAACCCTCTTCGTTTGAAGATCGAAGAGGATGCGAAAGATTTCGCCGAAAAACTGTGGACTTCCTTGAATAATGACAACAAGATCTCCCTTTATGTCTGTCATGGACAGAAAGAATACATATTCAATAAAAACGAAGGTGACTAAGATGAATGAGATAGAGTTAAAGTACGGATGCAATCCCAACCAGAAACCATCCCGCATCTACATGGCGGACGGCTCCGATCTGCCGGTTACTGTCCTCAACGGCAGACCAGGCTACATCAATTTCCTGGATGCCTTAAACGCCTGGCAGCTGGTCAAGGAATTAAAGGAAGCTACCGGCATGACCTGTGCCGCCTCCTTCAAGCACGTCTCACCGACCTCGGCTGCCCTGGGTTTAAAGTTAAGCGACAAGCTCAAGAAAGCCTGCTTTGTCGATGACATCAAGGACCTCGACGATTCGCCTTTGGCCTGCGCCTATGCCAGAGCCAGAGGCACCGACCGCATGTCTTCCTTCGGTGACTTCATCGCCCTCTCCGATGTCTGCGACAAGACGACGGCCAGACTCATCAAAAGAGAAGTCTCCGACGGCGTCATTGCCCCGGGCTACGACAAAGAAGCTCTGGAACTTCTCATGGGCAAGAAACAGGGTGCCTACAACATCATTCAGATCGACCCGAACTATCATTGTGCGCCGATCGAAACCAAGATGGTCTACGGCATCAGCTTTGAACAGGGACACAACGACTTGAAGATCGATGAAAGCCTCTTACAGGATGTCGTCACTGCCAACAAGGAACTTCCACCAGAAGCCAAACGTGACCTCATCGTTGCCCTGATCACCCTCAAATACACCCAATCCAATTCCGTTGCCTACGCCTATGACGGGCAAGCCATCGGTGTCGGTGCCGGCCAGCAGTCCAGGATCCACTGCACCAGACTTGCCGGAAACAAGGCCGATACCTGGTTCTTGCGCATGCATGACAAGGTCCTGAACCTGCCGTTCAAAAAGGAACTGGGCCGGGCAGACCGCGACAACGTCATCGATGCCTACATCAACAAGAATGAAGAAGATGTCTGTGCGGACGGCATCTGGCAAAACTACTTCACAAAGAAACCGGAACCTCTAACGGAAGAAGAAAAACGAGACTATCTGAATTCGATCAAAGGCGTCAGCCTCGGATCGGATGCCTTCTTCCCCTTCGGCGACAACATCGAACGGGCCCACCGTTCCGGTGTCACCTATGTTGCTGAACCGGGTGGTTCCATCCGTGATGATCACGTCATCGCCACCTGCGACAAGTACGGCATGGTGATGGCCTTCACCAAGATCCGACTTTTCCATCATTAACGACAAAAACGGACTCACGTCCGTTTTCTTTCACTCAAAAAGACAGATCGCTCTGTCTTTTTCGCTTTCTTTACTCCCCAAAGAGATTGTGAAGCTTCGCCATGAACTCATCGTGCGGAATACCTTCCCACATGCCTTTGAAATTATACTTGTTTGTACGTTCATCGCCCGGCTCACTGAGACCTCTGAATTCCGGAACCTTATCGCTCAGACATCTGAAGATCTCGATGTCTCTTATATCTGCCGGATCAGAGAAGCATTCCGGGAATTTCTTGTAAAGGTATTGGCCAAGTTCACGGGTCTCGTTGCGGTTGCCGCCGGCGACCTGTTCAAGCTCTTCAATATTCAGGTTTTTATTTTCCATAATTGTTAACCTCTTTTCTATATTCTGATTATAAGTCCGTATTGTGAAATTATTGTGCAAGACTATAATAGCTCGGATTGATGTCTTCTCTTCTCTCTGCATCCCAATGGCAGCTGTCAGGGTAGGCCAGACAGGTCTTCACATGGGTATCCTTATCGCTTGGCGCATATAAAGCGTATTCGCCATTGACCTGATACGGCCCCTCATCACTTAAGGTAACCCAAGGCATGTAGTTCATGCCGCAGCAGTAACCGGCGGAAGGAGCGGCCGCATAGAAGTCAGATGGCTTGAGATTGTCGTAATCGGCATTCATGCGATAGCCCAGCAGCAAGACAAAGTGTTCATAGGAAGTCCGCTCTCCCTTTTCTTCCGACGCGGCATAGGCATAGAGATCATGGACATAGAAGATGCTCGGTCTGCCGGCGTTGATCTCATCGTAAGCTCGCTGCAGCACTTTCTCCAAAGGCAGATCCAAAGCGATGTCTTCAAAATCCGCCCAGCGCCAGACCGCACCCTCTCCATCGTAGAAATCATAAGGATCGACACGTTCGTCGTTGTCCAAGATTGCCCTGGCATAGGCCAGATTGAAGATGCTGCAAAGACTTTCGTCCTGCACGCCGATCCTGAGAATCAGTCTTCGGTCAAAGTCCAGCATCTTGTAGACATCTTCGGGATACTTGGCTTCCCCCTTCGTTTCTGCTTCCTTCGTCTTTTCTTCCTTTTTTGTTTCTTCCGCTGTTGTTTCTTCTTTTGTTTCCGAAACCAGCGTTTCACTCACCGTTTCCTGCTTTACTGTTTTCTCTTCTCTATAAAACAGCATCTTAAAAAACAGAGGCGAGATGATAAGCAGAAACAGCAGTCCGATAAAGATGAGTTTTTTCATAGGGTCTAACTTGATTATAATCCAGACCAAAGAAAAAGGCTCTTTCGAGCCTTCGTTTTCTTATTCGCCAAGCGGCAGAGTGAAGAGATAGAAGATTCCCTTCGGAAGTTCAACACCGGCTTCCACTGCGATGACCGCATGGGCTGCCACGATGGCCCCCGCCTTGTCGGCCAGTTCCATCAGACCCTTGGTCGTACCGCCGCCTCCATAGACATCATCAACGACCAGGATCTTCTTACCTTTGAGATATTCCGCGTCATCATCGGTCAAAGACATGATCTGATCCTTTGGCGTGGTAACGGAACGATAGACTGCCTGGATCTTGTTGCCGTCACTCTTTCTGGCAACGACCGTCTTTTCAATATTGGTGCCTTTCAGCTTGTTCCAGCGAAGGGCGATCGCATGCGCCAGGGCATTGGACTTGGCGACCGGATTTAAGATCGTATCAAATTCCACACCCTTGTCGGCCAGTAAGGCGACGATGTCATCGGCTGCCGCCTCATTCAAGGCAACCTGACCCGAGATGTCCAAGAATGCGACCTTCTTGCCGGATAAGACCTTAAACGGCAGATAGTAGTCCTTACCGGACATGTTGACACGCAAGAATTCCTGATTGTCTTTAACGACTTTTTCAGTGACTGTCTGATTGACTTCCACGTTCTTCTTCCTCCCTTTACAGATACACTATCATTATACGTTCTAAGCGTAAGGAAACCATTATTTTTTATTCCCGATTCTTGTGGCATAATGGTGGCGTAAAAAGGAGGCAACATGAAAACAAAAGCAGAAAAACTGGAACTGATCAAAGCCGCCATGGGAGAGATCCCCTGCGACAAGACCATCGTCAATGTCAGACACGTTAACGTCTTTACCGGTGAAATCCTGAAGGCAGAAGTCGATATCTACAAGGGCTATGTCATTTCGGTAAGAAACGACAATGAACCTTCTTTACAGAAAGCGAAAGAGATCATCGACGGCGAAGGTCTTTATATGATCCCGGGCTATGTCGATACCCACATGCACATCGAATCGACGATGCTGTTACCGGAAAACTTTGCCCGCGTCTCGATTCCCTGGGGAACCACCTGCATCAATCACGATCCTCACGAAATCGGCAATGTCCTAGGCATTGATGGTATCAGGTTTATGATCGACAACGGCAAGAAGACACTGCAGCGTCAATACGCCATGGCTTCTTCCTGTGTACCGGCTGCCGTCGGTCTGGAAAATGCCGGTGCTTCTTTTGATGCCAAACAGATCAGTGAACTGCTGGATCTGGAAAACGTCACCGCTGTCGCTGAGATCATGGACTTTGTCGGCGTCATCCGCGGATCCAAGCGCATGCACGACATCATCGAAGCCGGCGAACAGAAACACTCCTTCTTGCAGGGTCATGCCTCAGGATTAGCAGGAAATGGGCTTGACGCCTATGCGATCTCCGGCATTCAAAGCGACCACGAATGTTCCACTGCGAAACAGGTCATCGACCGCCTGCGCCGTGGCATGTATACCGACCTCAAGTCCTCCTCCCTGGTCGACAATTTCTCAATTCTTTTAAAAGCTTTGGATCAGACGAAATACCACGACCGCGTCTCCTTCTGTACGGACGACGTCCACGTTGCCGATCTGCTAAAAATCGGCCACATGAACAACCTGGTCCGCCAGGCCGTCCAGTATGGCATCGATCCGATCGATGCCTTACGCATGGCAACCATCAACGGCGCCAGAGAAGAAGGCCTGCGCGATGTGGGTGCCATTGCCCCGGGCTACCACGCCGACTTCCAGCTGGTCAAAAAGATCGACGGTGAACTTCCATGCAAGGTCTTCATCAACGGTGAACTGGCCGCCCAAAACGGACAGTACCTTGGTGATCCGTACGTCAAAGAAGCCTCCTTCGAAAACAGTATGCATACTTCCTGGATCACTTCCAAGGAAGATCTGATGTTAAAGAGTGAGAAGGAAGGAAAGGTCAAGGTCAACGTCATGGTGCCGTTGGATGCCGGCAACATCATCCGCAAGGTGGAAGAAATGGAATTTGAAGTGAAGGATTCCTACGTCTCCATTGAAGGAAAGGAAGACCTGGCCTATGTCTGTGTCGTCAACCGTCATGGCTTACACAATAAGACGATCGCTTTATTGAAAGGCTTCGGTTTAAAGAAAGGTGCGGTTGCCTCGACCGTCTCCCATGACTCCCACAATCTGATCATCGTCTATACCGACCCGCAGGATGCCTTCCTCACTTTGAAAGAACTGGAAAAAGTTGGTGGCGGCATGGCTTTAGTTTACGATGGACAGATCAGAAACATCGTCCCATTCCCGATCGCCGGCCTCATGTCCGATAAGGATGCAAAGGAAGTCAATGAAGAACTCATTGCCTACCGCAAGGCCTACTATGAAATGGTAAGAGAAGACGCCAACCTGCAATCCGTTTCCTTGATGTCCTTAACGGCCATCCCGGGCGTTATTGTGACCGATCTGGGTCTGGTCGATGGGGCGACACAGACCTTCATTCCCATCTTTGCCTGAGAAAAAAGCCCATCTCAATCGAGACGGGCTTTCTGTTTTTATAGGGTTATTTTTTAGATTCCAAACAGGTCGGAGAATTCCTTTAAGGCACCATCGACTTCGTGGGCCAGGACCTTGTTGGCTAAGACCTTACCTAACTGAACACCTTCCTGGTCGAAGCTGTTGACGTTCCATAAGAAGCCCTGGAACATGACCTTGTTTTCAAAGTGAGCCAGTAAAGCACCCAAACTAGCCGGTGTCAGTTCATCGCCGATGATGATGGAAGACGGACGGTTGCCATCGAAGACCTTGTTTGGATTTTCGTCATCCTTGCCGCAGGCATAACCGACGATCTGTGCCGCAACGTTGGCGTTGAGTTTTGCCTGAGACGTGCTGCCCTTGATCTCCAGGTCGTTGCCTAACTGTGATCTTCTGAAACCGACAAACTGCATCGGAACGATGGTCTTGCCCTGGTGCAGCAGCTGGTAGAAGGAATGCTGACCATTGGTACCCGGTTCACCGAAGATGATCGGACCGGTGACGTAATCCATCGGCTCGCCGAAACGGTTGACGGACTTGCCGGAAGATTCCATATCAAGCTGCTGTAAGTGCGCAGGGAAACGGCTCAAAGCCTGAGAGTAAGGAAGAACCGCCGTGGATTCATGACCCAGAACGTTTCTTTCATAGACACCGATCAGGGCATCCAACATGGAAGAGTTCTTGAAGATGTCTTTTTCGCAAGCCAGGACATCCATCTCATGAGCACCCTTGAGGAAGTCAGCGAAGACTTCCGGTGTAAATGCCAGGGATAAGACGCAGCCGCCGACAGCGGAAGAAGACGAATAACGGCCACCGATGTAGTCATCCATGAAGAAGGCATCGAGATAGCCTTCGTTCTTGGCTAATGGGGAAGTCTCGGAAGTGACAGCCACCATATGTTTCGCCGGATCAAGACCCTGCTTCTTCAAAGCTTCCTTGACGAAGGTCTCGTTGGTCAATGTTTCCAGAGTCGTACCGGACTTGGAGACTAAGACGAATAAAGAACGGGAAGCATCGATGCTGTTGAGAACAGCGGATGCATCATCCGGATCGACGTTAGAGACAAACTTCGCTTCCATCGAAAGATTGTTCGTCCTTCTTGCCCAGTTTTCCAAAGCGATGTACATCGCTCTTGGACCTAAGTCCGAACCGCCGATACCGATCTGTACGACCGTAGTGAACTTCTCGCCCTTTTCGTTGACGATCTCACCGTTATGAACCTTGTCGGCAAAGACTTTGATCTTTCTTTGCTGCTCAAGATAGAAATCTCTCTTATTGACGCCGTCGGCATAGACATCCTTGCCTAACTGTCCGCGGCAGAGCTGATGTAAGACCAGTCTCTTTTCACCGGTGTTGATGACGGCACCGTTATAGAGTTCTTCGTATTTTTCAATCAGCTGCGCTTCATCTGCCATCTTCTGTAAGACAGCGAGGACATCCTTATCAACGGCCTTAGCTGCGTAGTTGTAGATCATGCCTTCTGCCATATCGACTTTGCATTCTCTGACTCTCTTCGCGCCGCTTTCGCCGGCCATGACGTCCTTTAAAACGACTTTCTTTGTGTTCTTTAATTCCTTGAATGATTCAAGCTTATCCAGATTGACCCAATTAACCATATTGATCCTTTCTTTCTATTCGATTACGTCTCTATTTTACAATACTTCGCCGTTGAACATTTGATAAATCGGCGCAGTTTTCTTTCCTTCATTCTCATCGACAAAAGTTCAACCGCCTTCTTATAACATCCGGGAAGAAAAACACGCAGAAGTATTGTGACATGGTCTTACTTGAAGAGGCCGCTGAAGTTCAACAAACCGCTGAACCAAAGCAGAATACAAAAAATGAAGAAACAGAAATAAAGGATCAGGGAAAAAATTCCTGATCCTTTTTTCACAACAGTAATAGAGTTTTATCTCAAATCCGCACCGTCAGAACATTGAGACCCAGCAGATTCTGGTAATTGACATCCTTCATGATCTTATAAATCATCCGGATACCGATGTTCTTGGTCGGATCGTCATTGGTGGTGATCTTGGAACGCTCCTTCGGGTCAAACGGAATGCAGTCATCCTTTAAACGCAGGATGACATCTTCACTGCCGTTGACGACTCTGATATCGATGGAGTGCTTTTTCTTGTCCTTGATAAAGCCATGTTCGACAATATTGCCGGCCATCTCTTCCATCGCCAGACCGGCCAGATAGGCCTTCTTGGAATCGATGCCCCTTTCAAGACAGAAGTTCTGTACCCTTCTGGAAACTTCCAGGACTTCTTCGATCGTCTTCACCGAGAAATCGAGGCGGTCTTCCTTTTTGGCACCGAAGTTATCCGGAATGACCATCAGATCCTCCACGTTCTTCGGCATACGCTTGTTCATAAACCAGGCATAGCCGATGATATACAGGGTTGTCACCACGCCGTTTAAAACGTTGGCGATACAGACACCGTTGACACCAAACGGACCGATCAAAAGGAAGGAGAAGACGACAACATCCACGATGCCGTCGATGACTGACAAGGTATTGACGTAGACCTGTTTATCAAATGCCTGGCCGAAGTTCAGGAAATGCAAGAGAATGACCGATAACGGCATGCATAACGGCAGGATCCTCAAGCAGTTCGCTGTCAGCTGATGGACTTCGGACGTCGGATCGAAGAAGTAGAAACCGGCAAGCGGTGAAGCAAGCAAAATGATCACCACATCGATCGCATACATCAGCGGAACATAGTAACGGAACATGACCCGCATGATATCCACTAAGGAATGACGGTCTTCTTCGCCAACCGAGATCGACATCAGCAGGCGCGATACCGCTGCCATGCCTGCCGGGATGGCCCAGAAAACACCCAGCAGATTATTTGCCGAAGCGAAGGCGGAAAGACCCATGCTGCCGGTATGGACCTCCAGCAGCTTGTTGACGATGAGACCTCTGCCGGCCTGATAGATGTAGGTTGCCGAACCCGGAAAACCGATACGCACAATCTCCTTGCAGCGGCTCCAGTTTAATTTTTTAAAGGTGAATTTGAGAAGCGAATCTTTCGTGAAATAGTATTGCGCCAAAACCAGCATATAGACCCACATGCCTAAGGAAGACGCTAAAGCCAGGCCCAGTTCTTCCATGCCTAAGACGGTGACAAACAGATAGTTTAAAACCAGGTTGACGACGATGTAGACCAAAGAAGAGACAAAGGTGCGCTGGCTCTTGTTTTCCATCGAGAGAAAGACCGGCAACTGACCGCCGATAAAGGTCGGAATCAAGCCCACTGCCTGACCGGCCAGATACTTGCCAAACAGCGGCTGCAAAATCTCATCAGACGTAAAGAGCTTTGCCCCGCCAAAAAGGATCAGTCCTATAAAGATGACGATCATCACGATAGACGCAAGCAGCGACACCAGCATATCCAAAGAAAAGACTTCCTGCAGTTTTTCTTTATCGTTTCTGCCCAGATATTTGCCGCAGATGATCGCGCTGCCGCCGGAAAATAAGAAAGCCAGAGAGCCGATCAAAGTTGCGATCGGGCCATATAAACCGATTGCCGACATCGACTGATAGCCGACATAATTGGAGGCAAAATAACCGGAAACGATGCCGTTGATCGCGCTGATCATTGCCAGAAGGATCTGAATCGGCAGCAGTTTGAACATCAATTCCTTTATAATCTGCAGATTGCTTTCGATTTTTTCCATAAAATCACCCTCAATAATATTTTACTTTGTTTTCACATAGCGATGTTATAATTACTTTGGTGAGGTAGATTCCTCAATTTAAAAGGAGAAAATTACTATGGTAGAAAACAAGATCTTAAGCGATGACGATCTCAGTTCCGTTGCCGGTGGTGCTTCAAGCCTCAGAGTTATCGGCCGTGCCAGAGTCGTCACAACCAACCTGAATATCCGCAGTTCTTATTCCAAGAACTCCCGCCTCATGGGCCAGACCAATGAGCCGGCTTCTTATGATGTATACGAGATTGTCCAGAATGAAGGTTACATCTGGTATCGCATCGACGCCGACAAATGGATCGCCAATGACGGCACTTGGGTTGTATTTACTTCTAAGTAATGTAAAACAAAAGGGCGCAAGCCCTTTTTCTTTTGTTTCAGATCTCAGATATTAATCGCTTCAAAGATTTCGATCTCCATTTCCGGATAGAGTTTCTGTATTTCTTTCTTCAAAGCTTCCATATCTGCTTCCGGATCCTTGGCATCATATTTATAAACTAAGGCAAAGGAGATCTTCTTTCGCCGGAAAGAAACCCGGAAAGACTGGATGCGGCTGATGTCTTCGTGTTTCATCACGATCGACAGGATCTTGTCATAGATCTTATCGGCTTCCGGCTGATCGATCTTGATGCCACTGACACCGACCGAAGTTAAGGTCATACCCAGTTCCTTGGCACGATCCTTGAGGCGCGGGGAGAGTTCGGTGATCCTGGAAGCCTTCA
>JAEEGI010022569.1_pt1 | contig 12419 bp, 17 predicted proteins | sample 8958751 | NCBI WGS metagenome assembly JAEEGI01 (sample SAMN16246545, study PRJNA631951) | gut metagenome | biome: gut microbiome; feature: rumen; material: KS-attached | host: Bos | place: Iran: Karaj | collected 2018-10 | reverse complement strand
GGAAATCCCCGGCCGGGGCGTCAGCGCCTTTATTGAAGGGCGGCATGTCTATGTGGGCAACGCCTATCTGCTGCAGGAGCACGGCATCCGATACGCCGTGCCTTCCCGGGCGGGCTCTGCCGTCCATGTGGCGGTGGAGAACCGCTATTGGGGCCACATCCTGGTGAGCGATAAAACCAGAGAGGGCGCCTTTGACGCTCTGGAGGAACTGAGAAGCCAGGGCGTTCAGCAGCTGGTGATGCTTACCGGGGACGTGCTTTCCTCTTCCCGGCCCCTTGCCTCGTCTCTGGGCTTTGATCTCCTGCGCACGGAGCTTACGCCCGAGGCCAAGGTCTCTGCCATCCGCTACCTGATCTCCGGCAAGGGAAAAGGGACCAGCGTGGGCTTTGTGGGCGATGGGATCAACGACGTGCCCATGCTGGAGGCCGCGGATGTGGGGCTTGCCATCGACGCCCTTCACGCCTGGAACGAGGCTGACGCGGCGGACATCCTCCTGCTGGATCGGGACATTGAAAAGCTGCCTGCCGCCATGCGGATCGCCCGCGGCATGCGCCTGATCCTCTGGGAGAACGTGGGGATCCTTTCGGCGGTCAAGTGCCTGGTCCTGCTCCTGGCGCTCTTCGGTTCGATTTCCATCCCGGCTGCCGCCTTCCTCGGCACTGTCTCGACGGCGCTGGCTATGATCAACAGTCTGCGCAGCTTCGGCCTCAAATAATTCGCGAAGGATCGTGCCTATGAACGTCTATGATTTTGATCAGACCGTCTTTCAGCCGGACAGCTCCTACTGTTTCGTGATGTACTGCCTGCGCCATTATCCACGGGCGGTGCTCCACTGTCTGCCCGGTGTGTCCTATACCGGCATCCAGGCGCTGCGCAAGCAGGCTGAGACGAAAGAACTCAAAGAGCAGGCCTTCTCCTTCCTCCCGCGGCTGGACGATGTACAGCGCATCGTGGAGGAGTTCTGGGACGCACATCGGCAGAATCTGGAACCCTGGTATCTGGCGCAGAAGCGGGAGGATGACCTGATCGTTTCCGCCTCCCCGGATTTTCTGCTGCGCCCCATCTGTGAGGAGCTGGGCGTTTCCCTCATTGCCACGCCCATGAATCCCTATACCGGCAAGATCCACGGCCTCAACTGCCATGACGAGGAAAAGGTACGGCGCTTCCGTCTGGAGGTCCCGGACGGGCATATCGAGAATTTCTATTCCGATTCTCTGTCTGATACCCCCCTGGCAAAGCTTGCGGAGCGGGCCTGGCTCGTAAAGAAAGGTAAGCTCAGCCCCTGGCCGGAAGAATAAAAGCATAAAAAAACTCGGCTTCCGAAGAAGCCGAATTTTTTTATGCGGATTGCTCCGATCATTTGAAATCGGGAACGAAATTGCCCTGGATGCCCATTTCCTTCAAGCGCGCCTTGACCTGCTTGTACTCCTTCTTGTAGAGCAGGGTGCGCAGCTCGTCATCGGGCACAAAGCGGTAATAGGCGTTGGTGAAGAGCTCGAAGCTCTCCTTGGTTTCCGGTTTGGTACGGAAGAAGATGAACAAAAAGGCAGCTACTGCGCCTATGGCAAAGGCGATCTTGATATAAAGCTGATGAACCAGGAACAGCACCGCAAAGGCAATGGCAGCGCCCACCAGGAGGCTGACCAGATTGGAGATCAGCGTGTAGCGCTTGGCGCCTACGCCGATCAACTCCGGCTGAAGGCTGTTCATCTTGTTGATCAGCGGATAGGCCACGCGAATGTTGAACAGAAACTGGCGCAGGAACAGGTAGCTCCACAGAAAGCCTGCCAGAACCAGCGCGCCGGCGAGCATGATCTTCATTTCCATGAGGGGGATCCTCCAAACTCTTGAATCTTTTTGTATCATAGCACAGTCAAGGGACAGTTTCAAGAATAAATCCCGCCTTCCCGCATAGATTGGAGGCGGGAAGTGATGGGAATGGACAAGGAGACGCTGGCCCTGTGCCTTCTGCCGGCCCGCTGGCGGGAGGACGCCAAGCGGCAGATCCGGCAGGCGGAGGAGATCCGTCTGCGTGCCGGAAGAGAGCCAAGCATGCTGCTGCGGGGAGAAGAGCTGCCCTTTTCCGGGGAGCGGGTGACAGAGCCCGACTTGCTCCGGATCTTGGAGAAGGCGACGGGAGCCTCGCTCCATTCGGCGCAGGCCTCTCTCGCCGAGGGCTATGTCAATTACCGGGGGATCCGCATCGGCGTTTGCGGCATGGCCGCCATGAAGGAGGGACAAAGCTGTGTGTTTCATCATGTGAGCTCCCTTGTTGTCCGCATCCCGCGGGAGTGCCGGGGCATCTGCCGGGAGCAGATCGATACGCTTTTGCGGGAGGAGTATCAGAACACCCTGGTGGTGGGCCCGCCCGGGGCCGGAAAGACGACAGCCCTGCGGGAACTGATCCGCAGGCTTTCCGACAGCGGCTTCCGGGTGGGCGTGGCGGATGAACGGAATGAGCTGGCCTCCCGGGACGAGGACGGACAGGCCTGGGACCTGGGCCGTTGCTCGGATGTCCTTGGCGGCCTCCCCAAGGGGAAGGCGGCCCTTATGCTCCTGCGAGGGATGAATCCCGGGATCATCGCCATGGATGAGATCACCCGGGAGGAGGACGCGGAGGCGATCCTGCAGATCTGCGGCTGCGGGGTGGGGATCCTGGCAAGCGCACACGCGGGCGGGAGAGAGGAACTGCTGGAAAGAACGGCTTATAAAACGCTTCTGGACCGGCGCGTCTTTTCCCGGCTGCTCTTTGTCCGGGCGGAGAAGGACGGCAGACGGTACCGGCTCGAAAGTGTGTCCCCATGAAGCTCCCGGGAGCGGTTCTCATCATGGCAGCCGCCTGCCTTGCGAGCGCAGTGACGCTGCAGGAGAAGAAACGAAGCCAGGAGGGCTGTCTTTCCCTTGCGACGGCGCTGGATCTGCTGCGGGCAGAGCTCTCCTCCGGCGCAGTGCCGCTGAGCCTGGGGATCGAGCGAGCCTGTGCGCACGCGGGCGGGATCGGAAAAGAGCTGCTCTGTGCCGTGTATGCAGGCCTGCGCGATCTGGGAGAGCAGTCCTTTGACGAAATCTGGGACAAGGCTCTGGCCGGAACAGACCCGCGGCTTGCGGAAAACTCGGAGCATGAGCTGCAAAAGCTTGGTTCTGTACTGGGGCGATTCGACCTGGAGACGCAGCTGCGAGCTCTGGATGCCTGCTCTTCGCTTCTCAGGCGACAGTGGGAGCGGCAAAGAAACGCTTATCCCGAAGAGCGAAGAGTATGGATCGGGCTGACGACAGGTCTCGGCGCCCTGCTGGTGATCCTGCTTTACTGAAAGGGAAACATGGATGTTGATCTGATCTTTAAAATCGCCGCGGTGGGGATCCTGGTCGCGGTGCTGAATATCCTGCTGCAGCGCTCCGGCCGGGACGAACAGGCTTTGATGACTACCATCACGGCCCTGGTGGTGGTCCTGATGATGGTGGTGCGGAAGATCAGCGAGCTGTTCACGCTGATCAAAACGCTCTTTGATCTGTAGAATGGAGCTCGTGATGAAGGCGGCCTCGGCGGCTCTCCTCTCGGCAGTTTTGGGCCTGCTGATCAAGCGTCATAACCCGGAGGGAGCGCTGCTGCTGGGCACGATCTGCGCTCTTGGCATCCTGACAGCATCCCTGGGGATCCTGGACGGCTTTTCGTCCCTGCGAAAACTCCTCCGGCAAAGCTTTGGCGGGGAGGCGGAAGGGCTCCTCTCGCCGGTCCTCAAATGTCTCGCCATCTCCATCGTGAGCCGCTTTTCGGCGGAAAGCTGCCGGGACGCCTCGCAGAACGCCGCCGCTTCCGCCGTGGAATTCGCGGGGGCAGCCTGCTCCCTTACCGTCGTTTTGCCGCTGCTCGTGAGCGTTCTGAAAACGCTGGGAGGTCTGGGATGAAGCGCGCTGTACTGTGCCTGCTGCTGATGCTCTCCGCTCCCTGCCTCCGCGGACAAGCCGAAATTCAGGAAGAGGCGGCCCACCGTATGGAAATCAGTCGGGTGGAGGATACTTTGGATGAGGAGGAGCGAGAAATAAGCGGAAATCTGACCCTGGACGGAAGCTACGATGCCCCGGGGGCGCTTGCCAGACTTTGGGACCGCTTTGCAGAGGCGCTTCTGTCGTCGGCAAAGGAGGAACTGGGTTTTGCCTGGAAACTTGTTCTGATCGCAGCGCTTTGCAGCCTTACCGTGATCCTCTCGCCGGACACCGGGATCGGGAAGCACGCGGAACTGGCCGCCTGCTGTGCAGCCGCCCTACTTTTGTCAGGCAGCGCGGACTGTGTGATCCCGGAGGCCAGAAACACGCTTTACCGTCTATCCGATTACGGGAAAGCGGCTTTCCCGGCCTTTTTTATGGCGGCGGCCTCCTGCGGAGCCGGTGTTTCCGCATCGGTGAAGTACGCCTCCGTGAGCTTTGCTTCCAATCTCTATATGGCGCTTTCCGAGCGCGTTCTTCTGCCTATGATCTCGGCCTATTTCGCCGTGGGCATCACGCTGAGCCTGGCCGAAAACGCGTTTTTGAAGGCCGCGGAGAGGGCTTTGCGCTGGTGCATCGTCACGGCGATGACGCTCTTTACCGGCGGCTTTTGCACCTATATCGGCCTCTCCGGCATCATTTCCGGCAGCGCTGACGCTGCGGCGGTGAAGGCTGCGAAATCGGTGATCTCCACACTGCTGCCGGTGGTGGGCGGGATCCTCTCCGATTCCGCGGCCACCGTGCTGGAGGCGGCTTCCGTGATCAAAAACACTGCCGGGGTCTTTTGCCTGATCGCGGTCTGTGCGATGTGCGCCGCGCCCTTTGGCCTGCTGCTGGCCAAAATGCTGCTGCTCAAGGCGGCCGCCGCCGTTTCCGGCATGGGCAGCTGCTCCACCTATTCGCGTCTGCTCTCCTGCGCGGGGAATACCATGGGTATGCTGCTGGGGCTGGTGGGCTCTTACGGCGTCATGCTGTTTTATTCTTTCATGTCCGGCATCCGGATGACAGGGTGATATGGAAAAAACCGTTCGTCTTTTGTGTATGCTCTCCGTCTTTTGCGCACTGGCCACGCAGCTCTGCCCGGAAGGGAGAGAGAAGCGCGTGCTGGGATTTGTGTGCTCGGTGGTGCTGCTGTCCGCCCTGTTTCGCTCTGTGCGGCAGCCGGATTGGGACAGCCTTGCTCTGGAGGCCGCCCTGCTTCATCAGCGGGAGGAGGCCTTCCTGCAGGACGCGGGAGACCTGGGCCGTGAGCTGCAGCGCACGGTCATAGAGGAAAAATGCGAAGCATATATTCGAAACCGAGCCGGACAAATACAGATCGACCTGGAGGAGGCAGCGGTGACGGCGCAATGGAGCCTGGAAGGAATCTGGGTACCGCACAGCGCGATGCTTTTCGGAGACGTGGGAGAGAGAGAAAGAGCCCAGCTGGCAGCCATTCTGGAGGCGGAGCTGGGGATCCCGCGGAGCAGACAGGAGTGGAGGACCGATGGAGCGTAAAGCAAAACTTACAGCGTATCTTGAAAAGCTGAAGCTTCCGCTACTGGTTCTGATCCTCGGCGTTTTCCTGATGCTTCTGCCATCCGGCGCAAAGGACACGGAATTGCCCGACGACCCCGGGGATCGGATGCAGGAGATCCTGAGCCATACCAGAGGCGTGGGCCGGGCCATGGTCCTGATCTCCGAAAAGGGAGTCGTCATCGCCTGCACCGGCGCGGACGATCCGCAGGTACGTCTGGATATTATTCGGGCCATCGGCTCATATACTGGCTTCGGATCAGATCGGATCACGGTTCTGAAATTGGCGGACGAAACTTAGGGAGGAATGCATCGCATGAAAAACAGGAAACGAAATATCACCATGGTTGCCGTGCTGCTCTTTGTCTGCGCGGCGGTAACGCTCAACTGGTCCTACAACCAGCGCTGGGGCAAGCCCGATGCGGAGATGGTGCAGGCCATGGATGAGGCCCGCAGCAGTGCGGAAGCCGCCTACAATGAAACCGTGGCGGCCGGCGCCTCCGCCTACTTCGCCGAAGCCAGGCTCACCAGGCAGAGCTCTCGGGATGAGGCGCTGGAACTGCTGCAGACCGCCGCGACCTCGGAAGCGGCTTCCCAGGAGACCATCGACAGCGCCATGAACGCGATCAGCGTGATGGCGGCCAGCTCCATGAAGGAGAGCCAGGTGGAAAACCTGCTGCTTGCCAAGGGCTTTGCGGACTGCGTGGTATACATCGGCAGCGGCAGCGTTACGGTGGCGGTGCCGGCGCCTGCCGAGGGCCTGAGCGAGGAGGCCGTTGCCCGGATTACCGAAGTCGTGTGCCGGGAGACGGAGTATGAGGCGTCCCAGCTCAGCATCATCGAAGTGCGCGCCTGACCGACGAAAAACGCGGGGGAGGAGAACTCTCCCGCGTTTTTCATGGTTTTTTACGATTCCTCTTTCTTTTTACGCAGTTGTGTGTTAGAATACTCTGAATCCATTTGAGCAAATGCAGATCATTGGATTATTGCGTCTTCGCGATGCACCCACGCATTTTCGTGTTCAGGAGGAACCGTTATGGGAGAGAATTATATTACCTGTCAGGAGCCCAACGGCAGCATCAACATTTCGGAAGATGTCATCGCCAGCATGGTACGCAACGCCGTTCTGGAAGTGGAAGGCGTGGCTGGCCTTGCCAATACCGCCGGTGCCGAAATCTCCGAGCTGCTTGGCATCCGCACGCTGACCAAAGGGGTCAAAGTCCAGTTCGTGGAGGGAAAGGTCGTTGTGGATACGATCCTGACCGTCTCCTACGGCAGCAACGTGGTGAAGGTCGCCCGTCAGGTGCAGGAAAAGGTGCTGGCTGCCGTGCAGGCTACCACCGGCCTGGAGCAGGTGGAGGTCAACGTGCACGTGACCGGTATCGCTTTCGAGAAATAAAGACTGAGGAGAGCAGATTATGAAGAGATCCGCCGCCAGAGAATTGGCGATCCAGCTGAGCTTTGCCGCCGCAGCCGCCAGGCTCGACCCCGAGGATCTGCTGGAGAGCTTCTTCGATCAGGAGCATTACAGTACCCTGGCCGGAGAGCAGGAGCTTTGCTCAGAGTATCCGGATGAGACCCAAATGGACTACATCCGCAGGCTCACCCGCCTCACGGCCGAAAACCGCAGCGAGATCGACGGCTTTATCGAGCGTTACGCCCGGGGCTGGAAGATCGAACGCATCTCCCGCACCGCCCTGGCTGTGATGCGCTGCGCCATCTGTGAGATCCTCTATATGGAGGACATCCCCAACGCCGCGGCCATCAACGAGGCTGTGGAGCTGGACAAGAACTATGACGATCCGGATACGGTCGCTTTTGTAAACGGCGTTCTGGGCGGCTTCATGCGGGGAGAGTTTCCGACCGAAGAGCAGGAGTAAGCCATGGAGAGAAGCGCTCTCAGCGTCACAGAGCTCAACAGTTATATCAAAAATCTGGTGGACGGGGATGAACTGCTCATGGACGTGTGCGTTCGGGGCGAGCTCTCCAACTACAAGATCTATCCCTCCGGCCACCACTATTTCACGCTGAAGGATGCGGAGAGCAGTCTTCGCTGCGTGATGTTCAAGTACAGCGCCATGAAGCTCCGCTTCCGTCCGGAAAACGGCATGGGCGTCACCGCCTTTGGCCGGGTCAGCGTCTATCTCAGGGACGGCGCCTATCAGCTGAGCTGCACGGCGCTCATGCCCGAGGGCATGGGAGATCTGCAGGTGGCCTTTGAGCAGATGAAGGCCAAGCTCTCCGCCGAGGGCCTGTTTGACCCGGCGCACAAGAAGCCCCTTCCCCCGTTCCCGGAGAAGATCGCCATCATCACCTCCTCCGCCGGTGCCGCCATCCACGACATGATCCGGATCCTGGGTCATCGCTGGCCCATGACGAAGGTGATCCTGCTGCCCGTTCGGGTGCAGGGTGTGGAAGCCCCGGCCGAGATCGCCGGCGCCATCCGCTATGCCAATGAGTTCCGGATCGCGGATCTCATCATCACCGGCCGCGGCGGCGGTTCTCTGGAGGACCTCTGGGCCTTCAACGACGAACGGGTGGCCCGCGCCATCTACGCTTCCGGCATCCCGGTGATCTCCGCTGTAGGACATGAACCGGACGTCACGATCTCCGACTATGTTGCAGACCGGCGTGCCTCCACGCCCTCCAATGCCGCGGAGATCGCCGTGCCGGACTGGCACGAGATGCAGGACGCCCTGCAGAGCTACGAGATCCGCAGCCGTCAGGCCATGGAAAAGAGCCTGAAAAGCCTTTCCCAGCGGCTGGATGCCCTGAAGAGCAAGCGGGTACTGACGGATCCCGGCGTCTATCTGGATAACAGGCGGATGGACCTGGACCGAGCCCGGGATCGGCTTCTGGCAGCCTCCGAGCGGCAGCTCGCCGCCAAACGCCAGAGCTTTGTGAAGCTGGGGGCGGCGCTGGACGCCATGAGCCCGCTTCGGGTCCTGTCCCGGGGCTATACCGTGAGCTCCGACCGGGAAGGCAAAGTGTTGAAAAGCGTGCGGGACCTCCGCGCCGGACAGGAGATCTCCGTCCGCTTTTCGGATGGTCTTGCGGACTGTCGGGTGGAATCCATTACAGAAGGAGAATGAATCATGGCAGAGAAGATGAGCTTTGAGCAATCCCTCCAGCGGCTGGACGAGATCGTGCGGCATCTGGAAAAGGGGGATCTGCCCCTGAGCGATTCCCTGGCCCTGTTTGAAGAGGGGACCGGCCTGCTCGCCTCCTGCAGCAAGATGCTGGAGAGCGCGGAGCAGAAGGTTGTGAAACTGCGCAAGGGCGCTGACCGGCAGCCGGAAGAGCTGCCCTTTGAGGATGAGGCCTGAAATGACAGCGAAGGAATACAAAGAGATCGTTGACCGGGCGCTGGAGGCAAGCTTCCTCTGCCCGAAGGACTATCCGGTCCAGGGCCTGGCGGACGCCATGCGTTACAGCCTCCTTGCCGGCGGCAAGCGGATCCGGCCCACGCTGGTGCTGGAATTCTGCCGTATCTGCGGCGGGGACATCCAACAGACCCTGCCCGTGGCCTGCGCCATCGAGATGCTGCATACCTACAGTCTCATTCACGACGATCTGCCCTGCATGGACAATGACGAGCTGCGCCGGGGCAGACCCACCAATCATGTGGTATACGGCGAATGCACCGCGACCCTCGCCGGGGACGCGCTCCAGGCGGAGGCCTTCGGCAGCATCCTGCGCAGCGACCTTCCCGCGGAGCGCCGGGCCCGCTGTGCCATGCACCTGGCCAACGCCGTGGGAATGGACGGTATGTGCGGGGGACAGTATCTGGACATGCTGGGGGAAGGAAAAAGCCTCAGCACCAATGACCTGGATGAGATCAACAGCCGCAAGACCGGCGCGCTGCTGACAGCCGCCTGCCTCATGGGCGTGGCGGCAGCCGGCGGCGATGAGGCCCGGGAGGAAGCCGCCGCCCGTTACGGCGCGGCCCTGGGCATGGCCTTTCAAATCCGGGACGATATGCTGGACGTGCTGAGCACGGAGAGTGAACTGGGCAAACCCATCGGTTCCGATCAGGCGGAGAGCAAGAATACATATATGGCCCTGTACGGGGAGAAGAAGTGCGAAGAACTGGTCGGGAAGCTGACTGCAGCCGCCAAAGCGGCCCTTGCCGAACAGTTTACGGATACCGCGTTTCTGGATGCCCTGGCGGATTCTCTCGCGGTGAGGAAGAGCTGAGATACAGGCGAAACGAGGTTTTGATTTGAGTATATTGGAAAGCATCAGCTGCTCGGAAGACGTAAAAAAGCTGCCGGAGAGCTCGCTGGAAGCCCTGTGCGGAGAGATCCGCAGCTTCCTGATCGAGAGCGTATCCAAAACCGGCGGCCACCTTGCGTCCAATCTGGGGGCTGTGGAATTAACGGTTGCCCTGCATCGGGTATACGATACCGCCAAAGACCGGATCGTCTTCGATGTGGGACACCAGGCTTATGTGCATAAGATCCTGACCGGCCGCAGGGAGGCTTTTTCCACCCTGCGCCAGTATGGCGGGATCTCCGGCTTCCCCAAGCCCTGCGAGGCGGAGGATGACGCCTTCGTGGCGGGCCACGCCTCCAATTCGGTCTCCGTTGCGCTGGGCATGGCAAAAGCCAGGACCCTCCAGGGCCAGGCTTACAGCGTTGCCGCTGTCATCGGGGACGGCGCCATGACCGGCGGCCTTGCCTACGAGGGTTTGACCAACGCCGCCGCCAGCGGAGAGCCCATGGTTGTGATCCTGAACGACAACAACATGTCCATCGATCCCAATGTGGGCGGCACGGCCTCTCTTCTACAAAAAATGCGGGTGAGACCGGGCTATTTTGAATTCAAGCGTTTTTACCGGGAGGCCTTTTCCCATACTCCCGGACTCTATCACTTCAATCACAACGTGAAGGAATGGGTGAAGTCCCGTGTCCTTCCCGATAATATGCTGAGTGCTCTGGGCATGGAGTACATGGGCCCGGTGGACGGACATGATATCCGCCAGCTGGAGTGTGTGCTTCGCTGGGCCAAGGAGATGCAGAAGCCCGTTCTGGTCCATGTGCTTACCAAGAAGGGCAGGGGCTGTCCCTATGCGGAGGAGCATCCCGAGCTCTATCACGGCGTGGGCCCCTTCGATCCGGAAAGCGGAGAGATCCAGAGCAGCGGCGCCTGCTTTTCCGAAGCTTTCGGCGAGAATCTCTGCGCCATGGCGGAGCGGGACAAAAAGCTCGTCGCCATCACCGCAGCCATGGCTTCGGGAACCGGGCTCGATCAATTCGCCCACCGTTTCCCCGGCCGCTTTGTGGATACCGGCATCGCCGAAGGGCATGCTGCCGCCTTTGCAGCCGGCATGGCCAAGCAGGGGATGACCCCGGTGTTCGCGGTTTATTCCAGCTTCCTGCAGCGCGGCTTTGATATGCTCATCCACGATGTGTCCCTGCAGGGGCTCCATGTGGTCTTCGGCGTGGACCGGGCCGGCATCGTCGGCAGCGACGGGGAGACCCACCACGGCATTTTCGATCTCTCCTACCTGGGAACGGTCCCCGGTATGCAGATCCTGTGCCCTGCCTCCTTTGCGGAGCTGCGGGAGCAGATGGAGATGGCGATCAGCGAAATGAGCGGCCCTGTGGCCCTGCGCTATCCCAGAGGCGGGGAAGGCGAATATCGCCTGGCCTCCCGGGAAGCGGAACAGATCCTCCGGGAAGGCTCCGACGTGACCCTCGTCTGCTGCGGCATCATGGTCAATGAGGCGCTGGCAGCGGCAAGACTTTTGGAGCAGCGGGGCGTTTCCGCGGAGATCGTGAAGATCAATCTCATCGGGGAAAAGCGTTTTTCCCTGGCGCTCTCTTCCCTGAAAAAGACCGGGAAGCTGGTGGCGGCGGAGGAGGTCTGTGCCGCCGGCTGCCTGGGCTCCCGCCTGCTGAGCCAGGCATGCGAGGAGGGACTTGCGCTGAAAGGCGCCCGGCTCCTGAACCTGGGCAAGGGCATCGTGGCCCACGGCGACCGGAAGCTTTTGATGCGGGACCACGGCATCGACGCCGGGAGCATCGCAAAGGCGGCTGAAACGCTCTGTAAGAAAACAAAGCTATGAAGAAAGTACGTTTGGATCAGCTCGTGTTCGAGCGCGGCTTCACCGAGAGCCGGGAACGGGCCAAGACCACGGTGATGAGCGGCCTTGTCTATGTGAATGGCCAGAAGGCGGACAAGCCCGGTATGCCGGTGGACCCGGAGGCAAAGCTGGAAGTGCGGGGCGACGCGCTGCCCTTTGTGAGCCGCGGCGGCTACAAGCTGGACAAGGCGCTGAAGGTCTTTCCCGTGAATCCCGCCGGCAAGGTCTGCATCGACTGCGGCGCTTCCACCGGCGGTTTTACCGATGTGCTGCTGCAGCACGGCGCCGCCAAGGTCTATTCCGTGGACGTGGGCTACGGGCAGCTGGCCTGGAAGCTCCGCTCCGATGAGCGGGTGGTGAACCTGGAACGTACCAATCTGCGCTATATCACCAGGGAGCAGATTCCGGAGGAGCTGGATCTTGCGGTGATGGACGTTTCTTTTATTTCCATCCGCCTGGTGCTGCCTGCGGTAAAGGAACTGCTCAAGCCCGGCGCCGATTATATCTGCCTCATCAAGCCCCAGTTCGAAGCCGGGCGGGAAGAGGTGGGCAAAAAGGGTGTGGTCCGGGATCCGGCGGTCCATGAAGAGGTGGTTCGCGGCATTCTGGAATTTGCCCCCACCATCGGCTTTTCCGTGATGGGCCTGGACTATTCTCCCATCCGCGGGCCAGAAGGAAACATCGAGTATATCTGCTGGCTGAAAAACGGACAATATGTAGCTGCGGCGCCGGATCCGGCGGCCGTGGTGAAAGCCTCCCACGAGGCCTTTTAAAGGAGGGGATCCTATGATCGCGCTCTGTCCGAACCCCTTTCGGGATCTTGACCTGAAGC
>JAEEGI010022567.1_pt1 | contig 12419 bp, 8 predicted proteins | sample 8958751 | NCBI WGS metagenome assembly JAEEGI01 (sample SAMN16246545, study PRJNA631951) | gut metagenome | biome: gut microbiome; feature: rumen; material: KS-attached | host: Bos | place: Iran: Karaj | collected 2018-10 | reverse complement strand
CCAATCCCCAATCCCCAATCCCCATGTACATAAATCAATTTTATTAACTATTTTTGGATATTTAAATAATTAAAATAAATAAAAAATTCATTTATTTTATGTATTTAATTAAAAATTTGGGAAAAAAACTATATTTAACTACATAACAATATTTAAATATTAATTTTGTTTTGAATGAATAATTTTAGTAATAAAAGATTTTATAGAGTCAATTGTGTCTTCTTCATCATCAGGATCATAAACTTCTAAAATACTCATCAATACATTATTTTTTTTTTCATATTCTTCTTTAACAACATTTATTTCATTTTCTAAAAAATTACCTCTTTCTAAAATTCCATTTAATTTAATTAAAAATTCTCCTTTTTGATTATCTTTATTTTGTTCATTTTCATTTCTATTTGAATAAATTATATTTAAAGTTTCATAAAAATCAATATGATTTAAAGTCACACTAAACACTTCAAAAGCTGCTGTTACATTTTTTTCTTCATTTGTTATTTTATCATAAAAAAATTTCTGTGAACCTTGAGAAAGAAAATGTTCTTTAATTAATAAATCTATAATTTTTTTTTGTTTTGTTTTGGTTTGTTTTCTTTCTGAATTTTTAAAATAATTCACTAAATCTTTTTTAAAAGTTTTGATTGAAACAGGAGTTTTTCCTTCATTTGCATCTTTTGCGAATGTAGTTGGTTTTAAATTATTTTCTTTTTGAATTTTACCACCATATTTTAATAAAAATATTTCTAAACTTTCTAATAACCCTTCTGCATCATCTTTTCCTTCTATATAAACTTCCCAAAATGAAAGAAGCATATTATTTCCATTTTGAAATTCAGATAATAAATATGACACTTTTTGTTTTGTTAATTTATTTTCATTTTCCATTTTTTTTAAAAAAGATTCAAAAGTTTCTTTCTCTTTTTTTTTATTGTTTGAATTATCATTTTCATTAATGTTTATTATTTTATTTTCTTCATTTGAACTTTCTTTTCTATTCATTGAATTAAGAGAATTCAATAAATTTAATAAAACTTTTTTTGTAAGAGACATTTTATTTTTTTGAAATTTTTGATATATTTTCATTATTTCTTCATTTTTCTCATTAATTAATTGTGATATTCTAGTTTTATCATTTTCTTCAAAAGCCATTCCATTTATAACTTTTATAAATTCATTTAATTTTCTTTTATCACCTGGAAGATTCGAAAAATTAACTTTATGTTCATTTTTACCTTTTTTTAATTCATTTTTAATTTCTTCTCCTTTTTTCAAATTAACAATATTTATCTTTTGTTCATCTTCATTTTTATTATCATTAATATTTTCACTATCTTTTTTAAGTTCATCATTTTGTTTTTTCCTCATAGTATTAATTTTATAATTATTATTTAATAATTTAGCTGGGTCATTACTATTTTTATTTGGTGATTTACTAATAATATAATCATTATCATCATCTTCATTATCATTATCATTATTTTTCTCAGAATTTGATTTTTTTTCATTTTCTTCACTTTCACTTTCACTATCACTATCACTATCACTTCCTTCCATTGATTCAGATGTAAAAGTATGTTCTTCTTCTTCTTCTTCATCTTTTTCACTTTCTTCATATTCTTCTTCTTCACTTGATGATATAATTTCTTTCTCTCTTTCTTCTACTTTTTTTTCTATATATTTCTTTAGTTCTTTTGATAATTCTTCAGAATTTCTATTTATTAGAAAATTTTTATATGCTTTTATAATATTTTCATCATTTTCTTTTATTAATTCATCATATATTGATAATTCTTTATCATTAAATTTCTTCAAGAATTTATTTTTTATTTGTTTATTATAATATTCTTTTATTAAGTTTTTACTTTCTGAATTTATATTTAATGGGTCTTTAATTTTAAATTCATTTGAAAATAAATTTAATTTCTCTTGATTATTTAATTTTCCGATATCAGCTTGAAAAATTAAATTAATATCTTGTAAAAAATTACCTTGTTGAGATAAAATTTTTAATAATTCTTTTTCTATTTTTTCCATTTTTTTAAAATCTTTTGAAGGGGATTTTTTTTTTTTTATTTTTCTTATTGTTTTCATTGGTTTCATTAAATTTATTTTCAATTAATTGTACATTATCATCTTTATGAATATGATCTAAAGTTGTTTTTAATTCATTTTTATTGTTTGAAATTACATATTGTTTAAAAGCTTTTATTACCTTATTATTATTACATAATATGAATTTTTTTAATTGGTCAAAATCTTGTTGAGGATATTTTAATGTATTTAAAATATTAATATATAATTCTGTATTATTAATATTATGAATAGGTATTTTCTTTATTTCTTCAAATTTATGATATTTAAGATTATAATCATTTAAAATTGGTACAATTTGTTTTGATAATTTTTGGATATGTTTTCCATGTTTGTTATACAATTTAAATAAAGTTAAAATTTCTTCATTTTTTTCATCAATCATTTTCTTTAAAATATCATATTTTTTTTTATCAATATAATCTTCATTAAACAAAGTAAATGCTATTTTTTCATTATCATGAACATTAACTAAAGTTGAATTAGATCTTCCTTTCTTTTCATTAATATTTTGATTAAAATTTAAATGATTTTTATCAATTTTGATATTCATTGATTTATTATTTTGATTATGATTAATCACAATAAAATAAAAAGAACTATATTCCATTGTTAATTGATTATTTTTTATTGCACTTGAAATTGTGTGATAATTTCCGAAAGAATCTCTTATCCCTTTTATTGAAGCTGGATTTACGTTTAATATTGCTCCCATTAATTCTCTTAATTCTTTTTCTGAACCTCCTAATTCAATACTAAATACTTCTTCATTTATTGGTGAAATAATTTTAATTAGTCGATTGGTATATAATTGATTCATTTAAATTTGTAAAAAAATTTTTTTTTCAAATTTTAAAATAATAAATTAATTAAGAGGGATGATTTTTAAATTTAAATATTTTAAATAATATTTAAATAAATACATCTTCAAATAAAAAACCAAAAAGAGAAAAAAGAAATTTTAATATCTTTGTATTTTTTTTTGATGAACATAATAAGTTATTTTTTAAAGTGTTGGAATATATAAATTTAATTTTATAAATGTTTATATAATTTGAAAATTTAATTAATAATTAAAAAAGCGAAAAATAATAGAAATTCAAAAAATGTTAAATGGAATATTATTATTTTCTATATGTCTTTCAACAATAAAAACCTTTAACTTTTTCCCAATTAAAATAGATTCAAATCGTATTTTAATATCTTCTTTAACAGAACAAAAAAGCATTACAAAGGGAATTGTTAGATGTTTTTTTGTTTCAAATAATTATCATGTTTTTGATTTATCAAATATGAAATATCCTGATTTAGAAAAAGATAATTATAATGTAACCATCGGAGATTCAATATTATATTTTAATTTTTGTAATGATACAAGATTTAAATGTAAAGATGGTGAATCAGGACAAGTCTTTTCAAATAGTTCATCAGGTTGTAAAAAAGAAGCAGGTTCAATTGGGAATGGGAATAAATGGGAAGTATTAAATGAAACAGCCTTATCAAAAGAAAGTACAATAAATGATACTGGAATTACCATCTATTTTAATTCAGGAGAAAAATGTAATAATACTAATAAACAAATAAAATTTATTGTCCATTGTGAAAAAGATAAAAATAAATATAATAAAGATTTTCATAGATTTGTTTTTGATTATAATAATACTTTTAATCAAGAAGAATGTGAAAATGAAATTCACTTAACAAGTTATTATGCATGTCCTGTTCTTAACTTTTATACTGTATGGAGAATTATAGAAGATCATAGAATTATATTTTCAATAATTTTAATTTGTTTTGGAGTTATTCTTCTTTTTTTAGGAGAAAGGTTAGAAAAAATAACATTATGTGTTTTCTCATTTTTAACAGTATCAATAGTATTATTTGTAGTGATTTTCCAATATATGCCAAGCGGTGGAAATAGAGATATTATATTCTGGGTTACATTTGTAGTTTCTGTTGTTTTAGGTGGTGTAGTTGCTTATTACTTGCTTCAAAATCCAGAAGCATATACTGGAATTCTTCTTGGAATTTCAGGTGGTTATATTTTAGGAACTTTAATTTATTCTCTTTTCCTTAGTAGAATAAGTTGGCATCCAAATCTAGTCAATATTATTACTATTTTAATTTCAATGGTTGCTGTTTTCTTTATTACATATATTACTTTAAATTATATTTTAATTATTGTCACTTCTTTAATCGGTGCTTATTGTATTATGAGAAGTGCCACTTTTTTTTTAGGACATTATCCTTCAGAAAGTACTTTATATGATCTATTAAGCAAAGGAGAAAAAGAAGAATATAAAAATCTTCTTAACAGGTATTTCATTGGATATATAATTTTTTGGATTATTCTTTCTGTTTCTGGTATTGTAGTTCAATTTAAATTATATGATAAAATTAAAAAAGAAAAAGAAGAAGAAAATAAACATGGTGATGATGCTTTAAAAGGTAATTATATTCCAGTTTAATATTGATTTTGGAAAATACTTCAAAAAACAATTTGTTTTATAGGGTAACAATTCAAAGTAAATTATTTTATTTAAAATTAAATAAAAAACATTCAATAAAATAAATCATTAAAATTTTTGACTAAAATAATAAACTTCCATAGCTAAACAAATAAAAATAAATCCATTAATTATACACATATTTCTTTCTTTTAACTCTCTAACAAAACTATCATTATAATAACCTGCAAGAAAACAAATACAAAAAATAGCAAGAAAAGAGCCAATAATAACACCATTAGCATTATAAATAGAACTAGAAGCCAAAACACCAATTTGAGTAGAATCCGCAAAAACAGTGATTAAAAGAGTTTTAGTAAAAATCCAAAAATAATTAGTATCTTTATTATCTTCTTCATAATCTTCATCATCAAATTCTTCAATAGGTTCAGTTTCTTCTTTTTGTTTCAATTTTTTAAAATCATCAGGTATATTAACAGTAGCAGTACCAAATATTGTAGGAGGTTCATCAACAATTTCAAGTCCTATACTATTTCCGCTTATACTACTTACAAGTGTTGGTCCTTTTGTAACTTCTAAAAGATTTTTTTTATCTGAACCAAGTGAATTTGATGGTTCTGATAAATTCTTAATTCCTGAATTCTGAGATACTATTGAATTTATTGATTTCTTTAATTCTGGATTTGCCTTTTTTAATAATAAAGGTTCTTTTAATTCTTCATTATTTAAAGAAATAAAATGACCTGAACGACGACTTGATTCATAAAAATGACTTCTTATTACATTTTTTCTTAATTCTTCATTTTCTATTTCTCCTTTTATACATGAAAATATTTCTTCCTCATATGTTTTATTTCCATAATCAAAATATTTTAAAAATAAATTTATTCCAGTTAATGTAAATATTATTATTGCAGTTAAATCAATGAAATTTTGATATAATAATAAATCAAGTGATGAACCTATTATTATTGATATTGTATTTATTATTGAAAATGATAGTAAAGATGAAAAAAATAAAGTTGAAGGAGATCGACTTTTTAATTCAAGGATAATCATTAAAATAAAAATTTGATCTCCTAATTCACCTAAAAATACTAATGTAAATGTTTGAAATAGAGATAAATAAAAATACTGAGCAAATTCATTTTCCACATATGTAAAATTTATATGAGTCGAATTTGTTCCTAAAAGTAATTTTGATTCTTCAAATAAGAATGTCGAATTCATTTTTTTTTATGAAATTCATTTAAAATATTAATTATTCATTATTTTTTTTTATAGTAACAACTATAAATTAGTGATGAATTATTTAAAAAATAAATATAACAATTGAATCACAAAAAAAAATATATAATGATAAATTCAAGAATTAAAGGAAAATTAAATATTAAAAATTAAGTTATAAAAAATCCAATTTTTGATTGATTCACAATTTAATGAAGAAAAAATTATTTTTAATGAATTTTTTTTATACAAAATAGATATAAATTATTTATAAAATTATTTTATATAATATTTTTACAACAAAGAGAATATTCTTCTCATTTAATAATTTTAATGGTAAATTATTTATCTTCCATTGAAAATATGGTTAAACTAGAATTTTTTTCTGTTTTTTTAGATTTATTGTTTTTCATGGTTTTTTTTTCTTTTATACTTTTATTGCTTTCTGGAATATTCAATTTTTCTATATTTTTTAAAAGATTTTTCGATTTGTAAGTTCTTAATCCACTATCATATCTCAATACTTTTTTTTGAAAAACAAAATTTTCATATTTTCCTAATCCTTTTTTAATTATTATTTCTTTAATCTTTTCTGTTTGAATAAGAATTTTTAATGAATCTGATAAATCAGTAAATTTCATTTTTTCTTTTATTAAAAAGTTCAGTTCATCTCTTTTTTTTTTATTTTTACGATAAAAACAACATAAATACATTTTAAGAATATCAATAGTGTTTATTCTTCTGTTTTTCCCAAGAGTATGTTTAAATTCTTTTTTATAACTTAAGTTATTATGACTGAAATTTCTTCTTTCTATTGTATTTTTAATTTTAATAGGTTTAAATTTTGTATTTTTAAAATTTGACTTTTCACTAATTTTTGTAGGAAAATTTTTTGTTTCAGAATAAGATAAATATTTAGGTTTATAATCAAATAAAATATTTATAATTTCAATATCCATATATTTTAATTGTGGAAAATATAAAAATATATAAACAATAAAACATTGAACATAAAGTATTCCAGATATATTTGCACCCACTTCTTGAATTTTTATATATCTTCTTTGCATTTTTTCTTTTGTCATTGAAGAACAAACGTATATTGTTGATAAAATCTTACTTTCTTTATTAATTAAATTTACATCATTAAATGTATAATCTAACTTAATTGCTTTTTTTTTTTTAAAATTATCAAATATTAAATTTTCATTACTACTAAAATCTATTCCACTAAAATAAGTATAAACATGTTTATTTAAATTACTATCTAATCTAAAATAAATTGAAGATAAATCAGTATAAACAGGAGTTGAAAAATTTTCATAATTTATTGAATTTGTAGAATAAAAAATTTGTAACCAAGCATCTTGAACTTTTTCATTAATAATATCTTCAGGTTTGCAAATTACATTAGAATTACTTGAATTTTGACATTTAGAAACATAAATAGCTATAGAAGCGTAAAAATAATCTGAATATCTTCCTCCAATTATAATATCACTTGAATATCTAAAACAATAATGAAGAGCAATATCATTTCCATTAAAATTTTCTTCTTGATTTATCTTTTTATATAAATTTTTATATTCAGTACAATTAACGATATCTAATTGTTTATTTGCACTTATAAGTTTTCCATTATTTCTATTTATTACATTATATGTTGAACTTATTGTTACGACAGTTGGATCATTTAAAATAGAATGTTTATTATCTCTTAACATAACTGATAATAATAATTGTTCTGAATTTAACGTTATATTTTTTCCTTGATTTAAATCTATTTTTGTATATGAAACTGATGGTTCTCTTCTTAAAAATAATCTTGTTAAATTAAATACTAAAATTATACCACACATTATATTTATTATTAATGAAAGGTATACTGATATATAAGAATGTTGTCTTTTTTCTCCTTTAAATTCATGAGTAAACACTAAATAAAAGTAATCTTGAAATTTTAAAAATTCATATACTTTTTTCATAGTATTTATTGAATTTATTTTTTAATTTATTAAAAATCTTTTCTTTTCATATAATTCATTTTATAGTATTATATACATTATTATTATTTACTGAATTTATACAAAATAAAATTTTGGTTTGATAAATAATTTTCAATTGGATTTTGAATTATAATAAATAAAAAATAAACAATCTTTTTTTGCAATTTTCAAAACTCAATACCAAAATAATAATAAATAAAACTCAATCATAACACACTAAAAAAAAAAATATAAAAAATTTTATAAAAGAAAAAAAATGGAAAATAGTAAAAATACATCATCTCAAAAATCAATGAAAACAAATAAATCTTCGAAAAAAAAGACCTCTCAACCAGAATATCATTGGCCAAAAACAACAAAGCCAATAAATCCATTTTCCCCTCGTAATATAGAACCTCCTGAAGTAAGAAAGAAAAAGATAATGGCATTAAAACCTTCAAAGAAATTTCATGATTATCATACTATAATGTGGCTTCGTCGGAAATATAATGATAAAGTTATTGAACGTTCAATTTATTCTCTTCTTCCTGATGATGGTAAACCTGTTGTTCCAGATGATGAAAGTGAAGAAGATAAACAAAAGAGATTATTATTTGAATGGTTAGATTCTTATTGTAAACCTAAAGATAGATTTAAAAACGTGAAAATTAATCCAAAATATTTTTTCACTGATAAAATTTTTGAAAAAATTTTAAAATTAAAAGAAATTTTTCTAGAATTTGATGAAGATGGTTCTAGGAAAATGGAATTGGATGAAATGGTTGAAATGTTTAATCAAAATCATATTAATGCAAATGTATATGAATTAGCTGATTTATTTTTTAAAGGTCAACCTTTTAAACCTGAAGATGTTAAAAAATTAGGTTTAGATTTTTATTTATTTATGAATTTCACTCTTCAAAAAGATCAAGATTTTAGAGAATTTATGAGGAAAATTAAAGAAAAATATAAAAAAGAAGGAATGAGTGATCAAGGATATTTACCTATGAATTTTAACTTTTTATTAGATTATTTTATTAATAAAGGTAAAGAAAGAAATTCAATTGATATTATTGAAAAAGCTGTTGAAGAAATGGATAAAATAATTGGTAATGAAAATAATGATAAAGAAAGTAGTAATGAAGAAGAAAAGAAAACAGGAAGAAAAGATGAATTTGATGAACAATTAGAAAAAATAAATTTTGAAGAAATAATTCAAGAATTTTCTAATTTATTTAAAATAGGAGAAAATTCAGGTATAACAAATGAACAATCTTCAGGAGCAAAATCAAAAAGAAGAGGAACTTCATTTAGATCATCAAATCAAACAAGAAGAGATACAATTCATAATAATAATAATAATAATGAAGAACATGTTGAAAAAGAAGAAGATAATAATATTATGACACAAATGTTAAATAACCAATTAACAAGATATGATATTTATAAAATGAATAAAATGAATTATGAAAAATTACATGATATAAAACTTGCTGTTGAAGAAACAAAAAAACAAATTGAAGAGTTAAATAATAATAATTATAATGGAAAAAGTTATTCTCAACAATTAAGCTTGCCTGTTATCAATAATAATAAAAGTAATTATAATAAAGGTGAAGCAAGGACTTCTACTTCTTTTTGGCCTAAAAATTCTGATGAGAAAAAAGTTATCAAAAAAAAAAGAAAAGATTATGTTCCTCCTGAATTTCTTAAAGGGATTAATTTATAACTTATTTTTTTTAAATAAAATGAATATTCATAAATAAATTAATATTTATAATATTTTTAATTTAAAAAAATATAATTTTTAAGAATTATAAATATTTTCATCAAAAATTGATTCTTTCATTATTGAATCTAAATCATCTAATTTTCTTATATCTGGAGAAATTTGTGTTTCTAATATTTTTTTTAAATAATCTTTTCCTTTTTTTAAATTAAATTCTTTATTTTTAAAAGTTAATTGATTTTTAAAATTTGGATTATCATTTGATTTTGAATATTTATAATCTTCTAATAGAATTTTTAATTTAATTAAAATGTTATTTAATTTAATATAAAACTGGTATTGTTCAAAACTTATTATATATGGTGAATTCAAATTATCTTCATTATTTTCACCTGAATATTCAGATACTATTTGTTGAATTTCACTTATTTTATTTAATAAATATATTAAAAAACTATCCAATGTTTTTATTTTTGATAATTCATCTTCTTCCACTTCTCTTGTACAACATTCATTCCCCATTTAAATATTATTTCAAAAAAAGAATTATTTTTATTTATAAAATAATAAAAAGTCATATATTATTTGATTTGATTTTTAAAAATTCAAACCCATTAAATTAATTAAGAAACTTTAGTTAATTTTTTGTATGAATAATTTCAAATATAAAATTATTATTTTAGTTTAAATTAAAATCAATATTTTTAAATATAAATTATTTCTATATTTTTTAAACTTATGGTAGATTTCACTCAAAGAGATTAATAAAATAATAGGTGAATGAGCCCTATATCTTCTATACATGATATAAGTTTTTTACTTCTTGAATTTTCCGTTGTTCCCTTTTTAAAAATATTGTTTTTTAAAGATTATTCATTTATTTCATTTTTATTAATTTTATTTTTAATATTTTTATATGTTTTATTGAGATTTATTTGATTAGAGAAAAATAACGCTTTGATAATATAATTTTCAATAAAGGAAAACTGAGTAAAAATAAATAAAAATGTAGCATCAAAAAATTAATCTCATTTATTCAAACTTCAAAAATATATTAGTGTCTTTTATAATAAATATAATCATATAAATTGCTAAATATTAATTATTCAAAAATCTATTAAATTCAATAAAAAAAATGTTAGATAAGATTAATGAAATTAATTTTCAAGAAAATATAAATTATGAAAATTTAATTCCTTTGTTTAAATCAAATAATCCTTCTTTAGAGTTAGATTTACTTTCAACCATTGGAAAATTTAAAACTTATAAAGATTTTTTTTCAAATTATAGCCATTTTAGTTTAACATTTCTAGAAAATTTCATTAAAGAATCAAATGACAAAATAAATATATTTACAGATATATTAACAAAAAACAATTGTCAAAATCAAAATGAAAATGAATTATACATTACAATAATAACAAATATAATATTACTAAATTATTTATTTCTGAAATTAAATGCATACTTAAATAACATATATACACAATTAAAAGATTATATTCATATAACATTAAAGGAATCAAAAAGTAATGATTTACATTATAAATTAAATGAATATTTAAAAATAATAGAGCAATCATCAGATTATTTAAATAGAAAAGAATCAATAACATTATCAAGATTATCAACAAAAGATGAAACATTATCTTCAAATATAAATGCATCATTTCGTCCTCAAGAATATACAAATCTCCCATCTCCAAATATAAATGATATAATATATATAGATGCAAGTTATTCTCCAAGAAGTAATAGTAATGATACTCCAAGACCATCAGAAAGAAGTATTGAAATTAGTATTCCTTCAAATAATGTATCTCCAAAAAGTAATGAAGTAGGAACTCCTTGTTTTAATAAATTAGGTAAAAATTATATGTCACCTGAACAAAATAGACCAAAATCACGTTTTGCTAAAGTGTTTTTCCCTCAAGGAAAAAATAATGAATTAACTCCTGTAATGAATGGAAGTATTTCTACTAAAAATGTTATTTCTTTCTCAACTTTAATGAATGATAATACTACTGATTTAAATTCTAAAATTTCTAAAGAAAAACCTCTTGTTTCACTTTTAGCTATTTGTAATGAAATGTTCAAAAAAAAAATCATTGATTTTCAAGAAAAATGCCAGTTAAAAAAATTAATTATTGGAAAAGATAATGAAATTTTAAATATTTTTGATAAATGTGAAGATAAAAGTATTTTGTTTATTCAAATAAAGGAATATCTTGCAAAATTTTTTTAAGCTTTTTCTAAAAAATTTATTTGTAAATAATATGTTATTATTTACTTAATTAAGGAATTGAAATTTATGATAATTTTTTTTATGAATTTTAGTTTAAAAAAAGAAAAAGAAATAAAGGATTTATTATGAAATATATTTGATTTTATTATTTTTGATGTTTATGAAAAGAATTTTAAAAAAATAAAAGGTATTATCAAATTATAAATATATATTCTAAAAAAATAAATTTTTTCTTTATTGTACATATAATAAAAACAAAAAATAATTCAAAAAATAATATAATGAATTTAACTTATCATATTAAACAATATCTTTAATTGAAACTTTTATATTAAAATCTATAAAATTAAATATTTTTTTCTTTTAAGATTAAGATTATATTTAATTTCAGTCATAAATTAGTATTTGCAAAAAACTCATACCTTTGTAATTATTTCTTTATTTGAAAGTATTTTTATTAATTTATTTCTTTATGTCTTTTCATTTTTTTCTTAATATTTATAAGTAATTATTTAAAACAAAGAATTAAATTAAATAATAATTTTTCTAAAAATTAGAATATATTGAGCTTTTATTTAATAAATAATTTATTGAATGCTTGATTGCCAGAGATGTTGAAGATTCAATATTGTTTTCCAGTGAATTCAAATCTCATAGCATTAAAAAATTAT
>JAEEGI010022565.1_pt1 | contig 12420 bp, 13 predicted proteins | sample 8958751 | NCBI WGS metagenome assembly JAEEGI01 (sample SAMN16246545, study PRJNA631951) | gut metagenome | biome: gut microbiome; feature: rumen; material: KS-attached | host: Bos | place: Iran: Karaj | collected 2018-10 | reverse complement strand
CATGGTTTTATTATAACACCTGAGACATGTTTGCTTATGTCCTATTTCTAGCGGGTGACTACTTCTTTAGGCTCAAGACAGCGGCGGTAGCTTTTTTCTTAATCGATCCGGACACTACGATACCAATCACATTAATACCGACAAGAAGAATAGCATAACCAATAAAATCTGCTGAATTAGTACTACTGTATCCATAGGTAGTCTTTGTCGTGGCAAGCTGAGCTGCCCTAGATAGTGAGCCGAAAACATTCAAACATGTGAGAGCGCAAGCAATCGCCGCATCTATCTCAATAGCTCTGAGATGTTTCAAAATGCGCTCTTTTTCGCTTGTTACAATTCTGTCACCTTTCATCCTAGATTTAATAGCCGAGCGTCTAATTAAAACTGCAGTACCGAAGACTATTCCAAGAAGGCAGAAGAAAATCATCGCTATTCCCTTGCCCATCGATGAATTAATGAAGTCATTGACTTCATTATTATTCGTTGTGGATATTTTTTCCGTTTTGGTTTTTGGCGCAGGCGTTGACGGCTCGTATTCTTCATATTCCTCCGACCAATCCAGTTTTGCGCCACATTCGTGACAAAACTTTTCGCTGCGTTTTACTTCGATTCCACATTCGTCACATATATATTTAGCTGTCGGCATTACTAGCTCCTGTTTTTTGATTTACGCCATCTAGTGGTAATTATATCATTTTTGTACCGCCTCGAATCTATGCGCTATATCTTATAGACGAATTTAACCTGCGGGACAGAATGGTCCTCGTTGTCCGGATCTACGGCATCAATAATTCCGCCCATCGCAAGATAAAAGTGTTGGGCCGGAACATTATATTTATTACAAGAAATAAAGAATCTATCGTAGCCGCGTAACTTGATTTGTTCGACAGCTTTTTCAAAGAAACGGCGCCCTAGTCCTTGGCCGCGACACTCTTTTAAAAGATATAACATACCAATTTCCTGCTCATAATCCGCATATGGATAGCGCGGTTTGCCACAGCTCATGTAGCCGACGATTTTACCGTCTTTGGATTCGGCGACAAATAAATCATTGTCTGAATCGTCGACGAAAACTTCAAACTTTTTGCTCTGTTTTTCTTTATCATATTCGTCAAATTTATAATCTGGGTAAATGCCGCAGTAAGTAGTTTCCCATGCGGCAAGTTTTACGTCCGCCAAAAACGGACAGTCTGCCTTGGTGGCGAGACGAATATGATATTGTGCTTTGTTCATATTTCTATTCTATAACAGCTTTAATGCGGCGGACGCCGGCGGAGCTGGATTCTTCTTTTTTGATTTTGAAGTGACCAATTACGCCAGTATGTTCAACGTGTGGACCACCACAGACTTCGCGAGAAACTGGATTGTCGAAATCGCCGATCGTATAGACGGTGAGTTTTTCTGGATATTTATCCCAGAATTGGCCATGAGCCTTGAGAGTATCGCGTGCGTAAGCCTTGCCATATTCGTCGTGGACGACTGGAAGATCAGCCTTAATCCATTCATTAACCTGGTCTTCGATTTGCTGTTTTTCTTCTGGAGTTAATTTACGGTCGAGATTAAAGTCGAAGCGGAGACGTTCGGCAGTAATATTGGAACCTTGCTGGCCGATTTCTGGATCGATAAGCTTCTGCAATGCGGCAAGTAATAGATGGGTTGCAGTGTGATATTTGGTGGTTTGCTCACCGTGGTCCTCGAGACCGCCCTTAAACATACCTTTGCTGGCAGTCTTGGAGCGTTCGCGTTGTTCTTCGAGCGAAGCGTCAAATTCCTTGCGCCAATTTTCACTGAGTGGAATATCTTGACGATAAGCTTCCTCAACAGAGAGCTCGAGCGGGAAGCCATAAGTGTCTTGGAGCATAAATAGCTCTTTCCCAGTAAGACCGTCTTTTTGGAAGCGCGCGAGCTCTTTCATGCCGCGACGAAGAGTTTTGCGGAAAGCCTGCTCTTCATGGCTGAGCACCTCAAGTACCTGCTCGCGCGTGGTAAGAATAGAATCTGGAAGATCTTTATAATTTTCGGCGATGAGCGGTAAAACTTCGGCGAGAAAATCTTGCTCGATGCCAAGATTAAGCGCTTTTAGGATAGCGCGACGAATAAGGCGACGAAGCGCATATCCCTGCTGTTTGTTGGACGGCTTAAGGCCTTGCGCAGTTAAGAGATAGGCGCCGCGAAGATGATCGGCGATTACGCGCATCTCGGCCGTATTAGATTCGTAGCTTTTACCGGAAAGTTCAACGAGCTTGTCGACAATTGGTTTCAGAAGTGAAATCTTGAAGACGTCGTAAGAATCCATGGAAGCAGCAGTGATACGTTCGAGACCAGCGCCAAAGTCGACATTTTTATGCTCGAGTTCCTCAAATGTACCATCTTCGAGGCGACGATATTGCATAAAGACCTGGTTGCCAATTTCCATAAAACGCGCACCATCGGAAGCCGGATGAGCCTTACCGTATTTTTCAACATCCTGATGCTCTTCGCCGAAGTCGTAGAAGACCTCGGAATCTGGACCGCATGGGTCGCCAATCGGCGTAGTCTCAATACCGCCACCGCGGGACCACCAGTTTTCTTTGTCGTTATAGAAGAAAATGCGTTCTTTACCCTGGATACCGCGCTTGTCGCCGTTTTCGGCGGTGTCGATTTCGGCGATTTCCGCCTCAATGCCAGCTTCCTTAAAGACCTGCTGCCAAATATGCGCAGCCTCGTCGTCACGCGGGATACCGTATTTTTCGCTACCAATAAAGCAAGTGACATAAATCTTAGCCGGGTCGAGCCCAACATCTTTAGTTAAGAAAGTGAAGAAGTTACGAATCTGCTCTTCCTTGAAATAATCGCCAAGCGACCAGTTGCCGAGCATCTCAAAAACCGTAGTATGGCGCGGGTCGCCTACATCATCGATATCCTGAAGGCGCAAACATGGCTGCGAGTCGGTAAGACGTTTGCCTTCTTTATGCGGCTGGCCGAGCAAATATGGCAATAACGGCTGCATGCCGGAGCCGGTAAATAAGGTCGTTGGATCATTTTCGAGCACGAGTGGCGCTGGTTCGATAACTACGTGCCCCTTTGACTTCATAAAGTCGAGATATTTTTGACGTACTTCACTTGCATTCATTAGGTTATTATACAATAATTTGACATTTTGTGGGTTTATTATAGAGAATACTTGACAAAATAATGTGCTTGTGCTATAATGAAAAGATAGTAACGTGAATTTATCGCGTTATAGACAGCGCTAGTATTGGGAATTCGCGCATCCCCGCACATTCAGAGAGGTGAATGTTATGAAGAAGTTCCTGGTTATCCTGATGCTCCTCATTATCACTTGCACGACTTGCACTACGACCGTTGCATCTGCCGAATCCGCCGCTAGCGAGATGAAGCGATTCTATAATTTGGCCGAGTATTATGGCTACACTATCAGCGATATGCACATCATGTCATGCAGCAGTGAGCCGACTTGCGAAGTCCGGCTAAGCAATTCTAAAGTCCGCCTGATCGTTTACGTGAGGGAGACCAAGAAATGTTTGTCGTACTACTGCGATGGTAAGACCATGAAGCTTTCGGGAATGGAAAAACTTCTGAAGAAGAACGCCGTCCAAGACGACCGCATACTGCTCGTAACCGGCAAGGTTCAGGGCTTAGGTGACCGTCTGGAGCAGTACGCCGAAAGACAGGGTTTCGAAGTCGTCAGCCACTTTTGCCACATAGGCAAGAAACCATATGACGAGCTGAAGCTCAACAATGGGCGAAAGACCTTCACGGTTCGAATTTCTGGCGAGCTCAAGAATAAGCGAGTGGTTATCACTTACAAGTGGAATAAGAAGACCGTCTCGCAGAAGAAGATCAAGAGCAATATTCAGAAATATGCCCCGGCTGGACATATCTGGTAACATTTACGACCGCCACCCGCAAGGGTGGCTTTTTCTTAATGCGTAATCTGTTGCATCTTGACTTTTTCATATTTTTGTGCTATAATGAACAGATAGTATCTTTTGATGCTATGCTACTCTCTGACGGAGCAAGCGTGCTCCATGGTCCTTTAATAGGAAGGAGTGTGGGATTATGAGAAAAACCACCAAAATCTTCACCATGTTACTCGTCGCGATTATGATGTGCGGCATGTTTGTTACACCCGCTTCCGCTGCTACTACTCAGAAGAGCGCCGTCTTGAAGCGCTCCGAAAAGGATACAGAGGCACTGACGGATGCCGGAGAATATTATGGTTGGTTTGCAACTACAAAGATCAAAAGCCAAAGCGCCACCAAAGTCGTCACGTCAGTCAAGCTGGCAAACCGCAAATATATTTTCAATATTACACAGACGACTAAGAAAACTGGCGCAAGTATCCAGACGAAGTTCAGAATTAATAAAAAGAACTACGTTTTGGCCGGAATCAAATTGTCACTCAAAAAATATGCAGTCGGCGCCGACAAGCGCCAAGTCCTCGAAGATAAAGCGAATCTTGCTGCCGATACGCTAGCAAAATACGCCATCAAAATGGGCTGGCAAGTCGCCGAAACGACTAATTATAAAAATGGTATCGCAATTTGCACTCACACTTACAAGAATAACAAATACACTTTTAGTTCCACCGTCCGCGCGCAGCGCAAAGGTGGCACTATCGTCGTTAGCTATACGCGCGATAGCAGCAAATCTACGGCTGGCAAAATTAAAAGCTGGCTAAAGAACTATAAAGCGTAATCGATCTTCTTCCGCTTCCGCCGCCCCACCGGGGCGGCATTTTTATGCCTCGATAATACCGCCACCAAGGCAAATGTCGCCACGATAAAAAACTATTGATTGACCCGGCGTAAGCGATTTTTGTTCTTCCGTAAAAGTTAGTACACCATCTTGATAGTCGGCGTCGACGAGCGGAGCGCGATGGCGAATGCGGGCCTGAATATGACGACCATCATCGCCGTGACGTAAGATGACATCCTTTAGTTTGACTTGGTTGGCCCAGAGCTTAAGAGAGTTTAGATTCTGCGAGACGTAGACGATATTCTTCTCCATATCTTTTTTGACAACATAATGCGGTAGGCCGATACCGATATCGAGACCATGACGCTGACCGAGTGTATAGAAAATAGCGCCGTCATGAACGCCAAGTTTGGCGCCAGTGTCAATGTCGATAATATCGCCCGGCTTCGTTTCGACAAATTCCGCAAGAAAATCGCGCATATTAGCGTCGCCAACAAAACATACTCCCATCGATTCTGGTTTATGCGCCACGCTCAGGCCGATTTTTTCAGCCAGAGCCTTTACATCCGGTTTGGCCATATCACCAACTGGAAAGATTATTTTTGGAATAATACTTTCGGAAATACGATAGAGAAAATAGGTTTGATCTTTATTATCGTCATGAGCTTTTAGAAGTGCCTTGCCGTCGGTGCGAGCATAATGGCCAGTTGCAATCATTTCGGCGCCCTGCTCGAAAGCTGTATCGGCAAATAATTTGAATTTTATTTCCTGATTACACATGATATCCGGATTAGGTGTGTTGCCCTTCTGATACTCCTCGAGCATATAGTCGACGACTTTTTGTTTGTACTCGGTTTCAAAATCAAAAACTCGAAAATCGATGCCAAGTTTCACGGCGACGCGTTTGGCATCGGCGAGATCCTCCGCCCATGGGCATTTCATGCCGGGGAGATTCTTGCTCCAGTTCTTCATATAGACGCCGATAACTTCATGGCCTTGCTGCTGCAAAAGGTAAGCCGAGACAGCCGAATCAACCCCACCAGACATACCTAAGAAAACTTTCATTGGTTATATTATAACATCAAAGTAGCCACTAAGCTAACTTTAGCAAAACGGGAGTCGCCGGCCCGTCTTCACGGGCGCCGCCTCCCTCGTGCTCGATAGCAATCTGCGCATGTTCGCAAAGTTAACTTAGTGGTTACTTTGAAAGCAGATAATAGTATAACCAATTAAAGAAAAATCAAGAGAGAAAATCTATTTTCGTTTATGCTAAAATATTATTAGTATTAACTTTGACGGAGGTGGGATGTTTTATCCAAACCGACAAGCTTTGGGTGACCAGCTTGCGCCGAGATTGACCGAGTATAAAAACTCCGAATGCATCATCTTTTGCCTAAAAAAGAGTTCCCTCTTGGCTTGCATAGAACTCGCCGCACATCTCCACGCCTATATTTATATTTTGCAGTATTCCGAAATTGCCGACCCTTACGATATTACGCGTAATCTTGGTGCTATAACATCAAAGGGCGAATTCGTATTGAATCCAGAAATATCGCAGTCAGAGTACGAGTATATTAATGGCGACTTTATGAGTATTATTGAGGAGCGCAAACGCGAAGCATTCTCGAAAATTAACGCCGAAGCTAATCCGAACCCGAACTTTAATCTTGAAGCATTTAATAACCGCAAGATTCTACTTTTTGCAGACGTTCTAAAAACCTCATTCCAGATTCAGGTTGCGTTAAATATATTACGCTCATATAAGCCGCTAAAGATTGCGGGTGCGGGCGGAAACATTACTTCGCAAATTTCCGATAAATTTCAGATTGATACGGCAGGATGTACTTATATGGATATCCTCCCGAATACCTTCTTCGACGACGATCATTATTTCGATCAACCAGATTCCTACACCGAGGAACAAAAAATAAGTATGGCAAATAATATTAGCCTCTACTGGGCATAAAAGGAGTACAAAATGGACCCAAAAGTAAATACTAACCCTAAGCTGACCGAGGCAGATGCCACCGACGCGCGTGCCATCATTGAAAAAATCGGTCGTGCCTATAGCAAAAAAGTCGTTGGCCAGGACGAGCTACGTCTATGTATGACAGTGGCACTAATTGCAGGAGGGCATGTATTACTTGAGTCTGTGCCGGGTCTTGCTAAAACATTGGCTGCAAAAACAATCGCCGAAGCCGCCAATGGTACATTTAGCCGCATCCAGTGTACGCCGGATTTGCTTCCAAGCGATATTATTGGTACTCAAATTTATAATTACAATACTGGCTCATTCGAGACAAAAATTGGTCCGGTTCATTCCAATTTTGTGCTACTCGATGAGATCAACCGTTCTAGTGCCAAAACCCAGTCCGCTATGCTCGAGGCAATGCAGGAGCACCAAGTTACCGTTGGTGGCGTGCTCTACAAGATGCCAGAACCATTCGTTGTACTTGCAACCCAAAACCCAATTGAGCAAGAAGGTACTTACGAGCTTCCAGAGGCTCAGCTTGACCGCTTCCTCTTGAAGGAAATTGTTAACTACCCTGCCCGCGATGAAGAATTGCAGATTCTTAACTATACCTTGAGTGGCCAAACCACAAGTGCTCTCGCTGACGGCGATAAGGCTTCTATCGAAGATATCAAGAAGCTTCAAGCCGCCGCAAAGTTAGTCGCCGTCGACGATTCAATTAAAAACTATATCGTAAATGTCGTAACTGCTTCTCGCAACCCACGCGAATTAATCGATGCCAGCCTTGCACGTTATGTTGAATACGGCATTTCTCCGCGTGGCGCTATCGCTCTCATGCAGGTAGCACAAGCACTCGCCTTAATTGACGGCCGTGCCTATGTTACACCAGATGACGTTAAACGCCTTCGCTATGCTGCGCTTCGCCATCGCATTATCCTTAACTTCGAAGCGGCGGCCGATGAAGTTCACCCAGAAGCAATCATTGACGCAATCTTTAATAAAATTCAAACTCCATAATTTATACAGAAGAAACAAATGCCAGGATATCTCGTTAAAGTTCGTAAGAAGATGGACATTTACGCGCAAAGACGCGTACGTAATGTCTTGTCTGGCAACTACGGTTCTGTATTTAAAGGCCGTAGTATGGATTTTGACGATTTACGCGAATACAGCTATGGCGACGACGTAAAGGATATCGACTGGAAAGCTACTGCGCGCTCGCGCTCAATTATGATTCGCCGCTATATCGCAATTCGCAAACATAATATTTTGATTGTGGCAGACAGCGGTAAATCGATGGCGGCACTTGCCCCAAGCGGAGAAAGCAAACGCGAAATTGCCGCTTTTTGCGCAGGCGTAATATCTTATGTTTCACAAAAGCACGGCGACTTAGTTGGTATGGTCTATGGCAATAAGACTAGTAATAAACGGTACGCAATGAAAGAAGACACGCCATATATCGAGAACTTCCTCAAAAAATATGACCAATCAGTTACCATTGAATCGTCCGAGAGCGACATAAACTCCGTACTGACCTATGTCTCAAAATCTTTCCGCGAAAGAATGTTTTTGATAATTATTACCGACCCAAGCAGCGCAGCAACCCTAGATCGTGATTTAGTTCGCCGTCTAAATGCGCGCCACGAGCAGATGTATATATTGGTGGAAGATTCGCCGTTGAGCAATAAATTGCTGCTCGAAGAAGATGCTGTCGATATGAACGAAGACGTACGCTTGCCGCATTATTTCCGTTCAAATAAAAAGATTGCTGAGGCCGAGGAAGAATTCCGAACATCAATTAATGAAAAAATTCAGAAAGGCCTGCGCCGTTTTGGTATTGTAAGTACTTTTGTTGATAGCACCGAGCATGCTATTCCGAGAATATTCACTATGTTGGAGGAGCAAAGACGTGTCAGGCGCTGATTTAAGTTTATACGAACCGGTTTACTACAATATTAGCTGGACTATTATTGGCATCGTGTTCTTACTGTTAGCACTGGCAACAATTGGTCTTATCTTCTACGTAACGCGAAAGAAAAAAGTTAAAAGCTTGGGCACGCTTAGAGTTGAGCAACCGAAACTTCTGGACTTGGAGGCATTAAAGCAAAAATATATTGGCCTAATTGACCAAGCTGAACGGAATTATCTAGACCATCGTATTAAGGCTTCCGTGGCTCACCAGCATCTTAGCTTAATCGTGCGTCTATTCTATGGTGAAGCTTTAGGTTTTCGTGCGGACATTATGACCTTAGATGACTTAAAAAAGTCTACCTATACACAACTCATAAGAACCATCGAGAAACTATATCCAGACGAATTTGATACACTTGAAAAAGGTTCCGTAAAAGATGCGGCAGCGAATGCTCGTAAATTAGTGGAGGATCTATGACGCGTTATTCTTGGATGTTCCTAATCCCAATAGTTGCAATAATTATTATTGCCGCCATTTCATTTATCCGTTTTCGCAAACATTTATTACGCCGAAACAAGAAAGAAAAAATTGCGTTAATTGCGCATACGAATTTTATTCGTAACCTTCCAGAATACAAAGCTGCGAAAAAACATTATAATTCAATGCTCTGCTTATTGGTTGTTTTGTTCACCATCGCAACTAGCGCTATTTCAGCCGTTGCTTCCCGACCAATTAATGTCACCGAATCAAAAGCTGAACTTGAAAATCGCGACATCATGCTCTGTCTCGACGTAAGCGGTTCAATGTCTGGTAATTTAAATGATTTGCTTTCATATTTTATCGAATTAGTGTCCAATATGGAGGGCGAACGCTTCGGAATTACAATTTTTGATGGCATTTATGTCACCCTCTCGCCACTGAGTACAGATTACACGGCCGTGATTGATATATTGACTGATATTAAAGATAATTTTAGTGTTTTTTCAAGCGGACTATATAGCGCACAAGGCCTTAATCGCTATAGCTCTTCCGAAATTGGCCCAGGTTTAGTAGGGTGCGTAACCGCATTCGATAAGCTCGGCGAAGCAGAACGCTCGCGCTCAATCATTCTAGCTACAGATAATCAGGCTTCTCCGACACAGGCAGTCACACTTAAGCAGGCAGCTTATTTTGCCAAATCCTACGATATAACCGTTTACGGATTAAATACTTGGGACTATCGCACGCAAGAAGAAATTGACAACGACGAAGGCTATGAGACGAAATATGTTAAAGAATTTCGCGAATCCACGCTTTTGACTGGTGGTTCCTACTACGCTTTTGGCCCGAAGGCTGATTTGTCGGCAAAACGCATAGTCGACCAAATCTTGGCACAGGAAGCGGCGCGCTATGAAGGTGCCGGTCAAATCGTGAGAACGGATACGCCAGAGATTGCAGCCATTATTGCAGCTGTTTCTATGATTCTATTTATCGTAATCGCATGGAGGCTACGTTTATAATGCGTCTACTATTCATGATTCCAATGATATTCGTCATCATATTTGCAGCGATCGTGATTGGACTGTTGGTTTTCTGTATTATTAACAAAAAAATGCGCAAGCGTGGCAATTTTAGGAAGATAGCTATGTTGGGCATTATCGCTTTAATATTGGCTCGCCCAGTTTTCCTAGGTGGCACAGACGAGTCGCAAACAAATAACTTAACTATTTTCTTCGTCGTCGATATGACGGGCAGTATGGCCGTAAAAGATCAGAATAACGGCGAAAAATACCGTTATGACCAGGTGCAAGAAGATATTAAGTATCTAATAAAGAGTTTTCCAGGATCCCGTTATTCAATGCTCGTACTAGATAACGGTATTTATACCGCCATGCCAATTTCGACTAATACCGACTCAATTTATTTTGCGGCAAATTCATTGAAGCCAAAAAATAGTTATTATGGTATTGGTACAAATCTCAATAATCTTCTAACTTACGCCACGACTCGCGTCGAATCATTTAGTAAAAGTCACCCCGAACTCTTGAACGTCTTCTTCTTCTTTAGTGATGGCGAAGACACCTCGAATGAAGCTGTCTCGATTAATGGCTCGTTCAAAAATAAGATTAGCGGTGGCGCTACGTTCGGCTATGGCTCAGAAGATGGTGGAGTAGTCCATCAGGTAACTATGCAGAATAGCAAAAATGCTTCAGATACAATAACCGATGATTGTGTAAAATATTTTGGTAGCAGTTTTGAGCGAGATTCGAATTATTGCGCAATATCCAAAATGGACCAAAGCAACCTTAAAAGAATCTCTAACCAGCTCGGCATAGAATACTATTATCGCGATAACAATACAATACCAGACGAAGTAATAAATAGTATTAAAAAACAGATTCAATACAGCGGAAGCGAATTAACGAATGGTTATATAGATACATATTGGGTTTTAGCTATCATCGTATTAGGTCTATTAATATGGGATTTCTATGATTCATTCAATAGAGTTTTACTAGAAAGGGCCGTAAAACATGCTTAATCTCAACCCAGAAATTGTTGACCAAGAAAAAATACGCAAACTTAAGCGTAGGCGATTATTCAAGATTGCTATCGTGCCAATTATTATATTGTCATTAACCGGCCTATTTTTCCTAAGAACTGGCTTGTTTAATGTAATATATAGTGCATCATATAATTCGGGCTCATACGATTCGGCAAAAATGGCAGCCGATGTACAGAGTATTGCAAACGTCATTACGCCTTATATTATGTATTTCGATCGCGGCGACGCACTCTATAAAAGCGGAGATTACTCCGGTGCCGAGAAAGAATTTAAGTCTAGCCTGAAAGAAAACCCGCCCTCTAGTGAACTATGTAAAATTTACGTTAATTTATCATTGAGCGTAGAAAAACAGGGTGACGAAAAATATAATGGCAATAATTATGATGAAGCGTTGGTTTTGTATAATTCCGCAGAAGCGATTCTGTATGAAAATGGCTGCGCTAGCAAACATGATACTGAACAGGGGAAAGATCGCCGCGCGGATAATTCAAAAGATCGCGTTATCGAAAAGCGCCGTAAAACAATTTCCGCTATCAACTCTTCAGAGAACGCAGGCGGCGAAGGCGAAGGTGAAAGCGGTAATGATAATAATCGTGGCGTCTCCGATAATGATTTAGAGAAAATCCAAGGTAATCAAAACACGGAAGAGGCTCTAAATAATATCCGCAATGGACTGAATAGGGCTGGCGGCTCCGGCGGAAGCTACCACGGAAGCTCAGACCCGTCCTGGTAATTATTGCTTTTTAATCCTAGTTAGTTCGTTTGCGACAACTTCGTGCAGATTTTTGCTGAATTCTTCGATATCTTGCTCGGTATTTAACTTTCCCATCGTAATACGCAATGAGCCGGCAATTTCTTCGTCGCTGAGCCCGATGGCACGCAGAGTTGGGGATTTTATGCCTTTGCTGGCTGCACAGGCGGCTCCAGTAGATACGCATATTCCGCGTTCTTCTAGCGCGAAGATGATTCTTTCCGCGTCTAAGCCAGGTAGACAAATCGGAAGAAAACCAGCCAATTGCGTCTTTATATTACCGAGAAATTTAATATTTGGTAAATCTTCGAGTAAACGATGAAGTTTAACTTTAAGCTCCATCAGGCGTTTACGTTCGGAATTAATATGTTTTTCCGCATCCGTGATAGCGGCCGCAAAACCAATAGTGGCCGGTACATTTTCGGTGCCACTGCGGAGTCCCATCTCTTGACCGCCACCCACTGTTAATGGCTGTAAACGCACATTATGGCCAACATATAGTACGCCAATTCCCTTTGGTCCATATACTTTGGCGGCAT
>JAEEGI010022560.1_pt1 | contig 12422 bp, 10 predicted proteins | sample 8958751 | NCBI WGS metagenome assembly JAEEGI01 (sample SAMN16246545, study PRJNA631951) | gut metagenome | biome: gut microbiome; feature: rumen; material: KS-attached | host: Bos | place: Iran: Karaj | collected 2018-10 | reverse complement strand
CAAACTTAGCCATTGAGCAAAGCCATTACATCACTGTATTTGTACATGACATGCCTTCCACCAACTTTTCTGGAACGGAGATATCCTTGCTTGTTCCATCGCCATAGCGTGGTGTAGTTCACATGCAACAGACTCGCCGTTTCCTTACGGGTGATGAATCGCATACCTTCAGGAGCATCCATACCTGCCTCACTATCATTTTGCATTTTCTTGGTCTGAGCAGCCACAATGTTTTGTGCCATCTCATTCACCATAGTGTCAAGGTCTGACCTCGACATCACAACCAATTGGTTGCCTAAGATTTTGTTTTCTGTATTCATAATAATATATATATGTGTTAAACTTTTTGATCTTCATTTACATGGTACTTTATGCACGGATCCTTTTGCATATCAGATTTCAAGAAGTATCGAGTCCGACAATCTTGAAACCCGAGGCACCACCACGAAATCGAATGCAAAATTAGAGTGATGCAAGCTCCAAGAAGAAAATCACATCAACAACCAGCCATTTCTGCCCTCACATTTCAAAATTGGTTCTAACGAAGAGGGCAATTAGAACCAACATTTTGTTTTTGTGGGGATTTGAAAGTCACAAAAGCATGTATTAAGCGTATTGATCTGGATCACGAACAAGTCAAAAATGATAAAATCGCAATTAAAAAGGTGAAAGATGTAAAATAATCTATTGTATTTTCACGGAATATGCGAAACTATTACTAACTTTGTGCTATAATACATTTTAAATAAAGATGGACAATAAACGATTAAACAGAATCAAGGTTGTTTTGGTGGACAAACAGAGGAGCAATAAGTGGCTGGCAGAACAAGTTGGCAAAGACCCTGCAACTATCTCTAAATGGGTTACCAATACGACACAACCCAATTTAGAAACGTTATTGTTGATAGCCAAGGTACTTGATGTAAACGTAAATGAATTGGTTAGACCGTTAGAATAATAGTAAACAAGAAAGTAATAGGTCTGTAGCCATATAATAAAGATCAACGATGAGTCAGAAAATAGAAATTATCAATAACTGGACACTGCCACGTATCTTTCAGGAACTGGAGAATGGCAATATGCGAATTCCCCGATTCCAAAGGGCGTATGTATGGGAACGCACAAAAATTGTGAGCCTACTCAATAGTATATATAAACAATATCCTATAGGATCTTTCTTCCTTTGGGATACAGATATGCGAATGGATGGGTTCTGTAGGGATATCACGGAACTTGGATTCCCCAAGAAACCTGAGGCCAGCAAGTTCTCTTTTATTCTCGATGGGCAGCAAAGAATTACGTCCTTATATGTTGCTTTGCGGGGCAAGATGCTCAACGATGTTGACTATAGTAAGATTTGCTTTAATCTTGACAAGAAGATATTCAAGGTTCCCAAGCTGAAAACAGAACAGAACAATATTCCTGTTTGGAAGATATATGATGACAAGGAATATGGAAATCTTCTGCGGGAGTATTACAGTTCCGACAAGACGGAGTTTGGGAAGCTGATTCAGGACTGTCATGAGTTACTAAATACTTATCCAGTAAGCATCATCAAGTCAATGAACATGGAACTGGATGAAGTAGTAACCATCTTTGAACGCATCAATCAGGGGGGCAAGCGTCTTTCGTTGTTTGATTTAGTTCATGCTTCTGTATGGTCGGAAGACTTTGACATGCGTAACAAAATAGCAGAGTTCAACAATGATCCTGTTATCAAGATTTTTGGTACATTGGATTCGGAAATCTTTACTCAGTCGCTTGCCTTGAATGTGTCTGGCGATTGTACCAATCGGCATCAGTTGAATCTTACAAATACTGATTGTAAGAATAACTGGCACAAAACCACTGAATGCATCCGCTTGGCTATTGATCTCGTCAAGAATTTAGGCGTTCAGCAACTGTCTATTATTCCATACAATAGTTTGTTGGCTGTCATCCAGCATTACTTCTTCCTCTCTGACGAGAAGTATGTCAATGCGGAAGTCAAGAACTTGATATCAGGGTGGTTCTGGACGGTCACCTTCTCACAACGTTATTCCAGTTCTACGCTAACGCGTATGAACGAGGATGCTCTGTGGATTAACGATCTAGCCAATGGGATCTTAAGTCCTCGCTTATTCTCTGTGAAACTGACAGTCGATGAATTGGTACGTGTCAGGATGAATCTTCGCTCGGTTATCAAGAACGGCATTCTTTGTCTGATGGCCTTGAACGGGCCATTGGACTTTGACAACGGAGCCATAGTAACGCTGGATAAAACCAATGCCTCGCGTTCAAACTCTAAGGAGAATCACCACTTCTTTCCTTATGCCTTACGTCAGCAGTTTGGTATCTCCCAGGATGACGTGAACTCCGTTCTGAACTTTGCGTTTATCACCAAACGGTTAAATCAGCAAATCAGCGCCAAGCATCCGAGTGTGTATCTTCATCAATACGAAGCAGAGAATGCTGAAATACGGGCATGTCTTTCCACTCATTTCATTGATGAAAAGGCATTTGCTGCTGCAAAGCGTGATGAATTCAGGGAATTTGTCACATTGCGAGGATCATTAATACTTGAAAAGATTCAGAAAGTCTGCCTCGTTGGAGAGGAGCAAAACGTGGTATCCATGCTAGAAACAGACGATGAACCAGAAGATCTTTATCCGTTTGAAGACGAGCAATAAAAGATATGGCAAAGAAAAAGAACGAGAATACGACCTCGATTGGATTTGAAGAGGTGATATGGCGAGCTGCCGACAAACTACGTGGCAACCTGAATGCTTCTGAGTATGAGGGCGTGGTGCTTGGCTTGATATTCCTAAAGTATATCAGCGATAAGTTTGAAGTAAAGTTCAAGGAACTCTCTGAAGATGAATATGCTGACGTGGAGGATAAGGACGAATACGAGGCTGACGGTGTGTTCTTCGTACCGCAGGAGGCTCGTTGGAACGTTATCTCTTTGGCTGCGCATACACCTGAAGTGGGCCGTGTGATTGACGATGCACTACAGGCCATTGAGCGTGAGAACCCGAAGCTGAAGGGTGTGCTACCTGGCAATTACGCCCGTCCAGAACTGGACAAACGTCGTTTGGGTGATGTGGTTGACCTATTCTCTAATATCGAGATGTATGCATCTGGCGAAGAGAAAGATCTTTTAGGCCGCGTCTATGAGTACTGCCTACAGAAATTTGCATCGATGGAGGGCAAAAACGCTGGCGAATTCTATACGCCCAGCTGCATCGTGCGCACCATCGTCGAGATTTTGCAGCCTTTCCAAGGTCGTGTCTATGACCCTTGCTGTGGCTCTGGCGGTATGTTCGTGCAGAGTGCCAAGTTCATTAAGAACCATCAAAAAGAGCTTTCTGGTATCAGTGTCTATGGTCAGGAGGCCAACCCGTCCACATGGAAGATGGCACACATGAATGTCGCCATCCGTGGACTGGAAGCCAACCTCGGACAGTCGTATGCCGATACGTTCTTCAATGACCAGCACCCTACGTTGAAGGCCGACTTCATCATGGCGAACCCACCGTTCAATCTCAGTGATTGGGGAGCAGACAAATTGGAGAAAGACCAACGCTGGAAGTTCGGATTGCCGCCTGCCGGCAATGCAAACTTCGCTTGGATGCAACATATGATTCACCATCTCTCGCCAACAGGTCGCATCGGTCTGGTACTGGCCAATGGTGCCTTGTCATCACAGACAGGTGGTGAGGGGGACATCAGGCAGCGCATCATTGAGGCTGACTTGGTAGAGGGAATCATCGCTCTGCCGTCTCAGCTGTTTTATTCTACGGGCATACCCGTTTCGTTGTGGTTCCTCACACGCAACAAGCAGCAGCTTGGGAAGACACTCTTCATTGATGCTCGACAGATGGGATCGATGGTGACCCGTGCTGTGCGAGAGTTGCAGCAAGAAGATATTACCCGTATCGCTGATACATTCGAACAGTTCCGTAATGGTACGCTTGAAGACGAGAAGGGCTTCTGTGCCGTGCGCTCTATCGAGGACATCAGGACGCAGGACTTCATCCTCACACCTGGCCGTTATGTGGGCATAGCTGAGCAGGAAGACGACGGAGAGCCGTTTGAGGACAAGATGAAACGACTGACCTCAGAATTGAGTGGCCTCTTTGAGCAGAGCCATCAGTTAGAGGATGAAATCCGTCGTCAGTTAGGTAGCATCGGATTTAAGATATAGGCCACGAAACATATTCTTCGCTATTATCGTATCACATCATAATATCGGAGAACAATGAAAGAGAAACTTATTTTAGAGATCAGCAATGCAATGGCAGAGATTCTGAGTGTTGAACAATTAGCGAAACTGAATGGCGTACTGCTGAAGTCCATCAGCAAGTACACCGTCAGCATGGGCGAGGAACAGGCACCGTCTTTGGCTACGTCCAACGAGACGTTGTTGAAGGCTTTCCTCTCTGCCAAACAGGTAGAGGGATGCAGCCAGCCCACCATTCGCTATTATGGCAACACCATCAAGCTGCTTGCTAATAACATGCCCAAGCGATTCACCGACTTTACCACCGAGGACATCAGGGCTTATCTCGCTGTGTTCCAGAAGAAGCACAATGCCACCAAGGTAACGGTTGACAATGTGCGACGCATCTTTTCATCGTTTTTCTCCTGGCTTGAAGAGGAGGACTTCATTTTGAAGAACCCTGTGCGACGCATCCACAAGGTGAAGACTGGAACACAAGTTCGTGAGGTGCTTTCCGACGAGTCTCTGGAGAGCATACGAGACACTTGCACCCGTTCACGCGACCTGGCAATGGTTGACCTGCTTGCATCAACAGGTATGCGCGTGGGCGAGTTGGTGAAGCTCAACCGTGAGGACATCAACTTTACGGAGCGTGAATGTGTGGTATTTGGAAAGGGCAACAAGCAACGCATCGTCTATTTCAATGCACGTGCCAAAATCCATCTCCAGCAGTACCTGAATGAGCGAAGCGATCAGAACGAAGCTCTGTTTGTGTCACTCAACAATCCGCAGAGACGGTTGCAGATTTCGGGTGTAGAGGTACGGCTACGGAAGATAGGCCGCGAAGCCAACGTGCCGCGAGTGCATCCGCACAAGTTCCGTCGCACATTAGCAACAATGGCTATCGATAAGGGAATGCCTGTCGAGCAAGTACAGAAGCTCTTGGGGCATGTGAAGATAGACACCACCATGCACTATGCAATGGTGAGTCAAAACAACGTAAAACTTTCTCATCGACGCTTCATCAGCTGAACCAACACCCAAAGGCTTTGCTGAGAGGGAGCTTCGAGCAGAACAATGAATATGTAAATTCTCATTTATGGAAGAGAACAAGAAAATAGAAAAGCAGACAGAAACGCCATCGTTTGTCTATCGTGACGGCATGACTGCTGACAAAGAATATGTTGAGTGGTTGTTGCAAGTTAAAGCGCGATTCCGCCAGAGTCAGATAAAGGCATCGATTCGTGTCAATACAGCCATGCTGGAATTCTATTGGAGCATTGGCCGTGACTTGGTGGCACTACAAGCCGAAGAGCGCTGGGGAGCAGGCGTTGTTAAGCAGTTTGCTCTTGATATGCGTAAGGCCTTTCCTGATGCTACAGGTTTCTCACATACCAACGTGAAGTATATGAAGCAATGGTATTCATTTTACTATGAACACGTTATAAAAAGCCAACGAGTCGTTGACCAAATGACTTTTATAGAACAAAGCCACCATGTTGGCGACCAATCGGAGCTAACAAATCGCCAACGGGTCGTTAACAAAAAGTTTGCTGATGAAAAAAGCCAACGAGTCATTGGCCAATTGGAAATGCCTGAAATCTTCGGGAGGGTTCCTTGGGGGCAACATATTGACATTGTTTCTCGATGCAATTCGTTGGAAGAAGCTCTTTTCTATGTCAAAGAAGTTGTAAAGGGTGGTTGGTCACGTCCGAACTTGAATGATCACATCGACAAAAGAATGTTTTATGCTCAGGGTGCAGCTCTTACCAACTTTGACTCGACATTGCCTGCACCTCAAAGCCAACTTGCTAAAGAGATACTGAAAGACCCGTATCATTTCGGATTTCTTTCGATCGCCGAGAAGCACGATGAACAAGAACTGGAAGAAGCTCTTGTCGCCAACGTCACCCAATTCTTACTGGAATTGGGAAAGGGATTCTCTTATGTTGGGAGACAGATGGAACTGCGAATGCCAGGGGGACAGACATTCTTCCCTGACTTGGTGTTTTACTTCATTCCTCAGCATAGGTATGTCATCATAGAGCTTAAAGCCGTTACCTATATTCCTGAGTTCGCCGGGAAACTTAACTTCTACGTTACAGCTGCTGATGAACTGCTTCGTGGAGAAGGTGATAATCCTTCTGTCGGATTGATTATCTGTAAGTCAAAAGATAAGACTGTTGTTGAGTGGTCTCTTAAAGACATCAGCAAGCCCCTCGGTGTGGCTACCTACCAGTTGCAGGAAGTGGTTGAACGCACTGTCGCAGAAATCGAAAGTAGAAGAAAAACTGAACAGAAATAATAATGCACCTTATTAGACTAATAATATGATGGATGAAAAGAAAAGAATAGCAGATGAATTAAAGCAAAAGGCGTGTTTTCTACGCATCTCAATTCCCTACGATATTGATGACAATCTCATCTCTTTTGACGATGGCATAATGACGGAATTGGAATGCGACGATGATTTTACGCCGCCCATGTTAGACAAGGAGAACCAGTTGTTGGATTTTCTCATTGACTTGAAAGAGCGTAAAATGATAGGCAGGACCGATAGTTACGGCTATATACGCATGTGCGCAAAGGTTTGCGATAGCGGAACTTATACACTTTTGGATGCCGATAGACTACCTATTTGGCAATTATGCGGATATGTACCCAACAAACTGGTTCCTCCATTAGACAAAGGTTTTGGTGACTATATAGAATTGGCCATTCATGAAAATGGCTTTATTGAAGGTTGGCCAGAGATACCCGATTTTTCGGAATTTGTGGAGAAAGGCCACCTACCTCAATCCATCAAGACTAATAAATGGCATCGGGCAGAGGAAGCATTGTGGAAAGTAAAGGATCTTCATCTAAAGAAAGAAGAAACAAAGTGGCTCATAGATAAATTAGGGGAAGAATTAAGTTAATTCCTTTTATTATGGAAGAGTGGAAAGAATATAAATTGGGAGAGGTTGCAATACCAGTTAGAGACAGGATAGATACGTCTGTTCTGGATGCATCATCCTATATCTCAACAGAAAACATGCTACCTGATAAGGCTGGAGTTACATTATCTTCAGGTGTCCCGTCGGGTAAAGCGATACAGTTCAAAGAAGGAGATATTCTTATATCCAATATTCGCCCATACTTTAAAAAAATATGGAGAGCTGATAAAGTTGGGGGCTGTTCTGCCGATATCATCTGTTTGAGGGCATCAAAGGAGGTTGAACCTCTCTTCTTTTATTATCTTTTGAGCCAGGATATGTTCTTTAATTATGTTATGCAAGGAGCAAAAGGAACCAAAATGCCCCGTGGTGACAGAAATCAGATAATGCTATGGCCTGTATTGCTTCCATCCAAGAGTGAGCAACAAAAAATAGCCTTGATATTATCAGCCCTCGATGACAAAATCGAGGTGAACAAGCAAATAAATGATAATTTAGAGCAGCAGGCTCAAGCACTGTTCAAGGCTTGGTTTATAGATTTTGCCCCATTTGTAAGTGGAGATTTTGTGGAATCTGAGTTAGGTCTCATTCCCAAAGATTGGAAGGTCTTGTCTTTGTCAGCCATTGCAAATTACACTAATGGTTTGGCAATGCAAAAATATCGTCCAACGGATGGAGAGTCTGGCCTACCAGTTCTAAAAATAAAGGAACTTGGGCAAGGCCGTACTGACGAGAGTTCGGAATTATGCTCACCGTCATTGATTGGTAGCAAATACATTATTGATGATGGCGACATAATCTTTTCATGGTCAGGCACACTTATGGTTAAAGTCTGGTGTGGTGGCAAATGTGGACTAAATCAACATCTATTCGTTGTGGAACCTAAAGAACATCCACATTGGTTTGTTTATCTATGGACAAAGCACCATCTTGATAACTTTATCCATATCGCAAAGGATAAAGCAGTGACCATGGGACATATAAAGAGAGGAGAACTTGATAAGGCCAAGGTTGTGGTGCCAGATGAAACCAATCTTGCTACTATCGATTTGATGATGAAACCGTTGCACGACCAAATCATTTCAAATATGAAAGAGTCACGTCGCCTTGCGTCTCTCCGCGACACTCTTCTTCCGCGTTTGATGTCAGGCGAACTTAAAGTAAACGAAATTGAAAACGTGATATGAGCATCAACCAATTCACAGAAGACAGCTACGAGCAAACGCTGATAGATCTATTCAAACAAATGGGCTACCAGTATGAGTGTGGCTACGACGTGGAACGAGACTTCCGCGAACCGTGGCATGTGGATGACTTGAAACAAGCTTTGCGCAAGCAGAACCCTAAAATGAGTGATGAGGTACTTTCTGAAGCATACCGCCTTGTTACCCATATCAACGAGGGTGCATTGGAGCAGCGCAATGAGCAGATGATGGACTATCTGCAAAACGGTGTTGAAGTTAAGTATGTAGCTAATGGGCGTAATCAGACGGCCCTCGTACGACTGATAGATTTTGAGCATCCTACACAAAATCTGTTTAAGGTATGCAACCAGTGGCGTGTAGTGGAGCACGAGAAGATACGCTGTGATATTGTAGTGTTTGTGAATGGCTTACCGTTGGTGGTGATTGAGTTGAAATCACCGGCCAATGACAACGTGGAAGAAGATGATGCCTATCTACAAATCAAACAGTATCAGCAGAAATGCCCATCATTGTTTGTCTATAACGCTTTCTCCGTGACCAGCGATATGCTGACCACAAAAGCCGGAACGCTTACGGCTAAGCAGAACCGCTACATGGAATGGAAAAGCCGTGACGGTGTTTCCGAGTCAGCAGAAATCATTGACTATGAAACATTCTTTGAGGGCATCTTCCGCAGGGAGCGGTTCATCGACATACTGCAAAACTTCCTGTGCTTCGACCATAAGGACGGGCGCACGGCAAAGATTATGGCAGCATATCACCAATACTTTGCCGTAAACAAGGCTGTTGTAAAGACACGCGAAGCCGTTGGCGGTACTGGCAAGATTGGCGTGTTCTGGCACACTCAGGGTAGCGGCAAGTCGCTGTCGATGGTGTTCTACGTACATAGGCTGGTTCAGCAGTTCCCGCAATGTACCATCGTGGTCGTGACCGACCGCAACGACCTTGACCAGCAACTGTATGAGCAGTTTGCTGGGTGTCAGAAGTTCCTCCGTCAGGAACCGCAGCGAGTAGGCTTTGACCTAAACGAGAAGGGTAAGCTGACCAAGACCGCTGGACGCGAGGACCTGGTGCGCAAGTTAAAGGACCTGCAAACGGGCGGCATCATCTTTACCACCATACAGAAGTTTGAGGAAGGCACAGGTTTGTTGTCTGAGCGAGAGAACATCATCGTCATCACCGACGAAGCCCACCGCTCACAATATGGTGACGAGCATTGGGACGTGAAAGCAGAGCGCATGAAGAAAGGCTATGCGCTGCTGATGCGTGAGGCTTTGCCTAATGCATCGTTCATCGGATTTACGGGCACGCCCATCAGCGAGGCTGACCGCGACACCAAGGAGGTGTTTGGCGATTACATCGATGTCTATGACATGACACAAGCCGTAGAGGATGGTGCCACTCGCCCAGTCTATTATGAGAGTCGTGTGGTCAACTTGAAGTTAGACGAGGATGTACTGAAGAAGCTCGATGACGAGTTTGACTGTCTGGCAGAAGAAGGTGCTACCGAAGAGCAAATCAACAAGGTTCGTCAGGATAACAGCGGTATCAAGCAGATACTCTGCCATCCTGATACCATCGACAGCCTTTGCCGTGACATAATAGATCACTATGAGAAGAACCGCCAACAGGAGTTGACAGGCAAGGCAATGATTGTGGCTTACAACAAGGAGGCTGCGGTCAAAATATACCGCAAGATACTTGAACTTCGCCCCGAATGGACGGAGAAAATTCATGTGGTGGCAAGTGCAGCCAATACCGATAAAGAGGAATGGCACGACGTGATACAGCCCAAGATGAACAAGGAGTATGCAGCCCTGTTTAAGGAGGACTCGTCGCCCATGAAGATTGCTATCGTGGTGGATATGTGGCTGACAGGATTTGATGTGCCGTCGCTCGCAACGATGTATGTCTATAAACCCATGAAGGGGCATAACCTGATGCAGGCTATCGCCCGTGTCAACCGTGTGTTCCCGGAGAAGGAAGGTGGTCTGATTGTTGACTATGTGGGTATTGCTGGCGCACTGAAACAGGCTATGCAGGACTATACCCAGCGCGACCGTCAGCAGTTTGGTGACCCGGACATCAACAAGACGGCACGACTGAAATTCCAGGAGAAACTTGAAATCTGCCGCGACTTGCTCTATGGCTTCGACTACAACGGTTTCTTTAATGGCACAGACCCGGAGCGAGCACAGCTTATTAAGGGAGGTGTCAACTTCATGCTGGCTCCTCAACGTGCGGAGCAGATGAAGAGCTTTATGAAGGAAAGCCAACTGCTTCATAACGCATTGACTCTTTGCCGCTCTTTGGCTGAGCCGCAGGAGAAACAGGAGGTGGCTTTCATGGATGCCGTGCGGGTGCTGCTGTCACGACTCGCCCAGAAAGGGAAGATTACGAAACAGGACATCAACGAGCGCATCAGCCATCTGTTGGAGCAGAGCATCCAGAGCCAGGGAGTCATCAACCTCTTCAAGTCGGAAGGAGCAAATTTCTCACTCTTTGAGGAAGCATTCCAAAAAGAGATTAGAAAGATGAAAGAAAAGAACCTTGCCGTGAAACTGTTGGAACGCTTGCTGAAAGAGCGCATCCACAGCTTTGAGCGAACTAACATTGTGCAGAGCAAGAAATTCTCCGACTTGCTGAATATGGCCCTTTCCAACTATCTGAAGGGAATGCTCACCAATGAGGAGGTCATTGAAGAACTCCTGAAGATAGCAGAGGAAATCAAGCAAAATGAGGAAGAAAGCAACAAACTGGGACTGACCGTTGAGGAAAAGGCTTTCTATGATGCTCTCAGTTCACCTGAAGGAATACGCGAGGCTTACACCGACGAGCAATTTGTTGCACTTACCCGTGAGTTGACAGAGCAACTTCGCCGCAACCGCACCATTGACTGGAATCGCAAGGAGTCGGCTCGTGCAAAAATGCGCGTACTGGTGAAACGGTTGCTGAAGAAATACAAGTACCCGCCTGAAGGTCAAGAAAAGGCTTTGGAGACGGTGATGGCACAGTGTAACAAGTGGGCCGACGATGATGATAACGTTGTTGCAGAGCCGGAGGTGCATATTGTAAAGATGTATCCAAAATACGAAGAGGAAGAAGATATGATGATGGCAGCTGAAGACATCTTCATATATGGTAGCATTCCAGTTGACCTGCCTAATACGAAACGCGAAGAGCTGACCACGGGAGGATTGGATTTAGTTCTGATGTACGCTATCGGTAGTAGTGCTCGTCAGAAAACAGAGGATGCTGGCAAAATTGCTTTGGGAATCAAAGAAGAAATGTTGAAGGATGAGCAGATAACAGCATATAAGAGTCTAAAGTACCTGCTATTCCATTATTGGAGCAGTCCTAAGACTTATTCTCTGACCAAGGAGCCAGTTTTGGTTGACAAGGATTCTGTTCCATCTCAATACTTGATCAGAATGGAGAAAGAAGCTGTGAAGTTCTTGCTACTGGATTATAATCCACAGCAGAATGTTGAACTTGAGAATATCAACATTTTGAAGACTCAGCGAAGAGGCGAAATCAGATATCTCCCATTTGTAACAACATTAAAAAGCATCGTTGATGAATAGAATAGGACTTGCCCGAAGTGTAAAACAATGATAGGTGAAATCGTTTATTGGCTTGCTATAATAGCGGTAATTTTGGCCGCACTGAATCTCGTCGCTACATTTTTCGTCAATGACGATAAGAACGACGATAACCGACAAGAAGATGGACGAGACACCGAACAATAAGCGGTTAAAGGAGCTTGTAACCTCGATCTATGAGGAACAAGACAAGCTCAAAATGGTAAAAGGGATGTCAAGAGAAATGATATAATGAAAACAAGGAATAAAGATAATCTGTCTCAGATTGAGATTGCACTTGAAATTGCGATGAAGGCGCACAAGGGTCAGCGCGACCTTGACGGCAACCCTGTGATACTGCATCCTCTCACAGTCGCACTGAAGGGCAACAATGAGAGCGAGATTGTTGCCGGGGTTCTGCATGATGTGGTGGAGGACACCGAATGGACGTTTGAAGACCTGCTTGAAGCGGGCATTGAACCCGAGGTGGTTGATGCGC
>JAEEGI010022558.1_pt1 | contig 12423 bp, 10 predicted proteins | sample 8958751 | NCBI WGS metagenome assembly JAEEGI01 (sample SAMN16246545, study PRJNA631951) | gut metagenome | biome: gut microbiome; feature: rumen; material: KS-attached | host: Bos | place: Iran: Karaj | collected 2018-10 | reverse complement strand
TCCCGTAAGATGGACCTCTCCCGCCTCGTGAACGAATTCCTCTTCCGGATTGTTCTGTACTTCGGGCTCCATTATGCTCTCTCCATGGGATTCTTCAGAATGCGGCTGATCCGCTTGTAAATGAAAATCGTAATCAGGGTAGATACGCCGTACTTGATCAGGTTAAAGGGCGCAACCGCGAAGATTACAAAGGTAGGAACGTCTTTGATGATGCTGTGCACCTTCGTTCCCATGTCAATAATAAGTTCAATGTTGCCCTCGAAATACAGTTTGCTGTACATCGGAAGCAGAACGTACGCGTTCACGAAGCATCCGAGAATCACGCAGCAGACGGTGGAAATCGAAAGACCGACAATCGCCGTTTTCTTCGTCTTGCGGAAATAGTAAAGAATTCCCGCCGGAAGGATGTAGCATACGCCCATGGCGAAGTTTGCGAATTCGCCGACAAATGCGGTGTTGGTCCCGTCGAGAAGGACGTTCAGCAGGTTCTTTAGGAGTTCGATGATCACTCCGGAAATCGGACCGAGGGCAAATGTGCCGATGATGACCGGCAGTTCGCTGAAGTCCATCTTATAAAATTCCGGCGCAATAAAAAGCATCGGGAACTCTAATTTCATCAGTCCGAATGCCGCAGCGGAAAGGATTCCGATCAACGCAATCCGGTAAATGTGATAGAAGGATGAATTGCGCTTCTTGCTGTCCTGTGTTTCAGTGGTTTTGGCGTCGTTTTGTTTCTTGCTCATTGCTCTCCTGTTCTTTCCCCGAAATGTTATTTTAGTGCAAACCCCATACAGATCCGCTTCTGCGGAATCGTATCCCCGATGGAACGGTAATAATGAATCTCGCCGCTGTTGCTGTAGCGGTTGTAAACCGCGATTCTTCCGTCCTCTTCCTTCTTGTAGAAAATGAAATGGCCGCCCGAGAAAATCGGACGCTTTGTCCAGTACAATAACACACCGGCACGGCTTTGGTCAATCTTCTTTATGCGTCTTACGTAACGAAACTTTATATGATGCCGCAGAAAGAAAATCGTCATCAGAATTCCGGACGTACCGAAGCGCCCTCCGATCGGTGCCGCATAAATCTCCAGTTCCCGCAGAACCTCCGCAAGCGTGATCGGCTTTCCGAGGTACTGCATGGCGTTGTAAACGGCAAGCGGACCGCAGCCGGCGTCGTCCACCGTTGTGCCGCCGTACTTCATCGGCGCCAGGTTTCCTACGGACTGTCCGTTCAAGAGACCTGCGGGAATCTGAACGTTCCGGTTCTGTTTGAAATTCTTCGGATGATACATCTTCGGATGTCTCCTTTAACGGCAGAGCTTTCTCGAAATCTCCCAGAGGGAATTATCCAGATCCTTCTGCATCTCCAGTGCCTCGAAAATATCCATATCGGTAAACTGCCCGTTCCGGTAGCAGACAACGCGGTTCTCGCCGCCGCTTACCAGAATGTCCACCGCCTTCGAACCCATAACCGAGGCGAATACACGGTCACGGCAGGTCGGGCTTCCGCCCCGCTGGATGTAACCGATGATCGTTGCTCTGGTCTCAAGACCGGTCGCTTCCTCGATACGTTTCGCCATACCGTTCGAATCGCCGATACCTTCCGCGTTAATGATGATGTGCAGCTTCTTGCCGAGCTTCTTTCTTCTCGCGATACGGTCAATGATTGCCTGCTCCTCGTAGTCGTAGCGCTCCGGAACGAGAATTTCCTCGGCGCCGTTTGCGATACCGCACCACAGGGCAATGTGTCCTGCTTTCCGTCCCATAACCTCGATGATGCTGCAGCGCTCATGGGAAGCGGATGTGTCGCGCACACGGTCAATACACTCCATGGCGGTATTGAGTGCAGTGTCAAATCCGATGGAATAATCGGTGCAGGCGATGTCGAGATCGATGGTCCCGGGAACGCCCACAACGTTGACGCCGTGTCTTGCAAGCTCTCTTGCGCCGCGGTAGGAACCGTCTCCGCCGATGACCACTAATCCGTCGATGTTGTTCTTACGGATAATCTCGGCTGCCTTCTTCACGCCCTCCTCCGTCATCATCTCTGCGCACCGCGCGGTGTAAAGAATCGTACCGCCGTGCTGGATAATGTCCGAAGTGCTTCTGGCGTCCATATCGAGGAAGTCTTCCTCCAAAAGCCCGGTGTAACCGCGACGGATTCCCTTCACCTTAAGACCGTTCACAACCGCCGTACGGACAACGCCTCGGATTGCCGCGTTCATGCCCGGCGCGTCGCCTCCGCTCGTAAGTACCGCAATCTGTTTAATGTCCGCTGTCTTACCCTTTAAAAATGCCATAGTTCTTACCTCGAAAATGATAATTCCTTGTATTTCAGTGCCACGTTCTCTTCGCCGTAAACCGACTTGAGACGGTCAAGAAACTCTTTATCGGTGGAAACCGTCAGATTTAACGGCATGTTGTACATGCGCTTCTCCGGTTTGATATAAGCAACCACCCTGGACGTTCCGTCGCTTTCCGAAAGGATACCCGTAAGCCGTTCCTTGTCCGCTTCGAATTCCTGTGTGGATTCGTACCGGATATAGATGTCCGCAGGGATATCGGTGAAGGCCTTCACATCCTGCAGAAGGATCTTCGCAGGCTTGTCCTCCTCGACGGAAACCCGTCCGCGGATAAACATCTTCTCGTCAACATTTAGCTGCTGCCTAAGCTTTTCAAAATCCTTCGGGAATACGAGCACTTCAACGGTTCCGACCATATCCTCAAATGTGAGGATTGCCATCATCGCGTTGTTTCTTGTTGTCTTTACCTGCTTCGCCGCGATCATGCCGCCGAGAACGACGGGAGAACCGTCGATAACGGCAGGCTGTCCGGTCTCCTCATCGAGCTCGAAATCGGAGGTCTTGCAGGTGCTGAACTTCTGTAATAACGGCAGGTACTCCTGCATCGGATGACCGCTGACATAAACTCCGAGAACTTCCTTCTCGAAAGCAAGCCGCTCCTCCGGGCGGAATTCGCCGCAGTTCGGGAACGTAATCTCTTCGGGGCGCTTCTCGGGCTCCATCAGATCGAACAGCGAGAACTGTCCTTCCACGTTCTTCTTAGACTCGAATGCCTCACCTTCCATGATGCTGTTATACACCTGCATCTTCTGCTTTCTTGTGCCGGGAAGACTGTCAAGGGCTCCTGCCTTGATGAAGTTTTCAATGGCCCGCTTATTCACGCCCTTCGGCGTCATCCGCTTGATGAAATCCTTCAGGTTCGTGAACGGTCCGTTGGTCTGCCGCTCCTCCACAAGGGCATCGATGATCGGCTTGCCGAGTCCCTTGATCGCGGACAGCGCGTAAAGAATCGCCGAGCGACCGTCCTCCGTCTTCGTCACGCCGAAGGCACTCTCACCCTGATTGATGTCCGGCGGAAGCATACTAACGCCGAGCGGTTTCAGATTCAGGATATAGCCGGCTAATTTGCCGGAGTCATGCAGCACCGACGTCATCAGCGCTGCCATAAATTCCACGGGATAATACTTCTTCAGGTAGGCGGTCTGGTATGCCACAACCGCGTAGCAGGCCGCGTGGGATTTGTTGAAGGCGTACTTTGCGAAATCCGTCATCCTATCGAAGATACGGTTCGCAACCGCTTCGGAGATGCCGTTCGCCTTACAGCCCGGAACGCCCGCATCCGCATTGCCTTCGATGAAGTAGATGCGCTCCTTCGCCATAACCTCGGCCTTCTTCTTACTCATGGCACGGCGCACCAGATCGCTTCGTCCCATGCTGTAACCGGCAAGGTCACGGACGATCTGCATAACCTGCTCCTGGTATACGATACAGCCGTATGTCGGCTCTAATATCGGCTCGAGCTGCGGACAGTCATAGGTCACTGCCTCGGGGTGTTCCTTTCCGGCGATATACTGCGGAATGAAATCCATCGGGCCGGGCCGGTACAGGCTGATTCCGGCGATGACTTCCTCGAGATTCTTCGGCTTCAGTTCCTTCATGAAGCTCTTCATACCGCCGCTTTCAAGCTGGAAGATACCGTCCGTCTTACCGGAGGAAATCAGTTCGTAAACACCGGGGTCGTCGTACGGAATATCCGCCATCCGAAACTCCGGCGTATGTCTTCTTACAAGGTCCTCCGCATCCTTGATAACCGTCAGGGTACGGAGCCCTAAAAAGTCCATCTTCAAAAGGCCGAGCTCTTCGATGGTCGTCATCGTGTACTGCGTCGTGACAACACCGTCGGCGTTACAGGAAAGCGGCACGTATTCATCAACCGGCGCATTGGAGATTACGACACCCGCCGCGTGCATCGAGGTGTGGCGCGGCAAGCCTTCAAGTTTCCTTGAGATGTTCACCAGCTCTTCAATCTCCGGATCGCTTGCCACAAGATCCGCCATCTCGCGGTTAATCGTGAGCGCCTTGTCGATGGTCATATCCAGTTCATTCGGAATCATCTTCGCGACTGCATCCGCGCGGGCATACGGCATATCCATGGCACGCGCCACGTCACGGAGCACGCTCTTCGCTCCCATGGTTCCGAAGGTAACGATCTGCACAACCTGCTCATGTCCGTACTTCCGGTTCACGTAGTCGATGACCTCCTGCCGTCTCTCGTAGCAGAAGTCGATGTCGATATCGGGCATCGTGACACGTTCCGGGTTCAGGAAACGCTCAAAGATCAGGTTATAACGGATCGGGTCGATATCGGTAATCTTCAGGGAATAAGCGACGATACTGCCCGCGCCGCTGCCCCGTCCGGGACCGACCGGAATGTCATGCTCCTTCGCGTAACGGATGAAATCCCACACGATCAGGAAGTAATCGACAAATCCCATGTCGCGGATAACCCCGAGCTCATACGAAAGCCTTTCCGTATGCTCCTGCCAGGTATCCGGATAACGGACTTTGATGCCTTCCTCACAAAGCTTTTTCAGATATTCATAGGCGGTATAACCCTCCGGCACGTCGAACCGGGGGAGTTTATACTTGCCGAATTCAATTTCGATGTTACAGCGTTCCGCGATCTTCGCGGTATTGTCAAGCGCCTCTTCGGCATACGGGAAGAGCTTACGCATCTCCTCTTCGGACTTCAGGTAATACTGCCCGCCGTCATAGCGCATACGGTTCTCGTCGCTGACCTTGGCCTGCGTCTGGATGCAAAGGAGCACGTCGTGCGCGGATGCGTCATCCGCAAGGATGTAGTGCACGTCGTTGGTGGCAACCATCGGAATGCCGGTCTCTTTATGCAACTTCAGAATGCCCTGATTGACCGCCTTCTGGTCCGGGATGCCGTGGTCCTGCAGCTCGAGGAAGAAGTTATCCTTCCCGAAGATATCCTGTAAGGCAAGCGCACGTTCCTTCGCCTCGTCATAAAGGCCGACACGGAGTGCCGTCGCAACCTCGCCGGCAAGACAGGCGGACAGCGCTATGAGTCCCTCGTGATACTGCTTTAACAGTTCATGATCCACACGCGGCCGGTAGTAGTAGCCCTCGGTGAAGCCCTTCGAAACGATCTTCATCAGGTTGCGGTAACCCGTGTCATTCTCCGCAAGGAGCACAAGGTGGTAGTACCGCTTATCCGTAATCGTGCCTTCGCGGTCAAAACGGGAGCCGGGTGCCACATACACCTCGCAGCCGATGATCGGTCGGATTCCCGCGTCGCGGCAGGCTTTGTAGAAATTAATGGCGCCGTACATAACGCCGTGGTCGGTAATCGCGAGGCTCGTCATGCCGAGTTCCTTCGCTCTTGCGACCATCTCCTTAATCTTTCCGGAGCCGTCCAGAAGGCTGTATTCGGTATGTACGTGCAGGTGTGTGAAACTCATAATATAGCCTCCTTTTCTCCTTCAAAATCCGTCTGCAGCAAGGTAGACCCCATACAGAATTATTATAGCATAAACACGGCCAATCATAAAGCAGTTTTTTCGTGGCATTTTACGAAAAAACGCCATGGGCCAGGCCCACGGCGTTCAAGTGTTTCTTTCTTACGAAAAATGCAACGGCAACTATATTCTACTCCTGTAGAACAACTCTTCTACCGGTCTGCGAGGAAATTCTCGATTCCCTTCATGGCAGCTTCCTCATCGGGACCGTCTACCGTAACGGTAATATCGGTGCCGGCGGGAATCGCCAGACTCATCATTCCCATAATGCTCTTCGCGTTGACTTTCTTGTTCCCACACTCCACATAAATACTGGAATCATAACGGCTGGCTACCTGTACCAGAAGGGCAACCGGTCTTGCTTCCAAACCGCTCGGGATGCTGATTGTGATGTTCTTTGAAATCATATAATACGTCTCCTTTGCTCTGCCATATTACACAGTTTCTGCAGCCGATGGTTCACTCCCGACCTTCCAAGCGGGGGCTTACACATCTCTCCCAATTCACTAAGCGTCGATTCCGGATGTGCAATCCGCAATCTTGCCATATCGGCCAACTCCTCCGGCAGACTCCCCAAGCCTACCGTATCGCGGAGAAATTCTATATCTTTGATCTGTTTTTCTGCTGCCTTCGCCACCTTGCGGAGGTTGGATATTTCAATGTTCACCTTGCGGTTCACATGTCCCCTTAAATCCCGCATGGAACGCTCATTCTCATACCGAAGAAGCAGTCCGTGTGCCTCCATGACATTCAGCATATCGGAAATGCTGTTGCCGTCCTTCAGGTAAAGGCACAGGTTGCCGCGACGTTCCGTGGTCTTCGGGACACACCCGAAGGACTCCATCTGCTCCGCCATGATCCGGCCCACCGATTCCTCGGGCGCCGCAATCTCAAAGTGGTAGGACTTCGTCGGGTCGTTCATCGTACCCGCCATGCAGAAAGCCGCGCGGAGAAAACTCCGCTTGCAACAGCTCTGGGACAGGATGTCTTCGGATAGAATCGTAAGCCCGTCCTCACGTTCCATACTCGTGCCGAGCCGCAGTTCTTTAAGAAGCTGCGCGGTCTCGTCCGCATCCGGAATCCGGACCGCGTATTCGGTCCTTCGCTGCCCTTCCGCCTTACGTGTCACTGCAACAAATCCCATATTAAATGACTTTTTCAAAAATGTAAAGACCTTTTTCGAAATCGCCGGATTTTCGGTAACAAATTCCAAAGAGCCGTCGGAAAGCATCCGTCCTTTATAGACAAAATAACCACAAAGCTCCGCCTTCCTGCAGTGCGCCGCCGAAGGGAGCTTTCCGATTAATTCATTTCTTACTTCCGCGGAAAATGACATGCGTTTTCCTTTCTTAAAACCCGAGGAATCGAACCTCCGGCTCCAACATAATTCCGAACTGTTCCATAACCTTCCGCTGCACCACAGAGATTAGCTGCATCACGTCCTCCGCCGTCGCGTTTCCCCGGTTGATGACGAAGCCGCAATGCTTCTCGGATACCTGTGCGTCCCCGACGCGGTAGCCGCGAAGGCCGCAGTCGTCAATCAGCTTGCCGGCGAAATAACCTTCCGGGCGCTTGAATGTACTGCCCGCGCTCGGGTATTCAAGAGGCTGCTTCTCTTTCCGCTTCTCGGAAAGCTCCGCTACTCTACCAGAAACCGCCTCCGGATCTTCGCTCTTTTTAACCGCGAACACCGCCGAAAGGACGGTGTAGCATTTGTCGTCGATATTACTGTGCCGGTAGGACAGGTCGAGTTCAGACGCCGGAACCGTAAGGATTTCCCCGCTTTTTGTAAGCACGTCGGCAGAAACAAGTACGTCCTTCACTTCGCCGCCGTAAGCGCCTGCGTTCATCACAACCGCGCCTCCGATGCTTCCGGGAATTCCGGTCGCAAATTCAAGGCCGGTATAGCCGTCGCGGCACAGGGCTTTCGCAAAGGACGAGAACAGACTGCCCGCCGATACGCGGAAACAGTCCCGTCCGTCTTCCGCAGTTCCGGTCTTCTCCCAGGAGTTCTCTTCCATGCGGATTACGATGCCCGGAACGCCGTCGTCCGAAACGAGAAGGTTGCTGCCGTTTCCGATGATATGGCAGGGCACGCCCGCCTCATCAGCAAGTGCTACGGTCTTTCGGATCTGCTCTGCGTCATCGGGAATGACATAGCATTCTGCCGGTCCGCCGATACGGAACGTCGTATGCTTTGCCATCGGCTCATCGAACAGAATCTGCTCCGGCCGGTAATAATTTTTTACGGTTTCCTTCCAGTCCAAATCCGTCTCCATTCCGTCACTGTTTCGTCAACGATTCTTTACGAATCAGTCCTTGATCACTCTGCCTTAACCATGCTGGCCGCGCCGTAGATTCCGGCGTCGTTACCGAGCTCGGCAAGCAGGAATTTCTTGCCCTGAAGGGCCTTTAAGATATTGTCGTTATAGTGTCTTTCAATCGCATTTAAAAGAATGCCGCCGGCACGGCTTACGCCGCCTCCGATGACAAATGCCTGCGGATCCGCGACTGCTGCCACATGCGTAAGCGCAAGCGCAAGATACTTACCAAGCTTGTCGGTCAGGTCAAGTGCCACCGCATCGCCGTTCTTCGCTTCATCGAAGATATCCTTTGCGGTAAGCGGCATATGATTCCGAAGCGCCGACTCCACGGTCTCGTCAAGAAGCAGCTTCTTCGCCATTCTTACGATACCGGTTGCGGACGCATACTGCTCCAGGTGTCCGTGTCCGCCGCATCCGCAGAGGTCGGTCTCATCGGGCTCTACGATAATGTGTCCGATTTCGGCTGCTGCGCCGTTGCTGCCGCATACAATCTTTCCGCCGAGAATCAGTCCGCCGCCGACACCGGTTCCGAGGGTTACCATCAGAATGCTGTCAAAGCCTCTGCCGCCGCCGAAGTACGCTTCGCCCAGCGCTGCGACGTTTGCGTCATTGCCGGTGAAAACCTTGCAGCCGGTCAGCTTTTCCATCAGCTCCCTGACCTTTACAATACCCCAGCCGAGGTTCGGACAGCGGTATACGGTACCGTCCGAAAGCACCGGTCCGGGTACTCCCATGCCGATGCCGAGAATGTTCTTCTTTTCGATCTTCTTTTCTTCCGCCTTCGAGAGAATCGTCTTCGCGACGTCCCCGATGATATTGGCGCCGTTGTCGGTACGGTCCGTGGGGATTTCCCATTTGTCGAGAAGCTTGCCGCCCTCTTCGAAGAGGCCGCACTTAACGGTTGTTCCGCCGATGTCTATGCCGAATATATAATTCATGACTGCTGTCCTTTCCGAAGGTTATTCATTACACGGTTATGCAGTTCCTTGGCTGCGTTATAACCCATCTTCTTCTGACGGTAATTGATTGCCGCCGCCTCACAGATAATGGCAAGGTTACGGCCCGGACGGATCGGGATGTCGTTGCAGACAACGCGGTTGCCGAGGAACTCGGTGTAGTTGTCCTCAAGGCCGAAGCGGTCGTAATCCTTTTCCTTGTCCCATTCTTCCAGACGGATGACCAGGTTGATGGACTGGGTTTCCTTAACGCTCTGTACGCCGTACAGCGTCTTGACGTCGATGATGCCGATACCGCGAAGCTCGATCAGGTGACGGGTAACATCGGGAGCGGAGCCCACCAGCGTATCGTCGCTGACCTTCTTGATCTCGACAACGTCATCGGATACGAGACGGTGTCCTCTCTTGATGAGTTCAAGCGCTGCCTCGCTCTTACCGATTCCGCTCTCGCCGGTGATCAGAACGCCTTCACCGAAGACGTCAACCAGAACGCCGTGAATCGAGATGCGGGGCGCAAGCTCCACCTGCAGCCAGCGTACCAGCTCAGCAACCAAAGCGGTAGTCTCCATTGCGCAGCCGAATACCGGAACGCCTTTTTCGATGGCGAGCTTCTTCATTCCGTCACTGACCGGAAGGCTCCGGCAGAAGATAATGCAAGGAACGCCGTATCCCATAAGTCTCGAGAAGCAGATGTGACGCTGTTCGGAATTCATCTCGTTGTGGTACATGTATGCGTATTCCACGTTACCGATCAGCTGAACGCGGTTCGGATCGAAATCGCTGAAAAACCCCGCGAGCTGAAGCGCCGGACGGTTAATCTCCGGCGTGGAAATCACCCGCCCCGTGATGTCAATTTCCGGGGTCAGATTCGTAAGGTGCATCTTCTCCGCCATTTTTGTTAATTCTACTGTGTACATATATGTCTCCTTCCAATCAATGTTCCTTTAAGTATTTCACGATTTCGTCCGCAACCTTCCGGTTCATACCGGGAAGCGCGGCGATTTCATCCGCGTCCGCCTTCCTTAAGCTGTCGATGCTGTCAAAGTGACGCATCAGCTCACGACGGCGTTTCGGGCCGATTCCCGGAATGTCGTCTAAGGAGGAATGCACCTGCTCCTTCGAGCGGATGCTCTTATGATATTCGATTGCGAACCGGTGTACCTCGTCCTGAATTCTCGTAAGCAGGGAAAAGCCTTCCCCTCTTACGGAAATCGGAATCTCCGCATCGCGGAAATAAAGCCCTCTCGTCCGGTGATTATCATCCTTTACCATACCGGCAACCGGAATGTCTAATCCGAGCTTTTCGATTACCTGCTCCGCGATATGGACCTGTCCCCGGCCGCCGTCCATCAGAATGAGGTCCGGATATCTGGTGAAACTGCTCTCCTTCTGCTCCTTCCGCTCTTCCATTCCGTGCAGGAACCGCCTCGTCAGCACCTCTTCCATGGAGGCATAATCGTTGGGGCCGTTCACGCTCTTGATGCGGAATTTCCGGTACTCGCTCTTTCGGGGCTTTCCGTCATTAAAGACGACCATGGAACCGACGCTCTGAAAGCCGCTTATGTTACTGATATCGTAGGATTCCATGCGGTGAATCTCCCCGAGTCCGAGAAGCTCCGCAAGTTCCGCCACGGCGCCTTTGGTGCGTTTTTCCTCCCTGGTAATCTTATCAAGATCCTGCCGTAATACCATCTGCGCGTTCTGCTTCGCAAGAGCGACCAGATGCTCCTTGCCGCCGATCTTCGGGACACGGATATGAACCGCCCGGCCGCGCTTTGCGGTAAGCCATTCTTCAATAAGTTCCCGGTCCTCCGGCTCCGTCTCCATCGAAATCTCCTTCGGGATATACGGCATGCCGTCATAATACTGTTTCAAAAATTCGCCGAGATAGGCGGCAGGCTCCTGCTGCTCGGCCTGTTCGAGATAATGATGTTCGCGTCCCACAAGCCTTCCGTTCCGCTCGAAGAATACGGAAATCACCGTATTATTGCCCTCCGAAGCCGACGCGATGACGTCGCGCTCCTCGGTTACCGAATCGTCCGCCTTCTGCTCCTGGTGAAGCGCTTCCACGCGTGCCATCAGGTCGCGGTATTCCGCGGCTTTTTCGAATTCAAGCTTCTCGCTTGCGGTGAGCATTTTCCCCTTTAGCATTTTAAGCACATCGTCGTAATCACGGGACAGAAACTTAAGTACCCGTTCCACCGATGCGCGGTAGTCTTCCTTACTGATTTCCCCGTTGCAGGGGGCGTCGCACTGCCCGATCTGGTGATACAGACACGGCCGCTCCTTTCCGATGTCCTTCGGCAGGGAGCGGTTGCAGGTGCGTATGCGGAACAGCTTTCTTATCAGCTCGATCATGCTGTTGATGGAGCCGGAAAGCGCATAAGGCCCGAAGTATCTGGCCTTATCCTTCTTCTGTTCCCTTGTGAGCAAAACCCGCGGGTAATCCTCTCCCACCGTCACCTTGATGTACGGATAGGTCTTGCCGTCCTTTAACAATGTATTATATTTCGGTGAGTGCTCCTTGATGAGGTTGTTCTCAAGCACAAGCGCCTCAAGCTCGGAGTCTACGACAATGTATTCAAACCAGGCGATCCTTCCGATCATCAGCTCGATTTTCGAGGAACGCCGGATGCCGGTCTGAAAGTACTGCTTCACCCGGTTCTTAAGAATCTTCGCTTTTCCGACATAGATAATCTGATCGTTCGCGTCGTGCATCAGATACACGCCGGGACGATTGGGAAGCTGTTTCAATTCCTTTTTCAGATCAAACTCTCTCACAGATTATCCTTCCGTGGCGGCTTCCGCGGTTTCTTTCTCCTCAGCCGGAGCAGCGGTCACATTTTCCGGGTTAGCGGTCCCATCGGCCTTGGCATCTTCGGAATTCTCCGCATTAGCCTCCGCACTCTCCGGAGTTGGCTCTCCCTTCACCTCGCGGAAGATTTCCATAAACTGCTTTCCGGTAATGGTCTCTTTCTCAATCAGGAATTGTGCGGCGCGGTCGAGAATCTCACGGTTCTCCGAAAGCATTGCCTTAGCCTTCTCATAGCATTCCTTCATCACGAGACGGATTGCCTCATCAACCTTGGCAGCCGTTTCCTCGCTGCAGTTCATGACCGAGCGTCCGTCCAGATACTGGCTCTCGACGGTCTCAAGCGCCACAAGTCCGAATTCGTCGGACATGCCGTACATCGTGATCATCTGGCGGGCAAGACGCGTCGCGCGCTCGATGTCGTTGCTGGCGCCCGTCGTGATCGAACCGAACACGATCTCCTCGGCAGCGCGGCCGCCGCAGAACG
>JAEEGI010022554.1_pt1 | contig 12426 bp, 5 predicted proteins | sample 8958751 | NCBI WGS metagenome assembly JAEEGI01 (sample SAMN16246545, study PRJNA631951) | gut metagenome | biome: gut microbiome; feature: rumen; material: KS-attached | host: Bos | place: Iran: Karaj | collected 2018-10 | reverse complement strand
AGGACATCGCGGTAGCAGAGGTCGGAATCGGCGAGCGGCGTGTTGCGCCCGATGGCGTCGAGAAGCTCGCGGATGGCCCCCGCCTTGTCCGTCGCCTTGAGCCCCACGACGATGTTGCGCGGCGTGACGACGCGCGCGAGCGGGAACTCGTCCTTGCCATGTTCGCGGCGCGGCGCGCCCGCATGCGCACCGCCGGAGGTCTTCATCGCGGCATGGACCGCGTCGGGCGCGACGAGTTGGCGGAGTTCGGAGAGGCTGCGGTGGAGTTCGACGACGCTCTCGTAGAGGCTGGTGCGGATGAGCGGCACGTCGCGGTCGGACGAGGTGAAGACGAACTTCGAGCCCTTGACTTCGAGGGCGAAGCTGATGTCGTCCTTGCGGAACTGCACGACGCGGACGCCGCGCGTGACGGACGAGCAGGCGAAACCATCATGCTGGAGGAGCTCGACGATTTCATTGAGCGCGAAGGCGGCGATCGGCTCCGTGCGGAAGTCGAAGGTGGTGACGGTCTGGTCATCGGAGGCCTTGTCATGCCTCACGCCCTTGCGCGGTATGCGCAGCGCCGCGCCAAGCAGCGGCGGCGCGACGAGCGCCGTCACCAACGGCATGATGACCGCGATGCCGAAGAGACGGCTGTCGAAGATCGGCACGGGCGACGCGCCCCCGGCTGGATCCTTCATCATCGTAGTGGCGGCGATGCCGGCGATGATGAGGACGACCTCGCAGCGCGGTACCATGCCGATGCCGACGCGGAGCGCGCCGGTCGGCGTGAAGCCCATCAGAAGCGAGGGCAGCGAACAGCCAATCACCTTGCCGAGCGTGGCCATGAAGGCGAAGACAAGGCCAACGCCCAGGACCGCAGGGTCACCAAGGACACGGACATCGACAAGCATGCCCATCGCCACGAAGAAGACCGGGACCAGAAACGCGCTAATCGGCTGCAGGACGTTGCGGATGCGGAAGGCGACGTCCGTCCGTGACAGCGAAAGCCCCATGACGAACGCGCCGACGATCATGGCGAGTCCCGCCTTCTCGAAGAACCCCGCGAGCATCAGGGCGAAGCCGAAGGCGAGCGTCGGGAAGGCGGCCGGGGCGCGGAAGCGCTTGAGCAGATTGGCGAGCTGACGCGAAAAGACAAGACCGAGCGCCGTGAAGCCGAGCCAGATGGCGAAGCTGCGGACCGTGATCTTGGCGATCGACCCCCAGTCCATGCTGCCGCCGCGCAGTTCCACGCCGGCGATGCCGACGACGATGGCAAGGCAGACGATGCCGAGGACGTCGTCGATGACGGCCGCCGCCATGATTGTAACGCCCTCCGGCGAACCCATCGCGTGATGCTCGGAGAGGATGCGCGCGGAGATGCCGACGCTCGTGGCCGTGCAGAGGATGCCGAGGAAGAGCGTCCTCGGATCCATGAAGGGCCAGCCAAGGACGAAGCGCCCGACGACCGCGCCGCAGATGAACGAGCAGACGATGCCGCCGATGCCGACTATGGTGCCGGCCACGGAATACCTGAAGAATGTGCGGACGTCGGTTTCAAGCCCCGACTGGAAAAGGAGAGCTATGGAGCCGAGCGTGGCGACGGAGTAGAGCATCGGGTCGAGCGGGATGCCCGGCGTGGCATTGCACATCGGGAAGACGCCGGATGGGAAACCGGGCAATGGAAGTCCGCCGAGGGCGTAGGGGCCGAAGAGGATTCCGGCGACGAGTTCGCCCATTACGGCGGGAACGCGGATGCGGGTCGCGGCCGCACCAAAAAGCCGTGCGAGAAGAATGATGATACCAAGCTGGATGGCCAGCGTCGCAATAGATTCAGCCATTTCGTCAAAGAGCCGGAACAGCATTGGAATATGCTGTTCCAATACGAATTATGATAGCACATCCGCCGGTGTTTTACAATGCAAACAAATTACACTGCAAACAACGAAGGTACTGACGCCAATAGCCGTTGCGTGTATGGGTGTTTGGGCGCGGCGAAAACAGCCTCAGGAACGCCTTGCTCGACAAGTTTGCCGTGCTCAAGGACATAGACGTAGTCGCAGACTGCGGAGACCACGGCGAGGTCGTGCGTGATGAGGAGAAGCGAGAGTCCGCGTTTTTCGCGGAGATCGCCCAGAAGGCGCAGAATGCGCGCCTGGACGGAGACATCAAGGGCGGAGACAGGTTCGTCGCCAATCAGCAGCGACGGTCTCAGTGCGAGCGCCCGGGCGATGCAGATGCGCTGGCACTGTCCGCCACTGAGTTCATTCGGGAAGCGCGTCTTGATTTCAGGAGGCAGGCCGACCTGCGAGAGAAGTCCATCCACATCCACTTCGAGCTTGTGTACGCGCCCCACCTCGGCGATTGCGTCGCCGACGCGCTGTCTGGGATTCAGCGCGCCGACGGCGTCCTGGAAGATCATCTGGATTCCGCCCGGACGGCAAGCCGTCCTGGCGGAATGTTTGACGGTTTGACGGTTTGACGGTTTGACAGTTGGCCGCTGTCCCCCGTTCCCCGTTACCTGTTCCCCGTTCCCCGGAAGCCCGATGGCGGACGCGTGGTTTTCGGCGTCGAAAACCACGCGGCCGCCATCGGGCTTCTGGAGGCCGCAGATCACGCGGACGAGGGTTGTCTTGCCGGAGCCGCTTTCGCCGACGAGGCCGACGGCGCCGCCGTCGGGCACCTGGAGCGAGACATGGTCAAGCGCCGCGAAGGATGTGCCGTCGCGGCGCTTGAAAGTTACGGTGATGTCCTCTGCGGAAAGCAAGGCGTTTCCCTTGCCGTCTCCGCCTACTTGTAGAACGCGAACTCGCCGCGGCGGTTCTGGGCCCAGACGGCCTCGCCGGTGCCGAGGACAGCGGGCTTCTCCTCGCCGAAGCTGCGCGACTGGATGCGGTCGGCGGAGATGCCGAGGTTGACGAGGGCGGAGCGGAGCGCGAGGGCGCGGTTCTCGCCGAGCGACAGGTTGTACTCGTTGGAGCCGCGCTCGTCGCAGTGGCCTTCGACGATGAGGACGACGCCGGCGTTGCCCGTCATGTAGTCGGCCGCCTGCTGGATCTTGGCGAGTTCCGAGGGTGCTAGGACGGAGGAATCGTAGCCGAAGTAGACGGGGCCGATGCCGTTGTTGCCGACGGCGGTGCGGTTCGGGTCCTGATCGAAGGGGAGGCCGGTGAGCTGGAGGCCGCTGTCGGCGTCCGTAATAGCGAATGGATCTTCGTAGTTAGCGGCATCAGCGCCGTTTTTTGGGTTTTTCTTTGAGCAGCCCGTCATCGCGGCAACTACCGCGAGTGCGAGGATGGTAATGCTTGTGGTTTTCTTCATGGTTGTCTCCTTGGGGGTGGGGGTGGTAAGTTAAGTGACGAGTGACGAGTGACGAGTGACGAGTAAACTAACGGAGCGGACGCGACCATTCGGGGGCGCGCCAGTTCCCAGACGGCAAAGATAATCTTACCTCAGTTTTGTCCTTGGTGTCAAGAATGCAAAGCGAGGAACCAGAGCCTTCCTTCTTGCTGCAGATGATATGGCGGCCGTCAGGTGCCCATGAGGGGTCTTCATGGTCGGGGCCGGAGGAGATGACTTCCTCCTGGCCGGTCTTGGGGTCGTATACGGCGATTTGGTATCCGCTCTGGCGGGTGCAGTAGGCGATGCGTCCGTCGGGGCCCCATGACGGCGCGACATTCTGGGATCCGCGATACGAGATTCGGCGCGACTGGTGCGTGTCGGCGTCGACCACGTATACCTGCGGTTGCCCTCCCTGGTCGCTGACGTATGCGATTCTCCTGCCGTCAGGAGACCAGCAGGGGCTTGCCTCGGAGCCGTTCTTCGTATGTGTCTGGCGGTACGCCTTGCGGTCAGCGAGGCTGAGGACGAAGAGTTCCGGGTTGCCGACATGCGAGAGAATTATGGCGATGTATTTGCCGTCTGGCGAGACTGCGCCACCGGTGTTGAGGCCGACGAAGCTTGCATAAGGAGAACGCTGGCCGCCGGCCGCCGGAACGCGGAAGACACATGGGTAGCCTTTTGCGAAACTGGTGTAGAAGATGAACTGCCCCGTGGGGTCGAAGTATGGGGAGAGCGGCGAAATCGCCTCGGTAGGAAACTTTTGCAGGCCTGCGCCGTCACTGTCGCAAATGCAGATGCCGCCGCCTCTTCCATGCTCCTTGCCGACGAAGGCGATGCGCGTCGCCGCCATGCCATCGACGTTCTTGACGCGTTTGACAATCTCGTCGCTGAGGCGGTGCGCCTGCCAGCGCGCGTCACGCGGCGTCTGCGAACTTTCCGCCCAGACAAACGAACCGCCGGACCATGCGACGCGGATGTTGGTGTTGAGCCACGAGTCCTTCGAAAAGGCCGTGCCCGTAATCTGGAAGAGGCCAGAACGGTCTTCGCGCGTCTCAAACCAGCCAGAGCGGTCTAGGTCCTGCTTAAGAACATGCTTGAAGAGCGAGGCCGTTTCACCCGAGGCGCGCAAATCAGCAAGCGATACAGGTTCCTTGCCTGAACCGGCTTGCTTTTCGACGGTGATTCTAACTGGGGACTGGGCGCGGAGAAGGCCTGCCGTTGCGAGAATAATGCAAAGAAATGGGAGAATGCTCTTTTGCATGCTTTTTCCTGTGTGTTTCATCTGCTAATATAGTCGGGCCCTCGTCGCCGCCCGCATGCGGGCGGCGACGAGGACTGTTTTAGCGGTCTTCCAGGGCCGCGACGCCGGGAAGCTCCTTGCCTTCGAGGAACTCGAGGGAGGCGCCGCCGCCGGTCGAGATATGGGTCATCTCGGCGGCCTTGCCGCTCTTCTTAACGGCGCTGACGCTGTCGCCGCCGCCGATGATCGAGGTGCCGCCGTTGGCCTTGACCGTGGCAACGGCATCGCAGATCGCGAAGGTGCCCTTGGCGAGGGGCGCGAACTCAAAGCAGCCCATCGGGCCGTTCCAGACGACCGTCTTGGCGCCCTTGACGGCCTCGGAGAAGATTTCGACGGTCTTGGGGCCGATGTCGAGGCCCATCCAGCCATCGGGGATGTCGCCGTCCCAGACCTTGGTCTGGATGTCGGAGGCGTCCTTCTCGGCGGGGAACTTGTCGGCAATCACATTGTCGACGGGGAGGAGGAACTTGACGCCGCGCGCGGCCGCCGCGTCGAGCATCTCCTTCGCGTAGGCGAGCTGGTCGTCTTCGCAGAGGGAGGCGCCGACCTTCATGCCCTGCGCCTTCTTGAAGGTATAGGCCATGCCGCCGCCGACGATGAGGGTGTCGACCTTCTGAAGAAGGTTCTTGACGACCGCGAGCTTGTCGGAGACCTTGGCGCCGCCGAGGATGGCGACAAAGGGGCGAACTGGGTTGTCGACCGCGTCGCCGAGGAACTTGAGCTCCTTCTCCATGAGAAAGCCGGAGACGGCGGGCTTGAGGTAGTCGGCGATGACGGCTGTGGAGGCGTGGGCGCGGTGGGCTGTGCCGAAGGCGTCATTGCAATAGACATCGCCGTATGAGGCGAGCTTCTTCGCCATTTCCTTGCGGGCGGCTTTGAGGGCGGCCTTCTTCTCCTGGTACTCCTCCTCGGTGAGGTGGATGCCCTTCTTGTCGTCGTCCTTCTTGACCTTGCCGTCCTCGGCCTTGTAGAAGCGGGTGTTCTCGAGGAGCGCGACTTCGCCGGGCTTGAGCGAGGCGACAATGTCGTCGGCGGCCATGCAGTCGGGGGCGAACTTGACTTCCTGTCCGAGGCACTTGGAGAGGAGTTCGGCAACGGGCTTCAGCGAGAATTCGGCCTCGTAGCCCTTGCCCTTCGGGCGGCCGAGGTGCGACATGAGAACGAGCGAGGCACCCTGCTCGAGGACGTACTTGATCGACGGCAGGGCCGCCTGGACGCGGGTGTCGTCCGTGATCTTGCCGGAGCCGTCCTTGGCCATCGGCACGTTGAAATCGACGCGCATGACTACGCGTTTGCCCTTGAGCTCCACATCGCGAAGAGTCTTCTTGTTCATTTACTTGCTCCTATGCGGGCGCATGCGCCCAAAACAAAATTACAACTATTTATATGATATCAAATTTCAAAGGCGCGGTGATGAATAAACTGCGCCAGATTGTTTTTCGGTATTTTCCTTGCAACTCGCGACAAGATTTGCTAAAGTGGTTGCAAAATGGAAAGGACCCATCATGCAATTCACTCGTAGAGCCACCATTGAAATTACGTGCGCGGTCATTTTCGCGGTCGTCGCCCCCGCAGTCCATGCGGCCACGCTGCCGGCAGGGTACGCGCAGTTAACGTATATTGAGTCCACCGGCACCCAGTACGTCGACACCGAATGCGTCCCGACTCGGAACTTCCGTGCGGTTGTGGATCTGGCGTACACCACGACGACCGGCGGCGGGGGCTTCGGCTATGGGGCCGCCGGCAGCGCCCAGTCATTCCGCTTTTGGCGCACGGTCGCCGACGGAGTCGCCACCTACAAAGTCAACATCAACGACAAGTACGGGACGGAAAACCACTTCCCGACAACCTATCTGAACGATACCGGACGACATGTCGTCGACATCTCGGATTCCGCCAAGTCCTTCGACGATGTGCGGTTCGGCGACACCTCGGGCCTCACCAAGACTCTGGCCGGATCGTTCTACCTCTTTGCCCTGCGCTGGGGATGGAACCCTTACATAGGGGGTTTCGGTTCCTACCGCGTCTATTCCTGCAAGTTGTACGAGGGAACGACCCTTGTCCGCGACTTCGTGCCTTGCGTCGATGGCAATGGAAAGGGCGGCCTCTATGACCTCGTGAACGGGAAGATGTACTACAACAAGGCCACTGGCGACGACTTCGTTCTCGGCCCCGCAACGAGCGAGTCCCTCGCTGTGGCCGGAGAAACGCTTACAGGCCAGCGCCACGAATTTACGAACGTCTCCCCCGCCTACGGCTTCGAGAGTGGTCTCGCAGTTGGCGAGATCCGCCTTTGCACGGCCCCCTCCGTCTGGACGAACGCGACAAGCGACGCGGCCGTCACCTGCGTAGGCTACAAGGTCTACACCAACGGCGTCCTGTATGTTGAGGGCAACACGACAAGTTTCACTTACGTCCACCCCGCCGCAAATGAGACCAGACTGGTCTGGCTGTGGGATCTCAAACACCGCGTGTCCGTCACGGCAGGTCCGGGAGGCACGGTCTCAACGAGTGGCGCGTGGCTTCGCCCCGGCGAAAGCTTTGCGATTGACGCCGTGCCTGACGCATCCCACGAGTTCTGCCGCTGGAGCGACAACGTCAACGCCGTTCTGCGACACGGCCACGAGGCCTTTGCAATTGGCGGCGACAGCCCCTTGACAATCACCGCCATCTTCGGCGGACATCTCTACGTCGACGGTGCGAACGGCGATGACGCGACTGCGGACGGCACAACGCCTGCGACCGCGTACAAGACAATTGGCGCGGCCGTGTCCGCCGCGCCATCGAACACCGTGGTGCTCGTCGCGGACGGGACATACAAGCCTTCAGCGCTCATCTCCATATCCAAGGCGGTCACGGTGCGTTCGCTTTCTGGCGTCGCGGAAGGCGTGAAGGTCGACGGCAACGCCGCCCGGCACTGCTTCACCCTGAACCATCCGCAGGCCTGTCTGGACACGATAACCATCCAGAATGGAAAATCCGACGGCTCTTCCTATGACTACGGCATGAACGTCCGTATCGCGGCGAATGGCGGGCAGGTGCGAAACTGCATCGTCCGCAACGGCAATCACGCAAACTTCTGCACCCGCGACAACGGCGGTGGGGCCGGCATCGGCTGCGTTTCTGCGAACGGCATCGTCGTCGGGTGCGTGATAACGAACAACCAATTCGGCGCGACCAGCGGCACCCAGCAGGGAGTGGGGCTCTACATGAAGGCCGGAACCGTCGTCGACTCCTTCATCGGGTACAACAAGGCGACTTCGCGCAACCAAAACGTGCCTGGCGTGGCCGGCGCCTTCCTCTCCGGCAGCGCGCGGATGGCGAACTGCACCGTGGCCGGCAACAATGGCATTTCCGCCGGCGGCGTCGATGCCTACAGCGACAACGTCCGGGTCTACAACACCTTCATCTGGGGCAACGTGGCGAACGCCGATGGCGACGTTTTCGTCGGGAAGGCCGGATGCTTCTCCAATTGCGTCGCCCGCTACGCCATCAACGGCCTGTGCCGTGCGTCGGCGTCGTCATGCGCCTCCGGCAGGCTCTATGTGCCGAACCCCGCCTCGCCCTGCATCGACGCCTCCGTGGCCGTCCCCGGCATCCCGCTTCCGCCCCGGGATATCCTGGGCAACCCGCGCGTTTCTGGCGCGGCCGCCGACATCGGCGCGGTTGAATTCCAGTCCGGAACGCCAGAGGTCGCCCTCTCCCTCTCCGACGCCTCCTTCATCTGCCCGCGTGAAGTCACCCTCACGGCCGCGACTAGCGGAATCGAGGGCATCGTGAAGTACGTGTGGGACTTCGATGGCGACGGCGTCGACGATGAGGAGACGACCGTTCCGCACGCGACGCACAGCTACGACACTCCCGCCTACAGCACGCCCCGCGTCACCGTCGTGCACGCCGGCGGATCGACGGTCTACACTTTGCCGGCCAACTCCGTGAAGGCCCTTCCGCGCACGGCCTACGTCAACAGCCTTTCCACGTCGCCCGCCATTCCATACGCGACTCCCGAGACGGCCGCGAAAACATTGGCGGCCGCCGTTGCCGACGCCGTCGACGGCCAGGAGATCGTCCTTCTGGCCGAAGGCTCGCCCTATTCCGTCACGTCCGAAACGGCAATCCGGCGCGCCGTCACGGTCCGCGGCTCCACCGGCAACCCAACCGACGTCGTCTACCGCCGGTCAAGCGGCAACACGCGCCTCCTCCGCGTCGCCAATCCCGGTGCCCTGATTCATTCCCTGACGCTGGCGGACGCCACGTACGCGGACTACGGCAACAGCGTTCTCCTCGAGCCAGGCACCCTTTCCAACTGCGTCATTCGCGGTACCTCGACACAGGGCTATTGGTCGAGCGCGGCAGTCTACGCCAACGGCGCAAAGTCATTGGTCACGCACTGCGTCCTCGCCAATAACAATTGCGCGAATAACGCCAGCAGCGGCAGCAACGTCAAGACACAGGGGCTGCATCTTCAGGGCGGCGCCCGCGCCGCCAACTGCCTGATTGCCGGTGGAAAGCAGAACGCAAACTGCGACAGCACGACCATCGTCGGCGGCGTCTACGTCGAGAACGGGCATCTCCTGAACTGCACGATAGTCGACAACAGCGCGCGCAACATCGGCGGCGTGAGCTGCGCGAACGGCACGGTCTCCAACTGCGTCATCGCAGCCAACGTTTCGACTCACAACGCGCCCGCCCACAACAATGTCGACTCCGGCCAGCTGGCGCGCTACTTCAACTGCGCCTCGGAAGACGACCTCGGCGGCACATGGGCCACCGGCTCCGCGGAAAGCCTTTTCGCCGTCCTCTCGGCCGGGGACTACTCCCCCGCGGCGGGATCGGCCCTCATCGACGGCGGCGCGCCAAACGCAGGCGTCGGCACGAAGGATCTCGCCGGCAACAAGCGTGTTTCGGGACAGGGCGTGGACATCGGCTGCTACGAATACGACTCCGACACCTTCCAGGGCGCCTTCTCCTGCGACATCACCTCCGGCATCGTCCCGGTTCCAATCACCTTCTCCGCCACCGCCGACGGCACCAACGGCACGGACAGGCTCGCCTACTACTGGGACTGGGATGGCGACGGCGTGACCGACTTCGCCACGGAGACCCCCTCCGTGGTCCGCGACTATCCGCGCGGCGGCAACTACTCGGTCTGCCTGACGATCTCCAACCTCACGGCCGGAACGGCGGCCCCGGCCGTAGTCAAGGAGAGATTGCTCCACCTGTGCGCCCCGACCATCTACGTGCGCACGTCAAACGCCGCCGCGGCCTTCCCGTATGACTCGTGGGAGACGGCCTCCGCGAGTCTGCAGGCCGCCGTGAACGCCGCAATCGACGGCGTCGCAATCGTGCTCTCCAACGGCACGCATAGTGTCGCCTCGCAGGTCATCGTCGACCGCGCGCTTGACATCCGCGGTCTGACCGGAAATCCGGCGGACGTGACCGTCTACCGCACGGGCGCATCGGACACGCCTGCCGGCTACAAGCTCGACCACCCGCAGGCCGTATTCCGCGACTTGACCTTCGATGGAGGCACTCAAAACCGTCCCGGCATACTCATCGCAAGCAATGGCGGAACAGTCACGAACTGCGTGATCACGCGCATGAAGAACTTCACACATTGGGCTTCCGACGGGGCGCTGACCATCGACAGCCGCTTCGGCCTCGCCACGCACTGCGTCATCACGAACAACAACTGCACCTACCTCGGCGACTCGTCCAAGGCCATTGTCCGCGTCCTCCGCGGGCGTCTCTCGAACTCGCTCATCTCGCGCAACACGCAGGATGTCGCGGCGCCGCTCATCCGCGGCGCCGGAATAATCGACAACTGCACCGTCGTCTCCAACAAGCAGCTGGCCGCGCAGGCGCTTCTCGCATCCTTCACGGGCGGCATGACGAACTGCCTGTTCGCCTCCAACGTCACTGGCGGCGCGCCGGGGGCGATCTTCAGCCTGGGCACGGCGCGCTACTCCCATAATCTGGCCGACGTCGCCGTCGATGGCTGGCTCTTCGGTTCGGCGGAGAAGATCTTCGTCTCTCCGTCGACGGGCAATTGGCACCTTCTGAACGGCGACCGCAATCCCGCGCGTAACAAGGGCGACAAGTGCGTTCCGTTCCCGCCAACCGACCTCGACGGCGCGCCGCGACTTGTCGGCGGCCCGGACATCGGCTGCTACGAGAACCAGACGGAGTTCCGCACACTCATCCTGCTGCGCTAACCGTTTCCCATCGTTTATGCCACTACGATGGAAGACAACCAACGAAACCCTTATGAAAACTCCACCACTAGCCATACTTCTCGCCACCGTTGCCGCGGCGGCGATGGCGCAGCTTGAGACGCTGCCCCCCGAAACCGAAGCCGCATGGCTCAAGCGGTTCGACGAAATCGCGGCCAAGCCTCCCGCACCCGTCGTCGGCGCGCACTTCAAGCGCCTTGCGGGCGCATCCGTCAAGGCGCGCGTAAACGCCGCGCGCGTGGCGGACGACTTCGCCGCCGACGCATTTGCGGCTGGCTTTGTAGCCTACGATGTGCCCGCCATGGCCGAGACGATGCGCCTCCCCGACGCCTATCCCTTCGACGGCGTCCCCGGCTCGCCGGTCCGCATCGTCTCCGCCCTTGGCGAGTACGAGCCAGGCTCCTTCGTGATTTATCCGCTCGCCTCGCACGGCAAGGTCGATTTCAAGGTCGGCGACCTCAAGTCCGCGGACGGCGCGGTCTTCCCCGCCTCCGCGCTCGACCTCAAGGTCGTCAAGGTCTGGTACCAGGCCGGCAACGCCTGGATCGGCTACTTCCAGGACACGGGCTTCACTCTGTGCCCCGAACTCCTCCTGCACGACGAGGACCTCATCAAGGTCGATACCGACAAGGTCGCCAACTACGCGCGCCTCACGGCGGCCGACGGCAAGGTGAGCTACTACTGGCTTACGCCGCCGCGCCGCGTGAGCTGGCGCTTCAACAACGTCCCAGGCCTCACGGGCGCCGACCAGTTCCAGGCCATGCGCCCCGAATTCCGCGACGCGCCGTCGTTCGCCGGCGCGACGCTCGACGAAGGCGTCTTCAAGCAGTTCGTCCTCACGGCGAACGTCGGGAAGGATGCGAAGCCAGGCCTCTACACCGGCGCAATCGCCCTCTCGAAGGGCGGCAAGCCGCTCGGCTCAATCCCCGTTCGCCTGCGCGTCCTGCCATTCGCCCTTCCGACGGCAAAGACATTCCGCAACATCGAAAAGGAGTTCATCGTCCACAACAGCGAATACTACATCAACTACGGCTCGATCCGCTCCATGAACGGCAACGACGGCGAACTCGCCAAGAAGCAGTACGAGGCCATACAGCGGAACTTCGCCGCCCACAACGTCATCCGCCCGTCCAACCCCGACGCCGTGCGCCGTCCCGCCATCGCCGTCGCGGCGGGGCAGGAGCTCGACCACCTCCGCACCTCGTACGACGCCAAGCTCACGGACCTCGCGGAAATGCGCTACGACGCCCGCCGCCTCCGCCGCCTTTTCGACGCCGGCTTTCCGGGCGCGACCGAGATTTACGTAGGCTGGGGCGACGAATACGGCCTCAAGTTGCTCAAGAGCGTCCGCGAGATGGTCGGCATCTACCGCGACCAGGGACTGGGCTTTTTCATCAACAGCCGCTACTCCTACGCCGCCGGCTACGACATCGCCGACTTCTTCAACCCGCCTATGTTCCCCGACGCCGGCGGGGCGTCCGCCGCCGACAAGGCCGCGCTCGTCAACCCCGGCGGCCGCTTCGGCTGGTACGCCTCCCAGCATGTCGGCGTCGAGAACCCCGCCTTCGTCCG
>JAEEGI010022551.1_pt1 | contig 12428 bp, 13 predicted proteins | sample 8958751 | NCBI WGS metagenome assembly JAEEGI01 (sample SAMN16246545, study PRJNA631951) | gut metagenome | biome: gut microbiome; feature: rumen; material: KS-attached | host: Bos | place: Iran: Karaj | collected 2018-10 | reverse complement strand
TTTCATATCTAAGATGTTTTGAGTTTGGCTTTTACGGCGTAATAGCTGGGACGGGAGCCGAAGCCCGCGGCCTCGATGGCTTCCCCCAGGCTGGTGGTCACATAGACCGCCGCTGCCAGGCCGCAAAGATATGTGAGGGACGGTGCCATCTTATCTTATTCTGTCCAGTCTTTCGTTTAGAAGACGAATATACGCATTTTTTAGGTCATCTGGAAGGAATGATCCGTTAATCAAGGCCTTCCATTCCGGCAAACAGTTGCAAAGGCGGCCGATCGTCTTTTCTGAAAGCTGGCGCGCAAGGCCGCTTTCTTCCATGGCGGTAAGGAAAGACTCCCGGTCAAAACCTCTCTTGCTCCCGCCCACAGTAAGGGTCATGGCCATTTCCTCGGTGTCCTGAGGATCGACCAGAAGCACGGGAAGAAGGTCGTATGCGGGTGCCAGTGTATAGACCCGTCCCCCCATGTCAATGAGGGAGAAGTTCTTGCAGTGCATGTCGGAATTGCCCGTGAGCCAGGAGAACACAACCACCTCCCAGAAACGCTGGACATCCAGCATGGGGGCCGATGAGTACCGTTTGATGGTCTGGGCCAGCTGGGGATAGGTTCCGTAGTATTTGTGTTCGGTGAGCCGGTTGGACAGCTGGCACATGTCCAGCATGGAAATCTTGCCGCCTTTCCTGTCCCGGTCTATGCGTTTGGTCAGATAACCCAGTTCACCGTCGGCCATGGGGATGAGCGTGTGCTCCACCGTGCGGATACCGGCGGCCGATGCCATTTTCATGGTTACGTCTTCCAGCTCCGGGAGGCATCTGTACTGCGCACTCTGTGGTTTGAAAATAAACTTTCCCCACAGGCCCACGATGGTGAAACGGGCCGGTTCGTTCTTCTTGCCACGATCCAGGTCAAGGGACATTTTGGCCTGAACGCCCGTAACGGATGCGCTGGCCCGGATAACGCGCCTGGCCAGTTCCGACATATTGTCCCGGGAATACGGCAACTCCGGAACATCTGCCGTGCCGAAGAACTTGCGGGCACAGGACGCGTGGAAGCGGGATTCCCCCTCTTCCAGAGGACCGTAGCAGTACAGACATTTACTCATGATCGACGGGAATTACGCTGATATCACCTATACAGTCCTTGCAGCAGGCCATCAGGAGGGACATTCTGTCGCGGGGGTCAATTTTCCAGGACTTGGATGCAATGTCCAGCAGCCACCCCTCCGGAATGAGTCCGTCAAAAACCGGAAACATCATCTCCTTCTCATAGGACTCCGCTGTCAGCGGCATGGTGGGGCTCAGCGGCACGGCTCCGGCCGATTCCAGATACCCGCTATCGTAGGAAAAATGATATCCTTCCTCGTCTTCGGTAAGAATGCCGCAAAAGGCATCCTGTACAAATACACGGGCCTGCTTCATACCATTTCCGTCTTAACCGGTCCCAGCTCTTCACCGAAAAGGGCCAGCACCTGATTCACTTTATCCATCCGCAGGGTTTTCTTGCCCTGCTCCATTTCCCGTACGAAACGGAGTCCCACCCCCGAACGTTCTGCTAATTCCGTCTGGGTGAGCCCGTAGGCCTTCCGTTTTGCCTTGATATGTTCTGAAATGGTCATTTTTATACCTTATCGGGTACAAAGATAATAAATAATTTGGATATTATACCATATCGGGAGTATTTATTCATTTATCTGTTGTTTGTTATACCCTTTAGGGTATAATCCTGTTGAGTTTACAACCGTGTTGACGCAGCTTAGACAACCATTCCCGTGCTCACATTCCGCCGCCTCAACAGCTCCAGCGTCCCCGCCGGCAAGGCGTACTATGTGAAGTAGATTCTTCGCTACGTCCTGAATGGCCACTGCCGCCAACCATCCTGGTTTGGCGGCATTATTTTGTGATGATTGTTTGAATAATCGGAATTATTCGTAACTTTGCAGTGGAATCGTCGCAGGGAATTCGCGAGGAAGGGATGACAACCCTCTCAAGGAAACTTGATTCGAGCCCTAAAGTCAGCGTCCCAGGCTGGCTTTATTTTTTTTGTCTTTTTTGTGACCGTAATGCAGTACTGCACGTATTCGTCTTTACTGGTCTGATGTCCTACCAACACACGTATTCCGTTGTAGTACAGGAATACCATCTTGTCGTAAGCCTTTTGGTTCTTGTCGTCCTTCTTTGCCGGTTTAATTTTGGCAACAACAGCCTTTTCCAGGATTTCCGTGAGTTTTAAGACCGCCTTGGTGGATTCATAGGAAACGGAGGCCTGCCCTTTTGTTTCATTGAGGGACTGATACTTAACATAGATATAGGCATTAAGAGACTTGTTCCAGACTTTTTTGTCAGGATGCTCTGCATTCCATTGCGCGTAAAAATCGGCTATTATTTTTTTCCGGGCTTTGAGGTCTTCCGGACTTGATCCCTTCGGTATCTCCATAGACACATTTCATTTCTACAAATATAGAAAATATTGTGTCTTTTTGGCGTAGGTCCGGAAAAATTGGGGGGACCTGCGTCACTATACGGCCTGTGAGGCCGATTCCTGACGTACGTCACCCGCCTAAAAGGGGACCTGCGTCAAAAAACAGATAGTTTTCAGTAAAGCACCTTGGAAAGGAACAGGGCGTGGCCGGGGACGGATTCGCCGGCGTCGCCTCGCGTGCCTGTGGCTATCAGTTCTGCAATCCATTCTGGTTTTTGCTTTCCCCTGCCGACCTCTATGAGAGAGCCTACGATGGCACGGACCATGTTTCTCAGGAATCTGTCTGCAGACACTCTGAAATACCAGTAGTTTTGCTGTTTAAGATCCCCGATCAGGTCGGGGATGACGGACTGGAGGGTGGGGGTGTACGGCTTCCAGAAGGCTTCGTAGATGGTGCAGACGGAGGTTTTGACGTCCGTGCCTGTCTTTTCGAAGCAGGAGAAGTCGTGGGTGCCAAGGAGGTGGCGGCAGGCGGCGTTCATGGCGGCGAAGTCAAGGACGGGGTAGCCGCACTGCCAGGAATAGGAGCGCACGAAGGGGTCTTTTTCCCTGTGTATGAAGTAGGTGTATTCGCGGCGGGTGGCGCTGTAGCGGGCGTGGAAATCATCGGCCGCCGGAAGCACCTGCAAAACGGCCACAGAACGTGGCAAAATGGCATTTAATTTGTAGCATAAATCTGCTTGCGTGAAGGGCAGCTCACCCTCAATGTCAAAGTGGGCGATGTAGCCATAGGCATTGACGGCGGTGTCCGTCCTGCCGGCTCCGGTAACGCTTACCGGGCGGTTCAGAAGACGGGAAAGAGCACCCTCCAGGCACTGCTGCACGGACGGGGCGCTTGGCTGGATCTGCCAGCCGCAGAACTCCGCACCGTCGTATGAAAGACAGATTGAATAACGCATATACAAAGGTAACAAATTATATGGAATCCGTTAACATTCGTGAATTAAACGAAAAGATTCAGAAAGAGAGCGAGTTCGTGGACATGCTCACTCTGGAAATGGGCAAAGTGATTGTGGGGCAGAAACACCTTGTGGACAATCTCCTCATAGGCCTTCTGTCCGGAGGCCACATCCTCCTGGAAGGCGTTCCCGGCCTGGCCAAGACCCTGGCAATCAATACGCTTTCCCAGGCGGTGGACGCCAAGTTCAACCGCATCCAGTTCACCCCGGACCTCCTCCCGGCCGACGTCATCGGCACCCTCATCTACTCCCAGAAGAAGGAAAGCTTCGAGGTCCACAAAGGCCCCGTCTTCGCCAATTTCGTTCTGGCCGATGAAATAAACCGTAGTCCCGCAAAAGTCCAGAGCGCCCTTCTGGAAGCCATGCAGGAGCATCAGGTAACCATAGGCGAACAGACGTTCCACCTGCCGGAGCCGTTCCTTGTGATGGCAACCCAGAACCCTATTGAGCAGGAAGGCACCTATCCCCTCCCGGAGGCCCAGGTAGACCGTTTCATGCTCAAGGTTGTGGTCTCCTATCCCGCCAAGGAAGAGGAGCGCCTCATCATCCGCATGAACAACGCCGGGGAGTTCCCCAAGGCCAACGCCGTGGTGAAACCGGAAGACATCCTCCGCGCCCGCGAGGTTGTCCGCGAAGTGTACATGGACGAAAAGATTGAGCGCTACATAGTGGACATTGTGAACGCAACGCGTACGCCCGGAGAATACGGCCTCAAGGAACTTGAAGGCCTCATTTCCTACGGCGGTTCGCCCCGTGCAAGCATCTCGCTTGCAATGGCTTCCAAGGCCTATGCCTTCATCAAGAGGCGCGGCTACGTGATTCCGGAAGACGTGCGTGCCGTATGCAACGAGGTCCTCCGTCACCGCATTGGCCTCACCTATGAGGCGGAGGCGGAAAATGTGACGCCGGAGCAGATAATAGAGAAAGTCATTAACGCTGTAATAGTGCCGTAATTAGAGATTCCCGGGACAAGCCCGAGAATGACGGCAAAAAACAAGCCCGGGGATGACGAAAGTATGACACCGGAGGAACTCATAAAGAAGGTCCGGAAGATTGAGATAAAGACCAAGGCGCTGAGCCACCAGATCTTTGCCGGAGAGTATCATTCTGCGTTCAAGGGACGCGGAATGGCTTTCAGCGAGGTTAGGGAGTATCAGTACGGGGACGATGTGCGCTCCATGGACTGGAACGTTACCGCCAGGATGAACGCACCTTACGTGAAGGTGTTCGAGGAGGAGCGCGAGCTCACCGTGGTCCTTATGGTGGACATCTCAAGGAGCGGCCTTTTTGGGACGATTGGAAAGACAAAGAGGGAGCAGATTGCGGAGATTGCCGCAACGCTGGCCTTCAGCGCCATACTCAACAACGATAAGGTTGGCTGCGTGCTTTTCTCCGACAAGGTGGAGAAGTTCATCCCGCCGGCAAAGGGCCGCACACATTTCCTTCACATAATAAGGGAAATACTTGAGTATGAGCCCCAGAGCGACGGCACGGACATTGCCGGCGCCCTCCGTTTCCTCTCCGGAGCCATCAAGAAAAAGTGCACCGCCTTCGTCCTCAGTGACATGCTGGACGTCAATGCCGATGCCTCCCCGCGCTACGAGGAAGCCCTGAAGGTAGCCGCCGGCAGGCACGACATCTCCGTAATCCGCGTCACGGATCCCAGGGAGAAGACCATTCCGGACATAGGCCTGGTACACGTAAAGGATGCGGAGACCGGCGCCGCGCGCTGGATAAACACCGGCTCCCGTAGGACGCGGAGCGCCTACAGCCAGTGGTTCCAGACGGCCACGGACAGCGCAGACCGCCTGTTCCTCCGCTACAGGGTGGACCACGTGGACATTGGCACTGCCGATGACTATGTGCGTCCGCTCATGACATTATTCCACAGAAGATGAGACTGAAAACCGTCATACCCGCCCTGCTGGCATGCATTCTGGCCTTTGCGCCGGACGGCCTGGCCGCGCCCCGCAAGGGCCGCAGGATAGAGGCGGGGCCGTCGTACCTTGAGCCCCTGCAGCCGCGGGATTCCGTGCTGGTGTGGGACCAGTTCCACTACGGAATGGTTATCAAGGACGTCCCGGAGGGCACTTCCATAGGCCTTCCGCAACTGGATCCGGAGGCTACCCTGAAGGAGGGCAAGCTGATGATTCTGGACAACTGGCAACGTGATACTATTAATGTATACGCGCAGAAGGATTCCCTGACGAAATACGACATAAGGGCATACTTCACCATTACGCCCCTAGTGGCGGCGGAGTATGAGCTGTTCCCCCTCACCTGCCTGGTGGGGCTGGACACCCTTGTGTACATCCACCAGATGCTGGACGTGAAGGAACCGTCAATAGACATGGAGACCTTCCAGCCCAACGACATCAAGCCCCAGGTGAAGTTCCCCATAACCTTTCAGGAGGCTATTCCGTGGGTGATGATAGGCCTGTTCGCCATAGCAATTCTGGTCCTTATCTTTGCCATTTATTCCACCATTGAGCGGAAGCAGAAAGAGAAGCCGGCGGAGCCCGCACACATAAGGGCCCTCCGCAAGCTGGACCGCTTCCGCGGGGAAAAACACTGGAAGCCGGAGAACCAGAAGAACTTCTACTCCGGCGTCACGGACGCCCTCAGGGAATACATCGCCGCACGCTTCGGCGTGGGCGCCATGGAAATGACCACGGCGGAGATCTTCGACGCCCTCAAGGGCGCGGAAGACATTCCGGAAGACCTTTACGCAGAGATGAAAGACCTCTTTGAAAGGGCGGACTTCGTGAAGTTTGCAAAGTACACCGCCCCGGACGAGGACAACAAGCGCGTGCTTCCGGAGGCCGTCCGCTTTGTGAGCACAACGTATGTAAGTGAGGTCAAAAAGGAAGAGGAGGAGCAGAAGTAATGTTTTTCGAGTATCCATATCTGCTGTTCCTTCTGCTTGTCCCGGCGCTTCTGGTTGCCAGGTATGTCTGGCTGGAAGTGAAGGAGAAGAGGCCTCACATGAGGGTTTCCAACGCAAATGCGTGGGAAGCCGGCGGAAGGAGCGTGCTGGAAATCGTCCGTCATATTCCGTTCGTGCTCCGCACCACCGCCCTGTGCCTCCTGGTGGTTGCCCTGGCGCGGCCGCGGTCATCGTCCCAGATAGAGAAGGTGGACACGGAGGGAATAGACATTATATTTGCCACGGACGTTTCCTCTTCCATGCTGGCCCGGGACTTTGAGCCGGACAGGCTTTCCGCCGCAAAGGACATTGCCATAGAGTTCATCGCCCAGCGGCCCAGCGACCGCATGGGAATAGTGGTCTTTGCCGGGGAAAGCTACACCCAGTGCCCCCTCACCACGGACCGCGCCACCCTTATCAACCTTATGAAAGAGGTCCAGACGGACCTTATTGAGGACGGTACGGCCATAGGCAACGGCCTTGCCATGGCGGTGACCAGGATGAAGGATTCGGACGCCAAGTCCAGGGTAATCATTCTGCTCACCGACGGCGTGAATAACATGGGCGAAATCGACCCGGAGACCGCCATGGAGATAGCCAGGACCTACGGAATACGCGTGTACACCATTGGCGTTGGAGCCAACGGAGAGGCCCCCTACCCCGTCCAGACGCCCTGGGGCATAGAGATGCGCCGCGTTCCCGTGGAGATAGACGAGACCCTCCTCAAAACCATTGCCGACGGTACGGGAGGCCGATATTTCCGCGCCACTGACAATACCAAACTCTCTGAAATATACGCGGAGATAGGCCGCATGGAGAAGACCCGCACCAGCGTGGACTCCTTCCCCGTTTACAAGGACCTGTATCAGGGCTATGCCCTTGCAGCCCTTGTGTGCCTGCTCCTTGAACTGCTGTTAACCGCCTTCCTGAGGAAAATGCCATGCTGATATTCGGAAGTTTCAAATACCTGTACCTGCTGCTCCTCATTCCCGTATTCTTGATAGGATACGGCATAGTGAGGCGGCTCAGGGCAAAGAAGGTCCGGCAGTTTGGCAATCCCGCCCTGGTAGAGCAGCTCATGCCTTCCCGCTCCCGCTCAAAAGGCTGGGTGCGGATGGCGCTTTTCTGCCTTGCATTTGCGCTGTTCGTCATAGGCCTTGCCCGTCCCCGCACCGGTGCCCGCCTGGCGGAGAGGAAAACCCGCGGAGCGGAGATTATCGTGGCCCTGGACGTGTCCAATTCCATGCTGGCCAGGGACTACTCCCCCAACCGCCTGGAAAGGGCCAAGCTCTCCATTGCCCGCCTCACGGACAAGCTCCAGGACGACCGCATAGGCCTTGTAATCTTTGCCGGAACCTCCTTCGTGCAGCTGCCGGTAACCACTGACTACGTTAGCGCCAAGATGTTCCTCAACTCCATAGACACCGGCTCAATTCCGGTGCAGGGAACGGCTATTGGCGACGCCATCCGCCTCAGTATCAAGAGCTTCAGCGCCCAGAGCGAAAAGAGCCGAGTCATCATCGTCATATCCGATGGTGAAAACCATGAGGACGATGCCGTAGCCGCCGCAAAGGACGCCGCAGAGATGGGAATCAAGGTATACACCATAGGCGTAGGCTCCCCGGAGGGCCAGCCCATCCACATAGACGGAGAGCTCATGAAGGACCGTGAAGGCAACATAGTGGTCACCAAGCTGGACGAGCAGACGCTCCGTGACATAGCCCGTGCCGGAGGCGGAGCGTACATCCGCGCCGGAGGGGAGGAGTTCGGCCTGAACCCCATCATCCAGGACATCCGCCGCATGGAGGACGAGGAATTCGGAAGCGTGGTGTTCGAGGAGTACGACGAGCAGTACTTGTACTTCTTCGGCGCAGCCTTCCTGCTGTTTGTGATTGAAATGCTCATTGGCGAGAGAAAACCCCGCCGCAGACTGTTCCAGGTATGAAAAAGCTGATTCTCATAATACTGCTTTCCCTCTGCGGAACCATGTGTTTTGCGCAGAGGGCAGACCTTCGCAAGGGCAACCGCCACTTTGCCAAGGAGGAGTACGCGGAGGCCGATATCAGCTACCGCAAGGGCCTCCTCAAGGACAGCACGGACATGGCCGCAAAGTACAACCTGGCCAACACCCTTTACCGGGAGGGCAACTACGACGAGGCCAAGAAGCTCCTCACCTATGACTACGAAGCCATCAAGGACAATCCCCTGGCGCCGCAAATTTTCTTCAACCTGGGCAACATAGCCATAGCCCAGGAGGACTGGAACGCCGCCGTGGAGGCCTACAGCAAGTGCCTCATGCTCACTCCGGACGACATTCAGGCCAAGGAGAACTACACCTACGCCCGCTACCACCTCCAGAACCAGGACCAGAACCAGAACGGCGACGGAGAAAACAATCAGGACCAGGACAACCAGGACCAGAATCAGGATCAGAACAAGGATAATCAGGATAAAGACCAGCAGGACCAGAATCAGAATCAGGATCAGCAGAACCAGAACAAGGGCCAGGGCCAGCAGAAGCCGCAGCCGGTGGAGCTCTCTCCCCAGCAGGCCCAGCAGCTCCTGCAGGCCATACAGGAAAAGGAACGCGAGACCCAGGACAAGGTAGACAAGGAGAAAGCGGCCGCCCTGCAGTCCAAACAGAAGGAAAAGAATTGGTAAGATGAAAAGAGCACTTGGCATACTATGCGCCCTGTTCGCCACTCTTACGGCATGGGCACAGACCTCCATACGCGTGGAAGTCCACAATATAGTGGAACTCTCCGAGCGCTTCAACGTAGTGTTCATAGTGGAGGGAGAGCACTCTCCCAGCGACTTCTCCTGGACTCCGGGAGACGACTTCACCCTTGTCTGGGGCCCCCAGAAAGGCACATCCACCAGCATTCAGATTACCAACGGCAAAACCGTCCGCACCTCCCAGGTATCCTATACCTATATACTTCAGGCAAAGCACACCGGCTCCTTCACCCTGCCTTCGGCAACCGCAAAGGTAAAGGGGAAGGACATATCGTCAAAGGCCACTGCCGTAAGGGTGGTGGACAACGGGGCCAAGGGCGGCCAGGCTTCTTCATCGTCCTCCGGGCAGGCGTCTTCCGGCCAGCAGCAGAGCCAGCAGCAAAGCGCCTCCTCTCAGGAATCGGACATCTTCATGCGCCTCACCCTTTCACGCAGCAGCGTGGTGGTGGGAGAGCCCGTGACGGCAACGCTCAAAATCTACCACAGGGCCAACCTGGTAGGCTTCGAGAACGCCAAGTTCCCCGCCTTCAAGGGCTTCTGGAGCCAGGAGGTGGAAGCGCCCACCAACGTGAATTTCCAGAGGGAAGAGGTCAACGGCACGGTGTATAATTCCGCCCTTCTGCGCAGGTGGGTCATAATCCCGCAGAAGCCCGGCGACGTAAGCATCGACCCCGCGGAAATTGTATGTCTTGTTAACGTCCAGCGCAGGCGCTCCGGCGGTTCCATCTTTGACGATTTCTTCGGGAGCGACTATGCCACCGTGCGCCAGAGGGTGTATACATCGTCCCCCACCCTGCACGTGGCGGCACTTCCGGAAGGGGCACCGGCGTCCTTTGGCGGAGGCGTTGGAGAGTTCTCCGTGAAGGCCAAAGTTAGCAAGGACACGCTCAAGACCCACGATGCGGCATCGCTTGTGGTAACCCTCACGGGCAAGGGCAACATAGCCCTCCTGGAGGCCCCCAAGGTCAATTTCCCTCCGGACTTCGAGGTATACGACGTCAAGAGTTCCACCTCCGGCGGCGCCACCCAGGGCACCAAGACCTTCGAGTATCCGTTCATCCCCAGAAGCCACGGAGACTTCACCATAGCCCCTGTACAGTTCTCATATTACGATGTAAAAACCCGCCGCTACGTTACCGCCAAGACGGACTCCCTGCACCTTTCCGTGCAGAGGGCGCCGGGCTCCGCAGCCGCGGTCACAGACCCCGGAACCACCCTCACCGTGGACCGCAAGGGCGTAAGGAACCTTGGCGAGGACATCCGCTTCATCAAGACAAAAACGGCCCTTGGGCAGCCTAAGAGCTTTTTCATAGGTACAGCCGCATATGCTGTTATTGCTGTATTGATGCTCCTTGCAGCTCTTGGTTTCTGGCTTGGCTTCCGCAAGATTGCAGCCCAAAGGGCGGATGTTGCCGGCACACGCAACCGCAAGGCCACAAAACAGGCCCTGAAGCGCCTGGCGCAGGCCAAGGAGTTCCTGCAGAAAGACCTTTACACGGCATTCTACGAAGAGCTTCACCGCTCGCTGCTGGGCTTTGTTGGAGACAAGCTATCCATGGACATGGCGGAGCAGAGCAAGGAGAACATCTCCGGCGCCCTTACCTCAAAGGGCGTCCCGGAGGCTACGGCCAAAGACTTCGTACAGCTTTTGGAAGAGTGCGAGTACGCCCGCTACTCCCCCGATGCCGGCCACGACGCCATGAACGCACATTATGAAAAAGCGGTGTCCACAATCACCGCCATAGATTCTTCAATGAAAAAAGGACCTTCATACCATACGGCAGTGATTGCGCTGCTCCTGATGCTGGTGCCGTTCGGCCTGCGCGCACAGGAATCGTACCCTGATTCCCTCTGGAAAGCGGGCGTGGAGGCATACACGCAGGGTAACTTCCAGCAGGCCCTGGCAGACTGGGAAGACGTTCAGGAAACGGGCGTCACCTCAACCCAGCTGCTCTACAACCTTGGCAACGCATACTTCAAGAACGGGGAGATTGCCCCGGCAATCCTCTGGTGGGAAAGGGCCCTGAAGGAATCTCCGTCAGATAAAGACATCGTCTATAACCTTGAATATGCGCGGAGTCTCACCCAGGACCGCATAGACGTGGTTCCGGAGTTCTTCCTAAAGACCTGGGCAAGAAAATCCTGCCACAGCCTGCCGTCAAATGCCTGGGCCGCGCTGTCGCTGGTATTCCTTGCCGTTACGCTGGCGCTGGCGCTGCTTTTCCTGCTTGGCGCAAGCTCCGGAAAACGCCGCCTGGGCTTTTTCGGAGCCATAGTGGCCCTGCTGTGCACACTGTGCACCTGGGGCTTCGCCCGCTGGCAGAACAGCGACCTCAAGAGCCAGGAATACGCCATAGTCATGAAACCGGTCTCCTCCGTGGGCAGTTCACCGTCGGCGGATTCCGCCAAAGACCTCTTCATCCTGCACGAGGGCACCAAAGTCCGCATCCTTGACAACGTCTCAGGCTACACCAACATAGAGCTTGCCGACGGCCGTCAGGGATGGATACAGTCAAAAGACATAGAAGTGATATAAGAAATGAACTTAATGAAACAATTATCAGGCATCTGCCTCGCACTCTGCCTCTCCGTGAGCCTCATGGCCCAGGAGAAAGGCACCGGCCGCATCCCGGACGAGCTCTTTTACCTCATGCCCAAGTTCGCCGACGGAACGGTTTACTTCCGTGGCCAGAACCCGGCACAGGGAAAACTCAATATATGCGCCGCAGACAACTCGCTCCGTTTCATAGACGATAACGGAAAAGAACTGGCCGCTAATGCTGAATCCATGGAGAATATCATCATGGTCCAGATAGACACGGTGCAGTTCATGTACGACCAGAACGCATTCTACCGCAAGTATCCGGTAACCAGCAACATAGGAATTGCCCACCTGCGTGAGATCCATATACTCAAAGGCGCAAAGAAGGGGGCGTACGGCATGGTTGACCAGACCAGTTCCATCCGCCAGTACTCCACGCTTTACAGCGAAGGAATGGCCTACAACCTTGACACGGGAGACCCTTACGAGGTAGTGGAGACCATGTTCCTGTACATCAACCACGCAATCGTTCCTTTCACCAAGAAAAACATAAAGAAAGCCTTCCCCGCAAAGAAGGATGAGATTGACGCCTGGTTCAAAGCCGGCAACTCCCTTCCCAAAACGGAAGAAGAAGCACTGCCCGTTCTTCGCCAATGGGCAAAGAAATAAGAGAAAAATAACTATCTTTGCTCTGTCAAAGCATAGTTGACATACATATTAGCGAGGGGTTTTCGCGTTGCCGGGATTGAAATCTGGACAATTTCTCATGGAAAGGGTAACGACGATGCACT
>JAEEGI010022541.1_pt1 | contig 12430 bp, 8 predicted proteins | sample 8958751 | NCBI WGS metagenome assembly JAEEGI01 (sample SAMN16246545, study PRJNA631951) | gut metagenome | biome: gut microbiome; feature: rumen; material: KS-attached | host: Bos | place: Iran: Karaj | collected 2018-10 | reverse complement strand
GGGGTGTCCGCCCCCAAAGTGACACAACCAGTCTCCGCACCCGATCAGGGCTATTCCAACCCAAAGAAAACGGAGCGTTTTCAGACCCCAGGGGCAGAGGATACTGTCGGCATGGATCGGCCATACAATCAGCAAGACGCAGCCAAAAAGACCCAACGCTTCGAGTATCCCGGCTATCAGCAAGGCGGTGTGGACAAGAGAACGGTCAACATCCACCAGATGAAGCAGGAATCGAAAGCTTGCGAGGCAGACCCCATGCCTGAACCGCAGTGTTCTTTGAAGCCCATAGCCCGAATAGGGGAGATGGCATCACCCGCCAAAAATGATTACACTGGCGGGAACGTCATCCTCAATCGACAGAATACCGATCCAGAGAACCCCACTATCACCTCGCGCGAGCAAGCGCTGCTCACTTTCGAGAACGGCAAGTGGTACATAGAGGACAAGAGCGCGTACAAAACCACGTACATCAGGGTGACGAAAAAAACTGAAATCCAGGATGGCGACATCATCGGATTGGGAGACCGCGAATTCGAATTCACCACCAAATAGTCATTCAGGATATGGCCGAGAACTACTTTGGAGAGAAATGCGACTTCAAGCCTGGCGAATACGTCAACAGCCGTTACCGCATGGAGAAAGTCTTGGGCGAGGGAAGCTTCGGGCTGGTGCTCAAGGTGTTGGACATACGCGATAACCAGCCGTATGCGATGAAGATTCTGCCCTTGTGGAAACGTACCAACGACGAGAAACCCGAATTGGTGCAGCGTTTCAAGATGGAGTTCGACACCGGTCGCATCGACAGCCCCTATCTGGTGCATTCCCTGGTGTATGACTATGTGAAGGGCACCCCCTGCATCGTGATGGAGTTCTGTCAGAAGGGCAACCTCTACAATCTCGTGGAGAAAGGAGCACCCAACTACGAGCGCATTGCCAGTCAGATCCTCTATGGATTACAGGCCTTGCACCGGAGTGGCAAGGTGCATCGAGACCTCAAACCCGAGAACATCCTGGTGAAAAGCGACGGCAAGGTGGCTCTCTCCGATTTCGGTACCGCCGGAGCCATCGCTTCCATCCCCTTGTGGAAAAGGATTCTCAACAAGGTGGACATTTTCGGCACGTTCGCCTACATGGCTCCGGAGCAGACACGTCCCAAGAAGGCCAATGCCACCGTGCTGCCCACCACCGACATCTTCTCATTCGGAGTGGTACTCTATGAAATTCTTTTCCGCGAGTTGCCTTTCGGGAAACTCGACGGCGAACAAGACTTGCAACCGTACATTGACAAGGCTGTGGCCGGGATGTGGAAACGTGACAAGCTTCACTATATGCAGCATCTCCGCCAATGGGAACCCGTGTTGGTCGGCTGCCTCGAACCTGACTACGAGAAGCGTTTCCAAAATGTGGACGAGGTGTTGGCGCACATTCCGCAGCGCCGCGAACAGCAGTATGTAATGCCTACGCCCGTTGCCGACTACAACATGGATCTCAGTCGCGGTGTCGTGCTGAAGGTGATGCAGGGCGAGGAACACGGCACTTGCTACAACCTCAACGACTTTTTGCGAGAAGGCAAATATCTGGTCACTGGCGGTCGCCTCAACAAACGCATCAAGAACGACATCAACATCCGCGACTTCAATACGACCTATATCTCTCGTCCGCATTTCACTTTGGAGTACAACCCCGTCAACAAAAGTTGGTTTTTGCGTGACGGCCAATGGAATGGCACAGAGTGGTTGAACTCGCTCAACGGTACTTACGTTAACTCACGTGAAATCAAAGGAATGGAGGGCGTTGAGCTCAAGGCTGGCGACATCATCTCCATCGGCGAGGTGAAGATCAGGGTCGAAGGTGTGTAATCAAACATAAGACAAATTCAATCATTATTCACTAATAAATCGTATTATTATGGCTAATCAAACGACAGAATTCAAAAGAACGGTTTCCGGAACCATCAACTCCGGTATGCGCTCCGTGTTCGGCGGTGAAGGCAGACGCTACTTCATCATCGAGCACAAAGACGATTCGGCGTTACACCGTCGTGGCGAGCAACAGAAGATGATTGTTGACGAGGTGTTCATCGGCCGTGACAAGAAATGCCAGGTGCTCATCGACGAGCAGTTCGGCACGGTGAGCCGCGAGCATGCCGTTATCGTCCGCGATGGCGACCGATGGAAACTCATCCACCGCAGCAGCACCAACGACACGTTCGTGAACGGTCAGCGCGTGATGGGCGAGCAGTACTTGCAGAACGGCGACGAGATCCAGCTCTCCTACAACGGTCCTCGTCTCGGCTTCATCATTCCGCAGGGCGACCAGTCCTTCGTGAAGTCCATCGGCATGACCGCCCGTCTGAACCTCTTCCGCCAACAGGCCCTTCGTCCTTACAAAACCGCTCTCACCCTGCTCACCATCCTTTTCTGCCTTGCCGTCGCCGGCCTTGTCACTGGGCTGGTATTGGCTAATAAGGAAACGAAAAAAACCCAAGATGAGCTGGTCCAAGTCAAAAATGACGCTGCTGAAGCCCAAAAATTGGCCAATGAACAGATTGCAGATCTTAAGGACAGGATCGCAAGAGTTGGCCGCGGTGGCGGTGGCGGCGGGAAAGTCGTCAACACTCACGGTTCTGGTCAGTCTGTTGTGGGCTTCACGGGCGAGTTGAAACCGTTCGAATCATACGTTTACTTCGTGAAGATGACAAAGCTGATTTTCTCCGCAGAAGAAGGCACTGATGCCTACGAAATCATCGGCGACCGCTGGGAGTACCACTTCAAAGAGAGTGAGATTCCGATTGCCACGGGTTTCGTCACCAGCGACGGCTACTTCTACACTGCCCGCCATGTTGTGGAACCGTGGGCTTATTGGGCCAATATCGAGAGCCTCAACCCCTTCACCCTGGCTAACATCCTCTTCCAGATGGGTGCCACTATCGATGCCACTATCGAGGCGGAGAACAATATTGGTGACAAACGCGTGATGAACTACTCCGACTTCAATGTGGTGCGCAAGAATGACGTTACCGTTGATATCGGCGATGGTTATTCCATCTATTTGGCCAACGGCAGCGACTATGCCTACAAGCGTATCAATATCAACAGCAACATCCAGCCCAGCCCGCAACTCTCCAAGTCCATTCCCGCAGGTACCCGTCTTGAGGTGCTCGGATTCCCGAATGGCCGCGGCGGCGACAAGAACGACATCCGTCCGCAATACACCTATGCTACCACCTCTAATGACGGCTTGCTGCACAATGTGATTCCAGTCACCGGTGCCAACTTTGAGCCCGGCAATAGCGGCGGTCCCGTTTTCTACAAAGAAGGCAACAATTACTACGTCGTCGGCTTGGTCTCCACAACCCATGGACGCAGCAGCGGCAGCATTGTTCCGTTCTCAAATATCGGACACTAATCAAATCCATGCAGTATGAAACGAATCAGTTTGATATTGTTGCTGATCTCTGCCATCCTGTTCAGCAACGCCCAACAGGTTGTTCCAGACATCCGTAAGAACAAAGGGAAAAACAAAACGAAAACGGAACAGCAGCAGACGGGCAAGGACAATGCCGACAAGTCTGCCCCCGATGATATGCACACGGTGCCTGCCCTCAACCCTTCCAGTAACGGCGGTGCCGCCACCTCGGATGCTGAGTATGCTTTGTTGCGCCAGGCTATCGACAATGCCTTCTTGGTGGTTAAGGCCAGCTACAATGTGCGCGACAAAGAGAGTGGCTCGAATGTCACCGGCACCGAATTTTTCAGCACGGTCTATTGTGTCATCCCGCTGTTGCCCTACGGTTTTGGCGTGGATAACCGATTCCTCAAACCTTGGAAGTCCGACCCCCAATATGATGCCAGCAAGTATGGCGACGATTTGGTGTCGGTCGATAAGTTGGAGTACAAGAAGCTCAAAGATGCCGTCTTTGTTCCCTACCAGTTGAACAAAAACGCAGGGGAGGCATTGGCTCCCGGCTTTTTCCATGTGACAGACACCACGTTCCAAAACCAAGGTCTTCGCGTGGAGGTCGGGAATGGTGTCAAGACGGGCTATATGGTTTGGTTTTATATGGATCCCGAGACTAAAGATGTCCGCTACAACGTGGTGCCGGCTAATGTCACATTCAATGAAAACAGCATTTTCAATGTGCGCCAACCGGCCAATTCCGAAACAGTGATTGGCGGTGCTTTCTTGAACTTGAATGCTGATGAACCCGGCTGCCTCCGCCTCAACCTGATGGGTATTGCCCGTCTCGACCCCTACGGCGGCAAAAAATGGGAGCTCGTGAAACTACAGTCGCTGCCCTTGCCCCCGGTGAAGGCCAAACCTTCGGAACCATCGAAACCTGCCAGGGAAGAAGCCAAACCCGCCACAGACTCCAAGGACGAAAGCATTATCCCTGATCAGTCTAAGACTAAAACCAAAACCTCTAACAAGGACAACAAGAAAAAGGCTGAAAAGGATAACAACAAGTCCAAGAACACTAAATCCGGCAAGAAGGCGGACAAAAGCTCTGGAACCTCAACCAAAGCCTAATCCAGCACTTCGTCCAAGAATAACTAAAGTCAGATAATGAAGGTTGAAACAATATTAACCATTGCCGCCCAGTGCGACAGAGCAGCCCGCGACGGCGCGAACGAGGACAACTGCCTCGTCGTGTCGCCGGTAGGCTGCAAAACCCCCACAGTGAACCATTTCGGAGATGTCGCAGGCTTCTCCGAAGTGGTCCCGCTGCGGGATAAAGGCTGTCTTTTGGTCGTGGCCGACGGTATGGGTGGAATGAACGCCGGCGAGGTGGCCTCCCACATAGCCGTGACCACACTCGCCAAATGCTTTAGCGAAGAGGGATTGAAGAATGTGGAGTTGACCGACAACACCATCCGGAAATTCCTTCGCAAGTCCATTGTGGCCGCTGATGACACCATCAAGAAAGCCGCGGCCAAGGACAAGGAAAAGGAAGGCATGGGCACTACCGTAGTACTGTTGTGGATCCTGCCCGACAACACCGCCTATTATGCCTGGTGCGGGGACAGCCGACTCTACCGCTACACGTCCGATATGGGATTGCAGACGCTCTCCCGCGACCACTCTTACGTGATGGAAATACTCCACTTGAGCGAGGAGGAAGCCTTTGTACATCCCAACAACAACATTATCACCCGCAGCCTCGGTAATCCTTCTGAAAAGGCTAATCCGGAAATCGAGGGTCCTTTCCAAATTTACAAGGACGACCTGTTCCTGCTCTGCAGCGATGGGCTCTGTGGTGTGCTCCCCTCCCAAAAAATCGATGAGAATATCCCTTGCATCGAAGATATCTTGGAGGAGCACATTCCAGATGCCGACCATCTCATAGACGGCATCAACGAGTTATGGACCGCCGCAGCCGCAGCTGGGTGGCACGACAATGTCACCACGCTGCTCTGCCAGGTCAAGGAAGGTCCCAAACGCCCCGCAGCGAAGAAAAAGCCAAAGGCGATGCAGACCAACAAAAGCAATACATCAACCCCTCCCACCCCAAGTGCTGCCCCTCGCGACGAGGAAGGTGAGAAGAAGCGCGGACGTAGGGATACGCTCATCGCCCTGCTCGTAGTGGCGTTGATCGCTGCCATAACGGCAGGTACGATTTTCGGGATGCGGTATTTCAAAAAAAGCAAGGCTGAGATAACCAAACAGGAACAGTCTAATCAGAATGTTCTTCCGAAAGACGCTCTGCCACAAAAGGTTGCGCAAGAAGATGTGCCTCCAGTCGCACAGCCGGGGACCTACGCGGCTCCACCACAAAGTGCCGATGTCAGAGCACAACACCGCGAAAATCAGAGTACCTCCGTCACCTCAACCGCTGGGGACAATCCGCAAGGGGGTAATGATCCTTCAGCCCCGGGAATCTCTGTGCTGGGAGATGGTGAATATCAGGAAATACCTAATTTGCCGCCAAAGAGCCAGGGTACGGCTGATGAAAAAAGTACAGGAAAAGGCAAAAGCTCGACCAATCCCTTGATTAAGAATGCAACGGAAAAAAGGAAAAGCGTCAAGCTATAAGCCGATAGAGCACCAGAATAATTGATAGTATGCCAAAATTACAACAAGGATATCTGTTTAACAACCGCTACCAACTCCTGCGGAAAATAGGATCGGGAGGGTACTCTGAGGTGTGGCTGGTGTCGGACACGCACATGAAGGGTTTTGAACTCGTGCTCAAGATATTCCTTCCCGAAGCGCAATTGGACGACAAGATGGTAGATCTCTTCGGCAAGGAGTTTCAGTTAGTGTATAATATCAATCACCCTAACCTTCTGAAATACGGTCATTTCGATGCCTGTATGGGGTATCCGTACTTGGAGATGCCCTACTACAGATTGGGCTCTGCGGAAAAGTTGATCGGTCACTGCACCGAGGATGTGGGATGGCGGTATCTTCGCGATGTCGCCGCTGGGTTGGCCTGTCTGCACTCAAAGCGACCTGCCATCATCCATCAGGATATCAAACCTGCGAATGTGCTCCTCAGCGATGACTCTTTCATCATCACTGATTTCGGAATCAGCGCGAGCGTGAATAGCATGTTCAAAGATTCCAACAGCTACAAAGCAGTGCTCGGGACGCGTCCCTATATGCCGCCTGAGAAATACCTGCCCAATCCGGAGATATACGTCGAGAATGACATCTGGTCGCTTGGAGCCTCGCTTTACGAACTGCTCACCGGCGATTTGCCCTTTGGTAGTAGGGGTGGTGCGGAACAGTTAGAGAAAATAGAGAGCCCCGAGCTACCCGCGACCTTCTCCAACGAGATGCGCTATGTGGTTCGTAAATGCCTCTCATACTATCCAAGCCATCGCCTCACGGCCAAAGAACTGAAATCTTGTGCGGAAACGCAGATAGAAAAACGCAAGACCCCACCACCACCACCATCGAACCCTTACACCACTTCGGGAGGCCGGCAAGGACAGATAGACCCGCTGTTCAGTTCCAATGGTTCTGGGGGCTCTCGCGGATATGATTATCCACACAAACCGGACAGAAACCCGCTCTCGTGGGTCTTGATTGCTGCCGCCAGTGTCGTGGGAATTGCCATGGTTGTCTTCTTCACCATCTTTTTGTTCAATCATTCGGGTAGAAGTAATCCTGTTGTTGTTGAACAGCAGGAAGACACGGTGAGACCTGCTCCTCCCACTCCTGACGTGCCCGTCTCGGGAAAGAAGTCTTCTCCAAAGGGTACCCGAACAGGCACCAATGCAAATGGAGGTAGAGGAGGCACGGTTGACGTTTCCCCATCTGATGATCCCAGTGAGGATGAGGCGAGCGACGATGTCTTTTCCGATCAACACAAATACAAAACAACGTTTGTGAGTTCCTCTATGGGAGGAAACAATAAAGACTGAATAGTTAGGGGAGAGTATATTCGAGATGAATCGAAATCAAAAAAAGTAAAAATAAGAAACGATAGAAGATATGTCAAGATTGCAGCAAGATTTCCTGTTTGACGGCCGTTACCTGCTGAGGAAAAAGTTAGGCGAAGGCGGATTCTCCGAGGTGTGGCTTGTGGATGACACCTCCGCGAAGATCACTTTGGTGTTGAAGGTGTTCCTGCCCTCCTCCCAACTCGACGAGTCGGGTATTGAGATGTTCCGTCAGGAGTTTGCCTTGGTCTATAACCTCAATCACCCCAACCTGTTGAAGTACACCTATTATGGGGTTTGCGTGGGCCATCCCTACTTGGTGATGCCCTACTATGACTCGGGCTCCGCCGAAGACTTGCTGGGCAACTGCAGCGAGCGCAAGGCCTGGCAGTTCCTCCACGATGTGTCGGCAGGCCTGGCCTGCATGCACGAGCATCAGCCTCCCATCATTCACCAGGACATCAAACCCGCTAACGTGCTGCTGGACGGCAACAGCTACATCATTACCGACTTCGGCATCAGCGGCAAGGCGCGCAGCATCTTGGGTGAGGGTGGCGAAGGCCAGTCAACGGTTCAAGGCACTCGCCCGTACATGCCGCCCGAGAAGTTCCGCCGCGACCAGATTCCCTTGGTGGCCAGCGATATATGGGCCCTCGGCGCGTCGCTCTATGAGATGCTCACCGGTCGTCTGCCTTTCGGCGGGCAAGGCGGCGAGGCGCAACTCCAAGGAGCGGAAGTCCCGCCGCTGCCGGAAAGTTTCTCGGACGACTTGCGGCAGATCATCATGCAGTGCCTGCTGCCCGAGCCTACAGCCCGTCCCCACGCTGCCGATTTGGAGCAGTTCGCCGCCTACCACCTTGCGCAAACTCCCTACACGTCGGGGTCGGTCCGCACTTCCGGCTCTTACGGCGGCTCTTTCGGGTCGTCCATCCATATCGAGTCCCCCACGCCGGAACCTGCTCCCGCCCCGGTGCGTGCACCCAAGTCCAGGAAGGGACTCATTATCGGTGTCGCGGCCGCGGCCGCGGCTGTCGTTCTGTTGGCGGTCATCCTCGCTGTCGTGTTTGGCGGCAGAGGGGGAACCTCACAACAACAACAGTATGACGAAACCGTGGCGTTCTACCACCGCGGCACCCAGTTCTACCAACAAGGAATGACGAACACCCAGGGGCAACTTGACAAGTTCCGACAGGCTCTCGTTATGTTCGACAGTGCCCAGAGTCGCCAAAACCCCATGTTCCGCGAATCGGAATCTCCCGACAGCATCAACGCCATGCGCGGCCGGATGTATGACCACTGCATAGCGACAGCCAAACGCGATTATGCGGCCGCATTTATGGAAAACGGCATCCGCCAGGATGTGTTGGAATACCTTAAATTCGCCAAGTTGATCAATAATACGAGTGAAGTCAATAGCCTCATGGACTCCCTGCAGTATGTCTATATCTCCGAGAATTGATAATTCACCAAACACTATTCACCAAACACAAGTCACCAATCACAAGTCACCAATCCCAAATCGTATGAAAAAAATCGTCTTTATTCTGTTGATGGCGTTATTTGTCCCGATGTGTACTGTTTACGCCCAGGATTGTTCCGACCGGATTCAGTCGGCCGGAAAACTTTACGACAATTATAAAAAAACGAAAAACAAGAAGCAACTCGACGAGGCACGCAAGCAGTTGCAGAATATCATCAACAACTCTTCCAACCCCGAGAACTGCCGGAAGTCGGCCTCCAGCATGTTGAAGACTTTCCGTCCGATAGCTTTTGTGAAAAAATCCAACGTGGAGGTCGCGCCCATTGTGGTGCGAATAGATACGGTGGTGGAGACCCATGTGAACATCGACTCGGTGGTAAACGTGGTGGTGCATCACGACTCCCTCAAGGTGCGCCGTTTCTACGAGAGCGAGGCGGCGGCCCAGGCCTGTGCCTTGAAGAAGGACTACGAGTGCGCCATAGACCAATATCAGACCACCGTCGCTTACGGGCGGGAGCTCAAGATGGGAGAAGGCGTCATCTCCGTGTTTGAAGCCAAAATCGAGCGTAACCAGCAGCTGCGTTTCAATGAGATACTCGACGAGGCGAAACGGTTTGAAATGGCCTCCGACGTGGACAAAGCGCTCTCCACCTACGAGCAGGCTAAGCGCTACGGCATCGAGAACAAGCTTCTGAACGAGGCTTCGGTTTCCAGCCTTGACTCCAAAATCGGCTACCTCCAGTCCGTGCAGGAGATGTTCGAGTATGTGAAGCAGGCGGACGAGTACTATCGCGCCAACGAGTGGGAACTCGCTAAGCAGGATCTGGAAGTGGCCATCGATCTTTCGGATACGCTGGCATGGCGTCGTGGCACTATCCACTGGAAACACCGTCTTGACACAATCAACAGCATTCTGAATGCCGTGGACAGAGTTCATGACTATGCGACATTGGAAGAAGTGAACAAGAACGCGTACAAGGATCTCCGGCCTGTTCTCGCCACCGCTTTGCACAACAGCTTGCTTCGCTTGGACTGGGATGTTCCGGTTGATACACTCACGATATCTTTTATGGTCTATCCGGATGGGCGTAAGGATGTGGAAATAAGCATGCTGCGTGAAGATACGGTGTTGCTTCGGCTGATCAAAGAGGAGTTGCGGCGCACAACGATAACACTTCCTCCCGGATTATACTACGGTCAGAAAGTTCCGGCGAAAGCCGTTTACGATTTTAAAATCGAACTGCAGAATGTCGTTGAGGAGGCAAAACGGAAAAACAATGGTAAAATCATTGAGGATCCGCTGGTTATCGTTTCCGATGGCGTAAGTGGTTATCTCCGTTTAACGGAAGATACGGTCAGAAGGGTGGTTTTCACGCATGCCAGTCCGGAATTCCTTTATGGAACGTTTACGTTTAAGAATGCGACCTCCTTAGTGGACAATCAATCACGTTCCGGCTTCCACATGATGAAATATAGCGGTACGGGCGGTCCGGCGAATGCGTTACTCTCCTTGGTGGTGCCTGGTTTGGGACGGCATCGTGTGACCTACGGTCGGCAAACAGGCGCGGGCACGACGGTGTTTTTCTACCTCTTGGCCGGTGGCTCCCTCGGATTACGCTATTGGTCCATCCATAACAACCCGTTGAACGTCAACAATAACATGGACTTGAAGAACTTCTTCTCCATAGGCAAGTATAACAAAGATTCGTTTGCCGATATGGAGAAGGGACAGCCTAAGAGAATCTTCTATTATACGTCGTACGCGATGGCGGGGGTGGCGGCCATCATTTATGTAAGCGATGTGCTCTACACGCTGATTCGCGGCTCCGTGAATGTCGCCCATCAGAACAAATACAAAAAATGGTCTGTGGGGGTGTTCTATGAGCCTGATTCCAAAACACCCGTGTTGCAGTGTAACTATAAAATCAAGTGAAATGGCTGCTGTATCACACAAGTTTAAGGTGTTTGTGCTTGGGTTGGCGGTGCTGCTGACGGTGGCCTCCTGTCATAACAAGCACGCCTTCGATTTCTCCCGCTTTTCGGATATCGAGGCCAATGGCCACTGGGGCGTGCCGCTCGTGAACGCCGAATATTCCATCGGCGACATCCTGAGCATGACAGAGGATATTGAGTACCTCCATGTCAACGATAATGGCACGATGGAGATTCGCTACCTGTATCAGAAAGACTCGGTGATCTCCGCGGAACATTATATGGATATCTTTGCCCAGCAGAGCTATTCGGCGAGCGGCAGCAAATCTTTCACAGGCTCTGGTCAGCCCGCGCCAGTCGGCACCACCGTGGTGTTCCTCAACGACACATTACCCCTCTCGTTCCCCACCGACCAGGTGATTCTTAACAGTGCCACGGCCAAATCAGGAATCCTTCAGCTGAATATCCAGTATAACCTTACCTGTCTGGTGCAGGTCGATATTACCTGCCCGCAACTTGTCAGCTACGCGAACCAACCCTACCATGTAATCGAGTCGTGCAATACTGGCAATTTCACCACCACGCTCGATTTTGGCGGATATACGCTCAACGTTCTGGACGGCAATACGGTGGAGTTCAACATCAAGATCTCCACGGTGTCGGATGGGAATCCGTATCCGACCGAGATGAACTTCAACTATACTGCGACGGTCAGCCAGATGCGTTTCTCGCGCATTGAGGGCAACTTTGTGACGGTCGATCTGCCGTTTGACGAATCGTGGGATTTCGACTTGGCTTTCCTGCGGCAGCACGTCGCAGGAACGTTGCAGATTTACAACCCGCAGGTGGTATTAGAGGTGCTGAACACCTTCCCGGTGGATGCGGACATCACGCTCAACGAAGCCGCTCTGTCGGGCCCTGGAGTCACATCCTCGATCATCTCCTCCAACGAGGCGCATATCCACGTTCCGGCCTCCACGAGCGTTTTCACACCGCAAAACCTGCCGTTGGCCAACTCCATCCTGCTTTCGCCGAACTTCTCGAGCTTCAGGCTCAGGGGATCCGCCTCGGTCAACACTCCGGGCATCAACGCTCCCACGCATTTGGTCTTCACCGACCAGCAACTCATCAGTCTGCGTGTTTCGGTGACACTGCCCCTGCGGGTGAGCGCTGACCACATCACCTTCCGCGACACCTTCGATTTCAAATCCGGTATCGAACTCCCTGACGAACCCGCCTTTTCGAACTTAGGACTTCGATTGGGCCTCAACAACGGACTGCCGCTCTCTTTCGGCGTGCAGGTTTACTTCTTCGATTCACAGACGCAGACCATCCAGGACAGCCTCTTCTCCAATCCGCAGCCTGTGCTGGCGGCTGTGAACGGCACACCCCGTCTTACCGAGCTGTTCGCCGCCAAAGAGGATCTGTATGCCGTGCAGCGCCTGCTCAACTGCGATGCCATCATTTTGCGCGCCTCCCTCAACACCGACAACCAGCCGGTCATCATCAATGCCAATCAGACGCTCGGAGTGGAACTCTCCGCCAGCGTGAACGTGGATGTCAATGAGCTGGTCCATTCTGGACTCTAAAACCGCATCGCTATGAGAAAGAGAATCATCCCCGTACTATT
>JAEEGI010022538.1_pt1 | contig 12430 bp, 10 predicted proteins | sample 8958751 | NCBI WGS metagenome assembly JAEEGI01 (sample SAMN16246545, study PRJNA631951) | gut metagenome | biome: gut microbiome; feature: rumen; material: KS-attached | host: Bos | place: Iran: Karaj | collected 2018-10 | reverse complement strand
CTGAAGGAGACGGTGATCCGAATCAAGGAGGAGAGCTTGGAGCGACAGCGTAAGGCTGCGGACCCGAGCCAACAGATGAAGCTTCTGCGAGAGCAGAAAGACATCATCGCAACTCTTAAGAAACATGACTTTTATCATAGAAGCTAACAAAGAAAGGAATAACTATGGCAACGAAGAAGACCACAACGGAAACTACGGAAACCAAAGAGAAGAAGACTACTACCAAGGCTACTACAACCAAGAAGACCGCGGAGAAGGCTGAGAAGGCACCTGCAGCTAAGAAGACGGCAACCAAGAAGACCGAAGAGAAGGCTGAAAAAGCACCTGCAGCGAAGAAGACTGCTGCCAAGAAGACCGAAGAGAAGGCCGAGAAGGCACCTGCAGCTAAGAAGACCACTACTAAGAAGGCTGCTGCCAAGACTTCTGAGAAGAAGGGCGATGACAAGGCTTCCAAGGATAACGACGAGGCTGCCGCATTGTTCGAGAAGAAGCTGCACGACTTATTGGAAGTTGCGAAGTCCCGTAAGAACGTCATCGAGTATCAGGAAGTCAGCGATACCTTCAAGGACATGAACCTGAGTCCGAAGCAGTTTGAGAAGATTCTCTCTTTCTTGGAGAAGAGCAATATCGATGTACTTCGTGTAGAGGATACCGATGATGAAGATGCAGACATCATCTTAGACGATGAGGATGAGGTAGAGATGGAGAACATCGACCTCTCTGTTCCGGAAGGTGTCAGCATTGAGGATCCGGTACGTATGTACCTGAAGGAAATCGGTAAGGTACCGCTTCTTACCGCAGATGAAGAGATTGAGCTTGCGAAGCGTATGGAGCTTGGTGATCAGGAAGCCAAGAAGAAGCTGGCAGAGGCTAACCTTCGACTGGTTGTATCCATTGCCAAGCGTTATGTAGGCCGTGGTATGTTATTCCTTGACTTGATTCAGGAAGGTAACCTTGGTCTTATTAAGGCAGTTGAGAAGTTCGATTACCGCAAGGGTTACAAGTTCTCTACCTATGCAACCTGGTGGATTCGTCAGGCCATCACCCGTGCCATTGCGGACCAGGCTAGAACCATCCGTATTCCGGTACATATGGTTGAGACCATCAATAAGTTAATTCGTGTTTCCAGACAGTTGTTACAGGAACTGGGCCGTGAGCCATCTCCGGAAGAAATCGCAAAAGAGATGGAGATTCCGGTAGAGCGTGTTCGTGAGATTTTGAAGATTTCCCAGGAACCGGTATCTTTGGAGACCCCAATCGGTGAAGAGGAAGATTCCCACTTGGGAGATTTCATTCAGGACGATAACGTTCCGGTACCTGCAGAGGCAGCTACGTTTACCCTGTTAAAAGAGCAGTTGGAAGAGGTTCTTGGAACATTGACCGAGCGTGAGCAGAAGGTATTGATCCTTCGTTTCGGTTTGGAAGACGGCCGTGGTCGTACTCTTGAGGAAGTTGGTAAGGAGTTCAACGTTACCCGTGAGCGTATTCGTCAGATTGAAGCGAAGGCTCTGCGCAAGCTGCGTCATCCTAGCCGTAGCCGCAAGTTGAAGGATTATTTAGAGTAATATGAAGCCAATATCAAATCGATTGGAAGCACTGTGTAGTATGGTGACTCCGGGCCTGCGTCTTGCAGATGTGGGCTGCGATCATGGATTTTTATCTATTGCATTGGTAGGACGGGGCATTGCTCCTTCCGCCATTGCCATGGATTTAAGAGAAGGACCACTTGGTCATGCCAAGGAGAACATCGCCAGAGAAGGATTGTCCGATGTGATTGAGACAAGACTCTCCGATGGCCTTACGAAGCTTACCCCGGGAGAGGCGGAGACTATCGTTATTGCCGGTATGGGCGGACGGCTTCTGATGCATATCTTAGAGGAAGGCCGTGAGGTGGCACAGGCTGCCAAGGAACTGATCTTACAGCCTCAGTCCGAGATTCCGCTGGTTCGCCACTATCTGGTGGAGCAGGGATATCGCCTGATTGACGAGGAGATGCTCCAGGAAGACGGCAAGTACTACATGATGATGAAGGTATCTTATGAGGCCAACGGTGTGGGAGAAGTCTTAGCAGAGACAGAGGAGGATTTCCTCTTTGGTAAGCTCCTTCTTGCCAAGCATCATCCGGTTCTGGCGGAGTATATTCGCTGGGAAATCGGCTTGAAGGAAGCCATCCGTGACAAGTTAGATGCGACGGATGCCACACACAGTGACCGTTATCGGGAGGTTATGGAAGCGCTGGAACAGTTACAGTCCGTGCTTCACAAAATAGAGGGTTAACGCTATGACAGTAGAGAAGATTATAGCTCTTTTGAACCAGCAGGCCCCGGAAGCAAGCGCCCTGGATTGGGACAATGTGGGACTTCTGGTGGGAGACAAGGATTGGCCGGTGGACAAAGTCTATATTGCACTGGATGCAACGGACGAAGTCATTGAGGACGCCATCAATCAGGGAGCACAGATGATCATTACCCATCATCCCATGATTTTTACCTCGGTGAACAAGGTGACGGGAGACCATTTTGTAGGCCGCAGAATCATTACCCTAATCGAGCATCGCATCGCGGTCTATGCCATGCATACCAACTTCGATATCCACGGCATGACGGATATCGCCAAGAATGTGCTTGGAATCAAGCAATCCGTGGTGTTGGATGTATGCGAGGAAGACGAGGAACACAATGAATACGGCATTGGCTGTGTGGGTATGATGGAAGATGCCATGACCTTGGAGCAGTTCGCTGCATTCGTAAGAGATGCGTTTCATTTGTCTCATGTGAAGGTCTTCGGGGATGCCGAGACGGAGGTGCGGATGGTTGCCATTGCACCGGGAAGCGGCAAAAGCGAGATTAATCCGGCCATTCGCAAGGCAGCGGATGTGCTTGTGACCGGAGATATCGATCATCACAGCGGTATTGATGCGGTTGCCAAGGGCATTGCCATCGTAGATGCCGGCCATTACGGCATCGAGCATATTTTTATTGAATACATTGGGAATTATCTCAAAGGAAAAACCGGAACGTTAGAAGTTATTTACGCAAAAGAAAAAGAGCCATTCTGGCTGGTTTAAGCGAGGTAGACAGTATGAGTGATACGATTCGAGTTAGCGTTTTAGGTCAGGAATATGTGTTGGAGAAGGGCACCCCGATTATGGAATTGGCGGACCGTCTCCAGGAGCATTACGATGCGGATATCGTGATGGCGGAGTACAATGACCGCCTCATCGAGCTCCACAAGAAGTTAAAAGAGGACGGTAACATCAAGTTCATTACCACCACAGAGAAGAACGGCCGTCGTGCCTATCGCAGAAGCCTTGTAATGCTGATGCAGGCTGCAGTGGAAGAGATGTATCCGGGAGAGAATGCCAACGTGAAAGTCATGCATTCCCTGGGAGACGGATACTACTGCAAGTGGGAGGACGAGCGTCCGGTTACGGAGGAATTCGTTACTTCCCTGAAGCAGAAGATGAACGACATGGTGGCGGCGGATCTTCCGATTATGAAGGACGTGATGAAGACCCGCAATGCCAAGAAGATGTTTGCAGAGCGGGGCATGAACGACAAGGTGCGTCTCCTTCGTTATCGTTCCAGCTCCAATATCAATATTTATGATTTGCACGGTTCCAAGGATTACTTCTATGGATACATGGTAGCTTCTACCAAGTATCTGAAGTATTTCGATGTGGTTCCTTTTGACGAGGGATTCATGCTGCTCTTCCCGGACAAGAAGGACGGCAAGACCATGGCACCGTTTGATCCGGCAACGAAGCTGTTTTCCGTTATGCAGGAGTCCATCCATTGGGGCAAAATGATGGATGTACCGACCATTGGTGCCTTGAATGATGCCATTGCAGCAGGTCGTATTCAGGAAATCATCCTGACCCAGGAAGCATTGATGGAAGAGCGAATCGGTGCATTGGCCAGAGAGATTGCTTCTGACCGTAGTCGTAAGTTCGTTATGATTGCAGGTCCGTCTTCCTCCGGTAAGACCACCTTCTCTCATCGCTTATCCATCCAGTTAAGTGCGCTGGGCTTAAAACCCCATCCGGTTGGATTGGATAATTACTACCTGAATCGTGACCAGATGCCGTTGGATGAATTCGGCGAGAAGGATTTCGAGGCTTTAGAGGGCATTGATATTGAGCTCTTTAACTCCGATATGAATAAGCTCTTGGCCGGCGAGCGGGTAGAGCTTCCGACCTTCAACTTCAAGATCGGTAAGCGGGAATACCGCGGCAACTATATGCAGCTTGGACCGGAAGACGTACTGGTCATCGAAGGCATTCACGGCCTCAATGACCGCCTGTCTTATTCCTTGCCTGCAGAGAGCAAGTTCAAGATTTATATTTCTGCGTTGACCCATCTGGCTATCGATGAGCACAATCCGCTGCCGACTACGGACGGACGACTGATTCGTCGTATTGTTCGCGATTCCAGAACCAGAGGCACTTCCGCACAGGAAACCATTGCGATGTGGGATTCCGTACGCCGTGGTGAGGAGAAGAACATCTTCCCGTTCCAGGAGAAGGCGGACGCCATGTTCAATTCTGCACTCATCTATGAGTTGGCAGCATTGAAGGTTTACGCACAGCCACAATTGTATGCCATCGAACCGGGATGCCCGGAGTATGCGGAAGCCAACCGTTTGTTGAAGCTGTTGGATTATGTACTTCCGATTCCGACGGAGGGCATCAACAACAATTCCTTGATTCGTGAATTTATCGGTGGCAGTTGTTTTAACGTATAATTTTGTGTATAATTGCAAAAGTCAAAGTCAGACACGTGATCGCGGCTGCCATATGCGAAAGCTGGCAGGTGAGGAAAGTCCGGGCTTCATAGGGCAGGATGCCGGATAACGTCCGGTGGAGGTGACTCCAAGGATAGTGCAACAGAAATAAACCGCCCACCTTGTGTGGGTAAGGGTGGAAAGGCAGTGTAAGAGACTACCGTGCGGATGGTAACACCCGTAGCCATGTAAACCCCATTCGAAGCAAGACCAAAGTGAGACGAAGGTGGCCCGCTAGTCTCGGGTAGGTCGCTTGAAATGGCTGGTAACAGTCATTCTAGATAGATGATCGCGCAACGACATAACCCGGCTTATCGTCTGGCTTTTTCTTTGAAAATCTAAAGAAAGTTTGAACTAATTATTAAACTTTTCTTAAATCTTATGCGGCTTGGTTGACTTCATTGTACGGAACTCTTAGATTAGAATTACTAAGAGGAACAATGTGGTCCGACCGGGCCGTTTTTTCTATTATAAAAGAACGAGGAGGTGAGAATATGTTAGGCTTCATCCATGATAACCATAAGATGCTGTCCGATGCGGAGCAGGAAGAGTATAAGGCTTTTGACTGCGGTCTGTGTCTGGAATTGCGCAGCCTTGTGGGGGTGAAGGGCAGAATGCTATTGAACTGCGACATGACATTTCTCATTATTCTCTTAACCGGTTTATATGATTTGCCGTTGGAGGAACAACGTTTCCTCTGCCCGGGACATCCGGGAAAGAAGCAACTGGCCTATGTGAACGATGCTACTCGTTATGTGGCGCGGATGAATCTCCTCTTAGAGTATCACCGTCTGCAGGATGCGACCAAGGACGGCGGCAATCTAAGTAAGCGCACTTTACTAAAATCCTACCGCAAGGCCTATGAGGTGATTTGTGCGGAATACCCCGAGAAGGTTGCAGCGGTGGAAGAACTGATTCGTAAGATGCAGGATGCCGCAGCCCGTCGGGAAGAGAATATGGACGTGGTGGCCGGCTATATGGGCTCCATGTTATCGGAGTTCTTCCTATGGAAGAGGGATGACCGTCAGAAGAACTTATCGGATATGGGCTATTATCTGGGCAAGTTCATCTACACCATGAGTGCTTATGCGAACCTGGAAGAGGATACGAAGCGGGCGGCTTATAATCCGCTCCGATTGAAGAAGAACTGCAATCCGGATTGCTATGAGGTGTTCTGCCGACAGGCGCTATCTTCCATGGTAGCGGAATGCGCGAAATCATTCGAATGTTTACAGATGGTTTCCTATGAAGAAATGCTTCGCAAGATTTTATATGCGGATGCATGGAAAACTGAATAAAAGAATCTAGTTTCCCGCACGTTCTACCACAAATTGTGGTGGAACGTTTTTTTCATGTGTGCACCATTTTACACAACTCCAAAATTTTTGCACAAAAAACCGATGGTCATTTTGTGTATTATGTAGTGAGAACGTCGAATTTGCAAAAAACGGAATTTTTTGATTGCGTATCCAAAATTTACCCCGTATAATCGACGTTGCGTGATTTGAGCGACCGAAACAAGTAAACACTGAGCAAAGCAGGTGAAAGCCTGTGACGCAAAGCTATAGGGACTGTAAAATGTCAGCCAGTTGCATCATTCACTTGATTTTGTTTTATTGCAAGGGCGCATTGTCCTTGCTTTTTTTGTTTGATTGGATTGCAGGAGGCAATCGGAAAGGTACGTTATGAAAAGAAACAGAAACATGGTGCGCACAATTATTTTGATTGCGGCAGGACTCGCACTATTAATGTCTGGCGCAATCGCATTGGTGGGATTTGCATATATCCGCAATGCCTACTATGACACATTCTCCGAGGAGTTGCAGGCAGCAGCTATGATGATGGAGCATGAGATCAACAACGAATGGGAAGGTGATTGGACCTTGACCGATGGCGGACAGCTGCGTAAGGGTAACACTTCCATTCATGATTCCTACCAGAAGCAGTTGGATGATTTGCATGAGAAGACCGGAATTCACTTCACCGTATTTTACGGCGATACCCGTTACATTACCTCTATGGTAGATGAGCAGGGCAATCGTCTGGAAGGAACCAAGGCTTCCGATGCAATCGTTGCGAAGGTACTTACCGGTGGAGAGGCATATCTTGCTAAGAATTTCGAGATTAGCGGTAAGAAGTGGTATGCATATTATCTCCCGGTTCGTAATTCTGACGGAACCGTTGTTGGTATGTTGTTTGCAGGCCGTGAGACCACCAGTGTGTTAACCGCCATGAAACATGCGGGACTGATTATTCTTGCATTGTATATTGGTTTCTTCTTCTTTAACTGGGGTGTAGCTCGTTACCTGATTTCTACTTCTTCCCGTTCCATCCGTGATATCGCCGGTGGACTGAAGAAGATGGAAGACGGCGAGTTGACCTTCTATATTGCAGACCGTACATTCAACCGTAAGGATGAGCTTGGCGTATTGGCTGAGACTTCCGCGCAGTTGCGTGATCGTCTGCAGGATGTGATTAAGGTAACCAAGGACCTCTCTGAGGAAGTGAATAAGTCCGGTGTGAACCTGGCAACTTCCGCAGAGACAGCAGCACACGTTGCAGATCAGGTAGCAAGTGCCGTAGAGGATATCAGCCGTGGTGCGGTTCATCAGGCAGAGAACGTAGAGAACTCCATGAACAATACCAATGAGATGGGTGATAGCATTGACGATATCACAAATAGCATTGAGGGATTGTCTCATGCAGCCAATGATATGTTAAGCGGTGCGAAGAGTACCGTAGATGCACTGACCAACTTAATGAGCCATAACGAGGAAGTGATGGCTTCCATGCAGGGAATTGATGCTCAGATTCGCCAGACCAATGATTCCGTTAAGAACATTGCAGAGGCATCCAGCATGATTACCAATATTTCCGAACAGACCAACCTGTTGTCTTTGAATGCTTCTATTGAGGCAGCAAGAGCAGGGGAGTACGGAAGAGGATTTGCAGTAGTTGCTGCAGAGATTGGTTCCCTTGCAGAGCAGTCCAAGAAGGCAGCAATCTCCATCAACCAGATTGTAGAGACCTTAGTCGAGGATTCCCAGAAGAGCGTGGATACCATCCAGCAGTTAAGCGCAGATGTATCTGCACAGAATGAGCAGTTGACCTCTACCAAGTCTGATATGGATACGGTTGTAGAGAACGTAAACAATGTGGATGCTTCCACCAAGGTGATTGCAGAGAAGATTCACCTGTTGAACGGATTGAAGAACAGCTTCACCGAGATTATCGAAGAGCTTTCCGCAATCTCCCAGCAGAATGCCGCTTCTTCCGAAGAGACCAATGCTTCTATGGAAGAGTTGAATGCAACCTTCGCATTGATTTCCGATGCAGCAGAAGACTTGCGTGCAATGGCTGAGACCTTGAATGAGAAGATGGGATACTTCACCGTAGAGTTGGAGCAGGAGCAGGAACAGTTAGCTTCCTAAGAGTATAAATTTTAGATAGATAGAAGAAAAGCTTGTGAGGAGTAATCCCCACAAGCTTTTTTGTTAATCAAGATTCAGTTTACGATCGGTAATTAAGATGCTTCCGATATACATGCCGATGACTGCAATCAAACTGATAATGGTGTTTGTAGTAACCAGGCGTGTGAAGAACTGGGAAGACGTATCGTAGGTTGTCATGAACAACAGGGAGAAACTTCCGCTTCCGATGTTCAACAAGGTGTGTACCACACTAAGGACTGCATTAATTACGAAGTAGAAGATGACAGAACCTAACACCTTATGCTGCTGCCATAGCTGTCCCAAGCTAATAGCGAAGAAGAAAATAATAATACGATACAATACGCTGATTATTATATATGCAATGTATAAGCAAGTGGTTCCGATACTGTCGATGCCGAAAAGCTCATACCATAACTCACGGAAGCCTTCTAAAACCTGGATGGTGTCTACCGGGGATTCCTTCATGCCAAGGGCAGCAAATCCTAATCCTACCAGGCCAACGCTTAGGCCAATGCTCAGGAAGTTTAATAACTCAGCCACAAAGGAAACAATAATCTTAGAAGAAAGAATCTCGGTTGTGGTTGCCGGCAAGGTAAAAGTTAAGTAACCCTGTGCCGTGTAGAGGTTGCGGTAGTAGCGGACTACGATGAATACCAGGGTCAACAGACCGGATGCCACTAAGAGTACGAAATATCCGGCGAAGCCCAAGCCAAGAAGAACGGCCAACGGTTCCGGAACACGGTCCAAATCCGGGAAGTTGTATCCGAAGATACCTACTACACCACCGGCTAAGATTGTAATCACATCCAGCAAAACAAAGATTTTCCAAGTGGCGATGATTTCATGTTTTAACAATTTACCTAACATTTGTATACCTCCCTAAACAGTGCATCCACGGACTTGCCTTCCTTGGCGCGGATATCGTCTACCGAAGCGTGTAATGCAATCTGTCCGTACTGCAAGAAAATAACGTCATCCAACACACTCTCAACATCTGCGATTAAGTGGGTGGAGATGATGATGGTTGCCTCCGGATCATAGTTGGAAATAATGGTGTTCAAAATATAATCTCTGGCAGCCGGGTCAACACCGGCGATTGGCTCATCTAAGATGTAGAGCTTCGCACGGCGGCTCATCACAAGAATGAGCTGTACTTTTTCTTTGGTACCCTTAGAGAGGGTCTTCAGGCGGGAATCCGGGTTGATGTTCAACTTCTGTAACATGTCATAAGCACGGTTCGGATCGAAGTCCTCATAGAAGTCGATAAACAAATTGATGGTATCCCGGATGGTCTGGTTGCCGTCTAAATAGGTAGAATCCGGTAAGTAAGAGATGACGCGCTTGGTTGCTACGCCGATTGGATTGCCGTCTACCAAAACGGTTCCGGAAGACGGATGCAACAATCCGCACAGGATCTTAATTAATGTTGTCTTGCCGCTACCGTTCGGTCCAAGCAAGCCGACGATGTGACCACCTTCGATGTCCAGGTTCACATTGAAGAGGGCAGTGGTCGTCTCATAACTCTTGGTTAGCCCCTTAATATCAATTAAATTACTCATGTGATTACTCCTTCAAACTCTTTTCCACAAGGTTCAAAATCTCTTCCTTGGTTAGGCCCATCTTCTTCATGCTTTCTAAGAATTCCTGAATCTGGGCAGTTGCTAATTGTGTCTTTAATTCTTGAATCATGTTGGTATCCTCTGTAATAAAACGACCGGCGGTTCGCTCGGAATGCATGTAGCCATCACGCTCTAACTCGCTTAAAGCACGCTGCATGGTGTTCGGGTTGACGGAAGCCATCGCTGCAAGGTCGCGAACACTTGGAAGCTTCTGGCCCGGCTGATAAACACCGGAAATAATATCATACTGCAGATGCTCTACAATCTGAGCAAAAATCGGACGGTCGGAGTCAAGATTCCATGACATAGAGGCCCCTCCTTTCATTAAGGTTGTATGCTTGTATTAGTGTACTAGCTGATTAATACAATAACACAGTAATACAATTTGAACCACATGTCAATAGGTTTGTGTAATATTTTTTTGACAAAAAGAAAACCCCAGCCACAGCGGGCTGGGGAGTGTGTTTAAGAACGGTCATCCAACACTTCGTAAGGATGATGCGGCGCTACGGTCATATAAGCCGGACGCATAATCTTGTTGTGCTGGCAAATCTCTTCCATACGATGAGCGGCCCATCCGGAGATACGTGCAATTGCGAAGATTGGGGTATAGAGCTCCAGTGGAAGTCCAAGCATCTGGTATACGAAACCGGAGAAGAAATCCACGTTCGGGCTGACACCTTTGTACATCTTACGCTCTTCGGCAATAATCTTCGGAGCAAGCTTCTCCACCATAGCGTAGAGAGCAAATTCTTTTTCGTAGCCTTTCTCTTCGGCAAGCTTCTCGACGAAGCCACGGAAGGTAACGGCACGAGGGTCGGACTTGGAGTATACGGCATGTCCGATACCGTAGATCAGTCCCTGTTTATCGAATGCTTCCTTATGGAGGAGGGCCTTCAGATAGGTGGAGACTTCTTCCTCATTGGTCCAATCCTTCACCTGTTTCTTCATGTCGTCGAACATGCGAACCACCTTCAGGTTGGCACCACCGTGCTTCGGTCCCTTCAGAGAACCGATGGCTGCGGCAATGGCAGAGTAGGTGTCGGTTCCGGAAGAGGATACCAAGTGGGTAGTGAAGGTGGAGTTGTTACCACCACCGTGTTCCATATGAAGAATTAATGCAACATCCAGAAGCTTAGCCTCTAACGGCGTGAACTTGGAATCGTCTCTTAGGCAGTGCAGGATGTTCTCGGCGGTAGAGTATTCCGGCTTCGGATGGTGAATGATCAAACTGTCATTCAGATGGTAATAGCGATATGCCTGGTAGCCGTATACGGACAACAGCGGGAACATGGCAATCAGCTCTAAGCACTGACGCAGTACGTTCTCCTCGGAGGTGTCCTCCGGATTATCATCATAAGAATATAAGGTCAGAACGCTTCGGGCCAGGGTGTTCATCATGTCCTTACTGGACTTCTTCATGATAACGTCACGAACGAAGGTGTGAGGCAGGGACCGATATTTGGCCAGAAGATTCTTGAAGTCTTCTAATTCCTTGGCGTTCGGAAGCTTCCCAAACAGCAGAAGATAGGTACACTCTTCGAAACCGAAGTGGTTGGACATATCCTGTTTGCGAATAATCTCCTGGACGTTGTATCCGCGATAGAAGAGCTCACCGTCAATCGGGGTCATCTTACCGTCAATCATACGACGGGAGTTCACTTCGGAAATATTGGTAATGCCGACTAAGACACCGGAACCGTCCAAGTCACGGAGTCCGCGCTTGACGTTGTATTCGGTATAGAGGTCCGGCTCAATGAAGGAAGCCTTCTTGGACAGTTGTGCCAGGGCGCGTATTTCCGGCGTGATTTCACTGTAAATATTATTACTTGCCATGGATAATCTCCTTAGAACAGTCTAGTTTTCTTTTTTCCCATTAGGGATATTCTAGCAAAAAGCGGAATTCAATACAAGCAAATGTTTTTCTTGGAACAACAGATGTGTTTGTGGAAAAGACACAAAATAATATGTATTTTTATGGATACAAAAATGGTTCGTTTTTATTGACAAAAATTTGACGGATATTTATCATATTAGTTGGTGGTAATTTTTTTGTTACCAGTCAGATCATACGCATCTGATTACAATAAAATATATAAAGTAAGGAGAGGATACTATATGGCAAACATTGATTTAACACAGTATGGTATTACAGGCGCAACAGAAGTTATTTACAATCCATCCTATGAGCAGTTGTTCAAAGATGAGACAGATCCTAGCTTAACAGGATTTGACAAGGGTCAGAACACTGAGCTTGGAGCAGTGAACGTAATGACCGGTATCTATACCGGACGTTCTCCAAAAGACAAGTTCATCGTTATGGATGAGAAGTCCAAGGACACTGTATGGTGGACTTCTGATGAGTATCCAAACGATAACCATCCTGCTTCTGAGGAAGCTTGGAAGGCTTGTAAGGACCTTGCTATTAAGGAATTATCCAATAAGAAGTTATACGTAGTAGATGCATTCTGCGGAGCTAACGAGGGAACCCGCCTTTGCGTTCGTTTCATCATGGAAGTAGCTTGGCAGGCACATTTCGTACGTAACATGTTCATTAAGCCAACCGCTGAAGAAGAG
>JAEEGI010022536.1_pt1 | contig 12431 bp, 10 predicted proteins | sample 8958751 | NCBI WGS metagenome assembly JAEEGI01 (sample SAMN16246545, study PRJNA631951) | gut metagenome | biome: gut microbiome; feature: rumen; material: KS-attached | host: Bos | place: Iran: Karaj | collected 2018-10 | reverse complement strand
GAAGGACGTGGCATGCGTGATGCGGTCCACGTCCCGCTGGAAGCAGGTGCGGATCGAGCACTCCTCCTCCGGGTGCAGACGGCCCGCCGAATCCTCGGCGCGTACGCCGTACGGCCCGACCAGGATGCGCTCGAGCGCCTCGCGCTCTTCTCTCGGGCAGGACATGTCTCCGCCTCCTTTACAAAAAAAGACTGTCGGAAGGAAATCCCGCGGGACCCTTCCGATAGTCTTATACGACGGGAAAAGCTATTTCCCTTTATTTTTTTGAGACTTTTTTGTAAATTTTTATTTCACGCGCACCGCGCGGAAGCTCTCGCCGACGCTCTTCACTTCCACCGCGCCCGCGCTCAGATCGCGGATGCGCGCGGCGAAGGCCTCGGCCTTTTCCTCCGGCACGAGGACCTTCAGCGTCACGTCCGCGGCGTAGCGCGTGTCCGTCACAACGCCGTCGAAGGAGGCGCATTCCAGCTTGAGCCGCTCGGCCGCGGCGTAGGAGCAGGAGAACTCCGTCTCCACCCAGCGGCGCACGACGGCGACGCCCGCGGCGTCGAGCGCGTCCTTCGCGGCCTTGCTGTAGGCGCGGAACAATCCGCCCGCGCCGAGCAGCACGCCGCCGAAATAGCGCGTGACGACGCACACGAGGTTCGTCACGCCCTCGCGGCGGAAGACCTCCAGCATCGGCAGCCCGGCCGTGCCCTGCGGCTCGCCGTCGTCGGCATAGCGCTCGACCCCGCCGCGCAGGAGATAGCACGAGCAGTTGTGCCGCGCGTCGTAATGGACTTTTTTCATCTCGGCGATGAAGGCTCTGGCCTCCTCCTCGCTCTCGACGCGGCGGACGTGGCCGAGGAACTGCGAGCGCCTTTCGACGTACTCGCTCTCGCCTGCGCCCGCGGGGATGAAATACTCAGTCATCGAAATCCTCCGCCTCGACGGCGTAGCACAGCGTCTCGCGCTCCTCGGGCAGCTGCGAGCAGGGCTCGACGGCGGAGAAGCGGTAGACGAAGCCGCATTTTTCGATCACGCGGCGGGATTTGTCGTTGCCGCGGTAGTGCTTGCACCAGATGCGCTCCGCGCCGAAGGCGAAGTAGAGGCCGAGCAGCGCGCGCACGGCCTCGGGCACGTAGCCCCTGCCCCAGAAGGGGCGGCCGATCCAGTAGCCGATCTCGTACTCTCCCTGCTGCGCTTCGAGGCGGCCGGGGAAGATGCCGATGCTGCCCACCGGCTCGTCCGAGGGGGCGATCGTGATCGCCCAGGTGTGGTCGTCCATCAGCATGGCGCGCAGGATGTTGAGGCTCCAGGCCTCGTCCGCGTGCGGCAGCCAGCCCGCGGCCGGGCCGATCTCCGGGTCGGAGGCGTATTTGTACAGCGCCGCGGCGTCGTCCTCGCGCCAGGGGCGCAGCACCAGCCGCTCGGTCTCGATCCTCATCTGTCCTCTCCTTCCTGCCACAGCCCGCGCACGGCGGTCGGCTGCAGCGCGGGGACGCGCTCTTCTTCCTCCGCCTTCTGTTCCTTCGAAAGCTCGGCCATATAGCCGGCCGTGATGATGCCGGAGGGCAGCGCGACGATCGCGATGCCGAACGCGGCCGAGAGCATCGTGAACACGCGCCCCGTCGTCGTGACGGGGTAGATGTCGCCGTAGCCCATCGTCGTGAGGCTGACGGTCGCCCAGTACACGGCCTCAAAGAAGGAGTCGAAGGAATCCGGCTCCAGGTTGAGGATGACCAGCGCCGAAACCAGCACGTACACGAGCGCGAAGGAGCCGACGGCAAGCAGCGCGTCCTTCGAGCGGCGGAACACGCGGCCGATGATCTGCACGCTGCGGGAATAGCGGGCGAACTTGAACACGCGCAGGATGCGCAGCGCGCGGAACATGCGCATGAGGCGCAGCACCTTGAAGCTGTTGTTGATCGCCGTGAAGCTCGGCAGGATCGACAGCAGATCGACCAGCGCCATGAAGGAGAAGGGATAGCGCACGAAGGACAGCGCGGAGGAGCCGCCGTACTTGAAGTCCGCCGTGGCCAGCCGCGCGAGATAGTCCAGTGCGAAGATGCAGGCGCAGACCTTGTCCAGCACGGCGAGCGCCGGATGCTCGCCCTTGAAGGCGAGCGGGACGAGCGAGAGCACGATCACAAGGATCATGAACGCGTCGTAAGCCGAGCTGGCGCGGTCCTCGCCGCGGGAGGCCTCGATGATCTCGAAGAGCCGTTTTCTCATGTCCTCCGCCTCTTTCTCTGCAGAAATGATCACTCCAGGTCTTCTCCGGGCTCTTCCCAGCCGGGGACGCAGTCCCTGAGCTTTCCGAAAAGCGCCTTCGGCACGAGCGCCTCGACGAGGATGCCGTCCTCGGTGTATTCGGCCTTCTTCACGGCGGCCTCGCGCTGCAGTACGTCGAGCAGCCCGGCCCGCGCGTAGGGGATGAGGAGCGAGAGCTCCTTCCTCCCGCGGTCGAGCAGCGCGCAGAGCCTGTGCACGAGCGCATCCGTGCCCTCGCCGGTCCTTGCCGAGATGCACACGACGTCCTCGCCGTGCGGCAGGATGCCGAGATAGCGGTCGCACTTGTTGAACACACGCAGCTGCGGCGTGCCCTCGGCGCCGAGCTCGCGGATCAGCTCGTCGACGATCTGCGCCTGGGTCTCCCACTCCGGATTCGACAGGTCGATGACGTGCAGCAGCACGTCGGCGTAGCGCAGCTCCTCGAGCGTGGCCTTGAAGGCCTCGACGAGCTGCGTGGGCAGCTTGCGGATAAAGCCGACCGTGTCGGAGAGCAGCACCTCCGTCGTCTCGTCGAGCTTCAGCCGGCGCGTCGTGGTGTCGAGCGTGTCGAACAGCCGGTCGTTGGCCGGGATGTCCGCGCCCGTGAGACAGTTGAGCAGCGTGGACTTGCCCGCGTTCGTGTAGCCGACGAGACAGACCACCGGCATGGCGTTCTTCTCGCGCCGCCGCCGCTGCGTGCCGCGCACGCGTCGCACCTCGGCCAGCTCCTCCTCGAGCTTCTGGATCTTGCGGCGGATGTGCCGCCGGTCGCTCTCGAGCTGCGTCTCGCCCGGGCCGCGCGTGCCGATCGGGCTCGAGCCGCCGGAGGCGGTCTGCCGCACGAGGTGCGACCACATGCCGGTCAGCCGCGGCAGCAGATAGCGGTACTGCGCCAGCTCGACCTGCAGCTGGCCCTCGCGCGTGCGGGCGCGCTGGGCGAAGATGTCGAGGATCAGGCCCGAGCGGTCGAGCACCTTGACGCCGAGCTCCTCGCCGAGCACGCGCATCTGCGAGGGGCTCAGCTCGTTGTCGAAGACCGCGAGGTCGCAGTCGTTCTTTTCGATCAGCTCGCGGAGCTCGCGCACCTTGCCGTCGCCGAGAAAGCAGCGCGGGTCGGGCGTCGGCCGCTGCTGGAGCAGCATGGCCGCGGTCTCGCCCCCGGCGGTCTCGACGAGGGCGGCGAGCTCCTCCATGGAGATCTCCGTGGAGCGCTCGCGCGCATCCATGCTCGCGGCCGCAAGCCCGGCGAGCACGGCGCGTTCTTTTTTGATCTCTGTTTCTGTGGGCATATAACTCCTGTGATCAGTACTCGTATTTCAGCAGACGGTGCGAGCCGTCGACCTCGTAGCTGACGGTGATGAGGCGGCCGGGGGCGTCGGCGTCGATGAAGACGTTTTTCGCGCCGCGGGTCTCGAGCACGCGGCGGTAGACCGCGAGGGCGCGCTCGCCGTACTGTCCCATGTTGTCCGAGCAGAACAGCACGCCGCCGAAGAGGGCGTTGACCGTCGCGAGCGTCAGCTTCTGTTCGTCCGTGAGCTTGAGATTGTCGTCGCGCAGGAAGAACACGTCGGGGTCGGACAGGTAGGCCCGGCCGTTGAGCTGGCGGCGGAAGATCGTGTTGCCGATGGCCTGGCGGGTCGAGACACGCTCGCGGTGCGTGTGCCGCATCAGCCAGCTGCCGTCCCAGTCGAGTCCGACGTCGCAGCTGACGCGGCAGTAGTCCACCAGCCCGAAGGCCGGCATCACCGGCACGCCGCAGCCGAGGATCAGCTTGTCCCCGCACAGCTCGCGCAGAAACTCCATCGCGCGGATCATGCGGCCCGCGCGGGTCTCTTTTTCGCTGCCGAAGGGCGCCGCGCCGTAAAGGAAGTCGAGCTTGACAAGGTCGAAGCCCCACTCGTCGAAGACGCGGGAGAAGACCTTGCGCAGGTAGTCCCGCACCGCGGGCTCGTCGAAGTCGAGGGAGAAGAAGCCGCCCCAGTTGACGCCGCAGTACCAGGGTTTGCCCTCGCGGAGATAAAACCAGTCGGGATGCTCGCGGAAGAGCGTCGAGCGGCGGTTGGCCACGAAGGGCGCGAGCCACAGCCCGGCCTTGAGGCCGCGCGCGTGGATCTCGTCGGCCAGCGGCTTGAGGCCGCGGGGGAATTTCACCCTGTCCGTGTCGAGCCAGTCGCCGACCTCCGTCTCCCAGCCGTCGTCGATCTGGAACAGATCGCCCGGCCGCAGCACCCCGGCGCAGCCCTCGAGATCGGCGAGGATCGAGGACTCGGAGATGTCCTCGTAGCGGTTGTACCAGCTCGAATAGCCGGCGATCTTCTCCTGCGTGCGGCAGCGCACGCCCATCGCGGCGAACCAGGCGTCGAAGACCTCGTCCTCGCCGCCCTCGGCGAAGAACAGATCGAAGGCGTGGAACGCGCCGTCGACCTTCAGGCCCTCGCAGTCGCGGCGGATCGTGAGCTCCCCGGCCTTCGCGTCGTAGCGGAAGAGCGTGTAGCCGGGCCGCTCGTCGAGCGAGGCGATGAGCCGGAAGCGCGAGCCGCGGCGGAAATAGCACCAGCTCTCGCCGTGGGTGACGCCGCTCCGGTCGGGATAGTCGACGAAGTATTCGTCGCCGTAGCGATCCAGCCCGTAGTGCTTCACACCGAGCCTCGGCAGGCGGCGCAGCGAGGGAATGCGGTCCTTCGCCGTGTACTCCGGGCAGTAGGTCCAGGTCTGAAAGCCGTTCATGAAGATCTTTTCCTCGCCGGCCAGCTCCAGCTTCATCGAAGCCGTCACGGCGCGCAGCGTGCCGCGCAGGGGCAGCGCCAGACGCACTTCGCCCCGCGGCTCGGCCGCGCCGGTGAAGACCTCGCCGCCTTCGAGCTCGATGCGGTATTGCAGATCAGTCATCGTTTTACTCCTTTACCACGTCAAATTCGATCTCGACCTCGCCGGCCTGCGGCGCGGAGATATGCAGCACCGCCTTGCCCGCGCGTCCGACGCTGCGGACGTAGCAGCCGCTCATGCCGCCCTCGGCCGCCGCGTCGGCGGGAGAGCAGAGCTCCGCCGCGCCGGCGATCGAGAAGTGCAGCGGCAGCTGGGCGTAGGGCGCGACGTTGCCGTACTCGTCGACGACGCGCACGCGCACCGCCGCCATATCGTAGCGGTCGCCCTCGCGCAGCGTGCGGGAGGAGGGGACGCACTCGAGGTGCAGCTTCGCGCCGGGCGCGCGCGTCACGGAGGCGACGGTCTTCCCGCCGACCTTCGCGTCGAAGCGCCAGCGCGTGGCCTCGCCGCCCCAGTTGCCGACGTACTTGCCGTAGAGCGCGACGCCGTCGGCCATGCTCATGCCGTAGCGCAGCATGACCGCGCCCATCTTGAGCTTGTCCGCCGGGCTCATGTTCGCCAGGCCGTTCTTTTCGGCCGCGAGCAGCAGGTCGTGCATCAGCTTCGCCTGCATCGGCTCGAAGCCCTCCTGCGAGCGCAGCAGCTCGCCGATCTTGTCGTCGATCAGCACCGGGCCGTGCCGGAGGCCCTTCCAGCCCTTCGGGCGGAAGGTCGCGACGTAGTTGTCGTTTTTATACAGCTCGACGCACTCGGCGTTCGTGAAGGCGTAGATCTCGCCGGTCTCGCCGCCGGGATAGTCGCCGATGTCCATCGACGAGCCGACGTCGAGCACCCAGCGGCCCTCGCCCTGGGAGGCGTAGGTCGCGGCGGCGAGCTTGGGGTTGCGGAAGGCGTCCATCACGCCGTGATAGCACACGCGGTTGCCCGAGCCGAAATCCTTGTGCGTGGCGTAGTCGAACATGCACCAGCCGAAGCAGCCGACGTGCGCGCCGTCCGCGAGCGCGGCATTGAGCACGCGCGCGTGCCTCAGGGCCTGCTCCTGGCGGCGCTGCCAGGTGTCGAAGCTCTTGGTGGGGAACATGTGGCCGTTGTGCTCGGAGATCAGAAGGGCCTTGCCCATGTCGGGCGTGACCTTGTCCTTGCTCTTGCAGCCGGGATTGCTGCCCTTGTGGGAGAAATCGTTGTAGGCGTAGACGTCCTCGAGCAGACTGCTCTTTTCGAGATAGCGCACGCCCGAGGTCGGGCGGCTCGGGTCGAGCTCGTGCGCGAGGGCGTTGGTGCGGCGGTAGAAGGGATCGTCGTCCTGGCTCTCGTTGATGCGCACGCCCCAGAGCACGATGCTCGGGTGGTTGCGGTACTGCGTGACCATCTCGCGCACGTTCTCCACGGCCTGGTCCTTCCAGTCCTCGCCGCCGATGTGCTGCCAGCCGGGGATCTCGGTGAACACGAGCAGGCCGCGGCGGTCGCACTCGTCGAGGAAATACTGGCTCTGCGGGTAGTGGGAGGTGCGCACGGCGGTCAGCTGCAGCTCCTCGCGCAGGATGCGCGCGTCCTCGCGCTGCAGGCTCTCGGGCGCGGCGTAGCCGATATAGGGCCAGCACTGGTGGCGGTTGAGGCCGCGCAGGAAATAGGGCCGTCCGTTGAGCAGGAACTCCTCGGCGCGGAACTCGATGCTGCGGAAGCCGAAGGTGACGGTCCTGCTCTCGCCGTTGGGGAGGGAGACCTCGCAGCCGTAAAGCTGCGGGCAGCCCGGGTCCCAGAGACGGGCGGCGGGGACGAAGAGCGTGAGCTCGCCGCGGCCCCGCCCCTCGGCCAGGACCTTTTCCCCGTCGAGGATGCGCACCGAGGCCTCGTCGCAGGGTCCGTCGATCTCGAACTTCACGCGCGCGCGGCGGTCCATCCCGGCGACGACGAAAACGTCCTTCACATAGCTCTCCTCGCACACGTCCAGCCAGACCTCGCGGTAGAGCCCGCCGTAGGTCAGGTAGTCGATGACGAAGCCGAAGGGCGGCACGGCGCCGTTTTCGGTGCAGTCGAGCTTGACGGCGACGCGGTTGTCTCCGCCCGGGCGCACGAGATCGGTGATCTCGGCGCGGAAGGCCGTGTAGCCGCAGCGGTGGCTGCAGGCGAAGCGGCCGTTGACCCAGACCTCGGCGATATGGGCCGCGCCGTCGAACTGCAGGAAGAGGCGCTTGCCCGCCGCCTCCGCGGGGACGTCCAGGCGGCGGCGGTAGCCGCAGACCATTTCATAGTCCTCCGGCGAGGCGTAATTCAGCGGCAGGGGACGTACGCCGTGCGGCAGGCGGACCTCTTCGGCAGGGCCCTGAAAGGCCGCGAAGGACTCCGACCAGTTCTCGGTGAATTCCCATCCGCTGCAAAGACTTCTCAACATCGCGATACTCCTTTGATCTGTAGTGAGCATAACCTTATTTATTATAAACGAACATTCACCGCCCCGCAAGAGTGCATTTTTCCTCCCTCCCGCCCGCGCGCCGCTCCTTCTCCGGGGCGCGGGACGAAAAAGCGCCCCGGGCCGTCTTTGCGGTCCGGGACGCTGTGCGTATTTGTTTTCAGTACCGGCAGACAAGCTCGCCGTCCTCGGCGTCGACGGTGATCGTCGCGCCCTCGGCAAGATCGCCGGAGAGGATCGTGCGGGCCAGCAGCGTCTCGACGCCGCTCTGCAGGGTGCGGCGCAGCGGCCGCGCGCCGTAGAGCGGATCGTAGCCGCGCTCGATGACGAGGCTCCTGGCCGCCTCGGTCAGCTCGAGCGACAGCCCCTTGTCCGCCAGACGCCCGCGCAGCGAGGCGATCAGGATATCGATGATACCGTCGAGGTTTTCGCGCGTCAGCGGGCGGAAGAGGATCGTCTCGTCGAGGCGGTTGAGGAACTCCGGCCGGAAGGCGCGCTTGAGCTCCGCCCGCACGGCGGTCTTCGCCGCTTCGGAGATCTCGCCGTCGGGGCCGATACCGTCGAGCAGGTACTGGCTGCCGAGGTTGGAGGTCAGGATGATGATCGTGTTCTTGAAGTCCACGGTGCGGCCCTGCGAGTCGGTGATGCGCCCGTCGTCGAGGATCTGCAGCAGGATGTTGAACACGTCCGGGTGCGCCTTTTCGATCTCGTCGAAAAGCACGACGCTGTAGGGCTTGCGGCGCACGGCCTCGGTCAGCTGGCCGCCCTCGTCGTAGCCGACGTAGCCCGGAGGCGCGCCGATCAGACGCGAGACGGAGAATTTCTCCATGTACTCGCTCATGTCGATGCGCACGATGTTGTGCTCGTCGTCGAAAAGGCTCGCGGCCAGCGCCTTGGCCAGCTCCGTCTTGCCCACGCCCGTCGGGCCGAGGAAGAGGAAGGAGCCGATGGGACGGTTCGGGTCGGAGATGCCGGCGCGGGAGCGCAGGATCGCCTCCGTCACCTTCCGTACGGCCTCGTCCTGCCCCACGACGCGGCGGTGCAGCGTGTCGTCGAGGTGCAGCAGCTTTTCGCGCTCGCCCTCCATGAGCCGCGCGACCGGGATGCCGGTCCACTTCGCGACGATCGCGGAGATCTCCTCCTCGGTCACGGTGTCGCGCACCATCGAGTCGGCCTTGCGCTCCTCCGAGAGCCGCTCGGCCTCGGCGAGCTGCCGCTCGAGGGCGGGCAGGTCGGAGTATTTCAGCCGCGCCGCCGTCTCGTACTCGTAGCGGCGCTGGGCGTTTTCGATCTCGGCGTGCAGCTTTTCGATCTCGCCCTTGAGGCGCTTGACGTCGTCGACGCTGTTCTTCTCGCTCTCCCAGCGGGATTTCTTCCCGTTGAAGTCCTCCTTGAGATTGGCCAGCTCCTCGCGCAGCTTCGCAAGGCGCTCCTGCGAGAGACGGTCGTCCTCGCGCTTGAGCGCCATCTCCTCGATCTCGAGCTGCATGATCCTGCGGCGGATATCGTCCAGCTCCGCGGGCATCGAGTCGATCTCGGTGCGGATCATCGCGCAGGCCTCGTCGACGAGGTCGATGGCCTTGTCGGGCAGGAAGCGGTCGGTGATATAGCGGTTGGAGAGCGTCGCGGCCGCGACGAGCGCGCTGTCGTGGATGCGCACGCCGTGGAAGACCTCGTAGCGCTCCTTGAGACCGCGCAGGATCGAGATCGTGTCCTCGACCGTCGGCTCGTCGACCTGGACGGGCTGGAAGCGGCGCTCGAGCGCGGCGTCCTTCTCGATGTACTTGCGGTACTCGTCGAGCGTCGTCGCGCCGATGCAGTGCAGCTCGCCGCGGGCGAGCATCGGCTTGAGCAGGTTGCCCGCGTCCATGCTGCCCTCGGTGCGGCCCGCGCCGACGATGTTGTGCAGCTCGTCGATGAAGAGGATGATGCCGCCCTCGGACTTGCGGATCTCCTCGAGCACGGCCTTGAGCCTTTCCTCGAATTCGCCGCGGTACTTCGCCCCGGCGATCAGCGCGCCCATGTCGAGGGAAAAGATCGTCTTGTCCTTGAGCCCCTCCGGCACGTCGCCGCTGACGATGCGCTGGGCGAGGCCCTCGGCGATGGCCGTCTTGCCGACGCCCGGCTCGCCGATGAGCACCGGGTTGTTCTTGGTCTTGCGCGAGAGGATGCGGATCACGTTGCGGATCTCTCCGTCGCGGCCGATGACCGGGTCGAGCTCGTTCTCACGCGCGCGCCTGACCAGGTCCGTGCCGTATTTCGTCAGCGCGTCGTAGGTGCTCTCGGGGTTGTCGCCGGTGACGGGCGAGGTCTTGACCTTGGCGAGCTCCGCGGTGAAGGCGCTGCGGGTGACGCCGTGGTCGGCGAAGATGCGCTTGATCGGCGCGGTGGCGGCGGCGAAGAGGCCGATCATCAGATGTTCGACGGAGATGTACTCGTCGCCCATGCTTTTGGCGGCCTTTTCCGCGGCGTTGAGCACGCGGTCGCCCTCGGTCGAGAGATAGACCTGCGCCCCCTCCCCGACCTTCGGCAGCGCGGAGATCGCGGTGTCGAGCTCGGAGAGCAGCTCGTTGCAGTCCACGCCCATCCTGCCGAGCAGCGAGGGGATCAGCCCCCCGTCCTGGTCGACGAGCGCGTAGAGCAGATGCTCCGGCATGACGCTGCTGTTGCGGCTCTCCTCCGCCATGGCTCTGGCGGTGTTGATCGCCTCAAGGCTTTTCTGTGTAAAGTTCTGAGCGTTCATTTAAGAACACCCCCCATTCCATAGTATACAAAAGTAGGATCGCTTACGGCTTCTCCGTGTGCGGAGAAGCTTCCCGGGTGCAAGTGTGACGGATGGGCGCTCCTTTTTATGCCTTCCCCCGGGGGAAGGTGGCACGGCGCAGCCGTGACGGATGAGGGATCATCACCGCCCTCATCAGTCAGCCTTGCGGCTGACAGCTTCCCCCAAGGGAAGCCAAAGGAGCTCGTCGGCCGCCTCGTCCGGCCCGTTCATATCCTCACGGGCGCGCCGCGCATGTAGGAATAATAGGCGGCCTCGACCTCCTGCGCGTCGAGCCTGCCGGTGAGATAGTGCTTCATCAGCTTGTCGAAGAGCTTGATATACTCCGAGATCGCCCCGGCCAGCTCCTCGGCCGTGCAGTCGCCGGACGGCGCGCAGAGGCTGCGGACGAACTTGCCGTCGTAGAGCGCGTAGCTGATCTTCATGCCCGTCGGGGCCGCGAGGTGCAGATCCTCGATGCGCTTCCACAGGCGGAAGAACTCGGTCATCGAGGCGATGAGCGCGGCGGACTGCGTGCGGAACACGACCGAGAGCTCGCCGATCGACTCGCCGCCGCCGCGGTAGAGCTCGACCTCGTACTTCACGGTCGGGCGGTACTTGTACTCCAGCGAGCTTTTGAGCGACATCGAAAAGCTGTTCGGCGCGAAAAAGGGCACCAACTCGCGCGAGGGGGCCATCAGCTGCTCGATCGCGGAGAGCACGTCGTTGATGCGCCGCTCGGGCGTGGTGTAGTTGACGTACTCGGCCAGGATCTGGTTGATGAGGTTCGAGCGGTTCGTGCCGAGCGAGTGGGCAAGCTGATCCACCTCCCGCACGACCTCGTCGTTGAGCATCAGGCTGTAGAGCGTTTTCTTCATGTGGGACACCTTCCCTGTTTCAGTCTGTGTATATTATAGCACCGCCGAAAACTTTGTCAATATAATTATATAAATTTATTTGCAAATTATATATGAACTTTCGGTCAAATACGCACTTGATTTTTCGCCGCGCATCCGATATAATAACACGGCACCCGGCAAAGCGGTCCCGGACCGTTTGCTTGGAATACGGACAGGTATCGAAGTGGTCATAACGGCCCTGACTCGAAATCAGGTAGTCTCGCAAGAGGCTCGTGGGTTCGAATCCCACCCTGTCCGCCATACAAATAGCCTCCGCCCATAGGGCGGGGGTTATTTGCATAAAAGAGGGCGGGATTCGAACCGAGGGCTCTTGGCAACAGTCCGGTGGACTGTTGCAACCCGAGGCGGCCCGCCCGCAGGCGGGGAATCCCACCCTGTCCGCCAGAATAGGATTGCTATCTTGACATAGATAGCAATCTTTTTTTATTATTATACTTGGTATTATATGGCGAAGCGTTTGCAAGCAGCCACGAGGTTTTAGCTTGTCGCTAACGCATTTTCTCTTTTGACTCCTGCAATAGTATCTTTTATTACTTGGGGTGATATCATGGCTGAAAACATTGCGTTGGAAAGGGGCAAGCGGGCAGGAAATATTCTTCTTGCTAAAGTGCTGGTGGGTCTGGCATTAAGCATTCTTTCCATTTTTGGTGAAGGGGATCCTTCTGACTATGGGTTATACTTCGTTATCGCAATAATTGGAGGTGGGATCACAATAGCGATAAGCTTCATTCTGATCAGCCCGTTGAAGAATGACGACCTTCCGGCCATAAAAACCATCTATATTATTCTTGGGTGCATAGAGGTTGTTCTTTTATATTTTTCTGTATCTTATGATCCTTCCCTTGGCATGGTCAGTACATTCCTTGGCGTGGCTGTTTGCGTCCTTGTGATTATTGCGTTGTATACTCCCGGCAAGGCAGGCAAAATATGCTGTTTTTTTGCGTCGGGCTTGTCCTTTGTTTTGGCTCTATTGTCTCTGGAGGATTCTGATCTTGCTTTTTCTGATTTCGTTAGTTCGGTTTTTTCCGCAGTGTATTATGTTTTTCTCGGGTTGTATATTGAAAGTAAAGGCTCAAATTCCGATGAACACCCTGCGACGGCAACATCAATGCGAAAGCCTGGTGAACAGTCGAATTATCAACGAAATGATTATGAGGATCTGATAAAACTGAGAGAACTAATGGAAAACGGCGTTATTACACCGGCTGAATATGAAGCAAAGAAAAAGCAAATACTTGGCCTGTAATACCCATTCAGCATG
>JAEEGI010022531.1_pt1 | contig 12433 bp, 5 predicted proteins | sample 8958751 | NCBI WGS metagenome assembly JAEEGI01 (sample SAMN16246545, study PRJNA631951) | gut metagenome | biome: gut microbiome; feature: rumen; material: KS-attached | host: Bos | place: Iran: Karaj | collected 2018-10 | reverse complement strand
CCCCGGCTCAGGCAAGCGAATCGGCAAGCGGCTCATAGCGCATCGATCAAACACCCAAGCGGCTCCCAATCGGAGCCGCTTTTTCATCGTGCGGACCCGTAGGGACACATGCTCGTCCCTGCATCCTGCGCCGCAGCGGACCGATCCGGCCTTGCGCTTCTATCTTGCATAGCTACATACCGCCAAAAATCTCACCTGTATGTTTTTCCACAGTTTTTCCACCGCTTTTCCAATGACAGCGGTGGATTTTTCCTGATTTCCCCAAGGATATGTAATGATACATCCGAAAATATTCACACAACATCTTCATAACTTCTTGACTTTCGAAAAGATGTGTTGTAAAATAAGCTGAAATCTAATAATGAGTATCTGTAGTTTGGGGAAGCGGCGCAATTCATCGTAGCACCCGCCTTTCCCGGACCCGGAGCGCTCATCATTATGTAAACCAAGGAGGAAATGAACTATGCGAAATGCACGACGTTTGCTCGCGGCATTGCTTGCCGTCGTCATGCTCATCCCCTCGATTCTGGTGCCCGGCTATGCGGCCGAGACCACCGGCTTCAAGGACGTGCGTGAAGACAGCTGGTATGCTGACGCGGTTGACTACGTTTCCGCGGCGGGCTACATGAAGGGGACGTCCAAAGACGCCTTCTCGCCCGGCGAGGACGTTACCCGCGCCATGTTTGTAACGATTCTGTCCCGCGTTGCGCGTGCGCAGACGGATAATACCGCCTCTGCGTTCGGCGACGTTGCGGCGAATCAGTACTATTCCGGCGCGATCGAATGGGCGGCGGAGAAGGAGATCGTCAACGGTGTTGGCGGCGGCCTCTTTGCTCCCTACCGCAGCATCACCCGGCAGGATCTGGCCGTGATGCTCTACCGCTTCGTGAACGCGATGGGCTACGAGCTCTCCGCAGGTGAGAGCCGCACCTACACGGACGAAGCAGCGATCTCTGCCTATGCGGCGGACGCGGTGCGGTTTGTTACCTCCACCGGTCTGTTTGCGGGCTATCAGGACGGCTCCTTCCGTCCGAAGGCGACTGCCACCCGTGCGCAGACGGCTGTGATCGTGATGCGTCTGGCGCAGCTTCTGGACGGTCAGATCGTTGACCCGGAGCCCATGCCCGCGCAGAGCTTCGATCAGACCTCCGAGCAGATGCAGGTCTCGGTCAACGCCCCCGAGGGCGCCCTGCCCGAGAATACCAGGATGACCGTCAGCCGCGTCACCGACGAGGCTGCCCTGGCGGAGCTTGCGTCCAAGGTCGGCGCCAAGGTCCTCGGTGCGGCGGACATCTCCTTTGCCAAGGACGGCGCGGAGCTTGAGCCCGCCCGCAAGGTCAGCGTCCGCATCTCTCTCGACGCCCTCCAGAGCGCCAAGAATCCCGCCGTGGTCCACGTCAAGGACGACGGCAGCTTCGAGTACGTCTCCTCCAGCGTGGTCACCACCCGCGGCAAGGCCGACGCCATCGAATTCGAGGCCGACAGCTTCTCCGTCTACGCCGTTACGGATAGCCAGACCAATGCCACCCTGACGATCAGCTTCTATGCCCAGACAAGAGGCACCTCCGGCGGGTGGGAGATCGTCAACAAGCAGATCATCCGTGCCAATCAGCTTGGCACGGGCAAGTCCGCCATTGCGGACCCCGGCGTTCCCGGCATCACCACGTCCCAGGCCTTTGAGGGCTGGATGATTGAGGAAGAAAACGTGCCCTTTAATCCCAGCTTCACCTTCGACGCGGACACCGCAAAATATTCCGTCGAGCAGATCAATGAGTACTGCAACGGACATATCCCCACTGCGGATAAAGAGGTCGTCCTGTACGCTGCGGTCTATGACGTCGTCTACGTCACCTACCACGACCAGGCCGGCGCCGTGACCTTCGCCGAATACAAAAAGATCCCTGCGGACCAGACCTCTGTCTCTGTGACCATCACCGAGGATTATCCCCCGATGAAGTCGAACCAGAACTTCTCCGGTTGGGTCAAGGAGGATATGATCGACCGTCTCGGCAACGTTGACGGCACGCTCCCCACCTATCAAGAGGGCGCCGGTGCCAGCAAGTGGCCGGTTGGCTCCACCCAGAACCTCTCCGAGAATGTGGACCTCTATCCCTACGTGGAGGAAGGCTACTGGCTGAGCTTCAACAATAACATTGCGAAAAACAGCGAAAAGCTCGGCTTTGAGGATGACACCTCCGCCGAATATATTTCCCCCAAATTTATCCCCAAGGGCACAACCCCCACGCAACCCGCCTTCCCCTCCAATGATCCCCGTCACGGCTATACCTTCGTCGGCTGGTATAAAGACGCGGAGATGACGACGGCGTTTACCTTCAACCAGCCGCTGACTGAGGATACCACGGTTTACGCCAAGTGGGCCTTTGCCACCACCAGCTATCGAGTCGTCTACTGGAAGCAGAGAGCCACCGATAATTACACCTACACCGACAGCCAGAAGAATTACGACTACTTTGGCAGCCGTACCGTGACCGGCGCCGCGACCGGCAGCGTTGTTGGCATCAGCAACTCCGGTACCAACAACGACACCACCGTGAACGTCGCGCAGAACAACGAAAACAATTTCTATTTCCAGTTTAACAGCAGCAAGTCGGATAAGACGGTTGCGAACGGTTCCACCGTCAAGGTCAAGGGCGACGGCACCACGGTTCTGAACGTCTACTATGACAGAAAGACCATTACCTTCCGCTTCGGCAACGGCACTGAGACTTACGATGAGGTTTCCAGCCCGGATTGGAGCAAGTATAAGTATTATGTTCAAAGCGGCAGCACATATCTGCTGTGTGAGCGAGTTGCCGATACTTCGAGCTACTATACGACCTACTATTATTTTACCGAATTCAAGGGAACCATGAGCAATAGCGGCTCATATTACGCAAAATACAATAATACTTATTATCCTTGCACCGTATATAATGGATATTGGTACATTAATACGGACGATACGGTTTCTGGCTTGGTTGCTTTGACCACCAGTGATACCGTATACACAAGGTCTACGTCTGAGCCTAGTCCTGTCTATACGAAGCGCATGACGCTTTCCACCGCCGACTACACCTACAAGGGCCTTTATGGTGACAAGTACCCTGCCTCCAACTGGCCCTCTGCCGGTTCGGGCAACACCTGGTCCTGCTACGATTATTCCGATGGAGTCGTTTATCAGTTCCCATTGGCTCTGACGCAGTACGTTCCGACTTGGCAGAACCAATCGAATCCGACGAATTCCTACCTGACGATGAACTTCTACGTCAGCGAGTATTCCACGAGCACCATCCCCGTCAAATATGTTGGTGCGAGTTTGACCAATTCCTCTCTTTACAATGTAGCCCTAACGAGTGGTACTGCCAGTAAGGGCGTTAACTGGTATCCCACCGAAACCATAGAAGGTTTCACCGTCACTGGGTACGCGTTCCTCTCCTCCGCGCCCACCGCCAGCACCACCTGGACGAATTGCGCAAGTAATTCAGAGATTCCGGTTGGCGCAAGCGAAACCAAAACACTGTACGTAGCCTTTACCCGCAACAACTACACCCTGACCTATTCCTCTACCACTAACGCGGGTACAAAGACGGAGAATGAGACGATTCCCTATGAGAAGTCCCTGACCTCCTATAAGTCCCACACCCCCGCCAACAGCTACCCCGGCTACTATTTCGCCGGCTGGTATCTGGACGAAGAAGGCACCCAGCCCTTTGACCCGGAGAATATGCCTGCCCGCAACGTCATCGTCTATGCAAAGTGGAACCCCAAGTGGTACCGCATTGTGGTGGACTACAAGCGCGGCAACAGCTCCAGTGTGATTACCGTTCCCGGCTCGACGCAGAAGGCCTCCTTCACCGTGCAGTACGGCTCCACGATCCAGACCTCCTCGCTGATGCAGGCGGAGCGTCTGGACGCCGACGGCAACGATAACTGGATGCTGGTCGGCCTCTATCTGGATAAAGACTGCAAGGAGCCCTTCAACCAGAACATGCAGGTTCCCTTCGGCCTGACCGAGGCGGAGGAGGTTTATCCTGCCGGCTCCCGGACCGGTATCGACGATATTACCGGCGAGACCTGGTCCGACGAGGATTATCCCGACGTCCGCGCCAAGATCACCCTCTATGCCAAGTGGCGCGTGAATCCCGAGGGCGTCGTCGGCATCAAGGTTCGCTATCTGGGCGACCACGCGGAGAACGACAAGGGCTACTTTGAGTCGAATGAGAAGCCCCATAGCATGACCCTGCAGAACCCTGTCTTTACCGACGGAGCCAGGGCATCCGCGCATTCCGCCACGGTTCCGGCGCTGCCCGACGAGGATACACCGGACGTCGGCCGCCGCTTCCTCTACTGGGAGATCCTGGACAAGTACGGCAACCCCACCGGCGAGATCGTCTACCCCGGCTCTCCGTTCACGATTGACATCAACAAGGCCGTCGAAATCAAGACCCCCCTGCCCGATCCCAACTGTACGCATACGAACGAAGGTGCTTCCACCATCGTTTCGGTCGCTTCCGTTGCCCCCACCTGCACCGGGACCGGCGTTGCTGCCCACTACAAGTGCACCAAGTGCGGCCGTCTCTTCACCGACGCCGCGGGTACGACCGAGACCACGCTCGACGCGCTGACGGTTCCCGCCACCGGCCACGACTGGGAAGCCAACGAACCCACCTATGAGTGGAGCGTCTCGACCTTCAATGAGTACACTGTTCCCACCTGCACGGCCACGGTGGTCTGCCACAATGACGAGGCCCACAAGCTGACCGAGACGGTCACCGGCCAGTTGGTCGTTAACGGCACGACCGGCTACTATCTGGCTGAGTTCGAGGATGAGCACTTTGAGAATCGGCAAAGCTCCACCTTCACCGTCAGCAGAATTGCCGTCACCTATCAGGCGAACGGCGAGACCATCGACGAGCTGACCCAGCTTGTGACCTCCGGCCAGACCGTTACCCTGCCCGGCAGCGAATACCTTCCCGCCTTCACCGGCTATACCTTTGTCGGCTGGGTCCAGGCTGCTGTTTCGGATACGACGAACGCTCCGGCCTACAAGGCTCCCGGCGCAACCTCTGACCCGATCAACGCCCCCACCACCTTCTACGCCCTCTACACCCGCGAGCAGGCCACCGGCGGCAATACCACCGTATACAAGCGCCTGACCGAATCCCCCGCCGACTGGACGGGCAGGTATGTGATTACCGAAGGCAACACCGACGAGCTTCACGCACTGAAGACCTGCGGTTCAGGCGAATACCTTCAGGTCGCTGACGGCGCAGCTACCCTTTCTGACTCCGGCATGACGCTGATTGACAGCAATACCCTCTCCGGCCCGGCGAGCGATTACCTGTTCAATGTATCTGCCGTTTCTACCACTTCTCCTTATTATTATATCCGGAACGCCAAGGACAACGGATACGTCAGTGTATACCAGTATAGCTCGAGCACATATTATTTGTACAGCTCCACAAGTGGCACGTACAGAAGATGGAGCCTCAGTATGAACGGCGAAAGCGTAGTAGCACAGAACTATAGCTACACCTCCTACTACCTCGCCTACGGCGTGACAAGCAGCAATGTCTTCATTTTCGCAGCCATGACTGCTGCTCCCTCCGCGCTCTACTTCTGGAAGGAGACTACCGTTCCTGCCACCCAGACCCACTACACCACCACGATCCCGACCTACACCGTCACCTATTCCGTGCCCAGCGGCGTGGATCAGCCCGATCCTGAGACGGTCGTTCAGGGCGAGTCCCTCACGCTGCCCACGGCACCGGAAGGAACGCCCAGCGGCTACACCTTCCTCGGCTGGACCACTGCGCAGACCGGCAACGCGACCACGCAGCCCGCGACCCTGACCGGCGAGTATACGCCTGTCGGCACCGTCACCCTCTACGCCCTCTATTCCTACGTCCAGGGCAGCGGCAGCGTGGAGTACAATCTGGTCACCGCAGCCCCCGCCGACTGGTCCGGCAGCTACGTCATCACCAACAACAGCACGACCACCAAATACGTCCTCAAGGGCGTGACCGGCAGCGCCAGCGGCACAAACGCCGAATCCGACGCCAACCGCTCTACGCTGTCCGCTTCCGGCATCACCCAGAATGGCAATGTCCTGACCAATGTGACGGACGCTTACGTGTTCACGCTGACCGCCAACGGCAGCTACTACACCGTAAAGAGCGCATCCACCGGCTCCTATTACGGCCAGAACAGCGACTCCCTTCTGTTCGCCTACTCCGCGCTGAACGGCAACAACACCAACTGGACGCCCGCCATCAACGCCAGCGGCACTCAGCTGAAGTGCGCCGCCAACGGCAGCTTTCCGTACTTCGGCTTCAACACCAGCGGCAACTACTTCTGGGCCGCCAGCTCGAATAATGCGAACGTACTCCAGCTGTGGAAGCAGACCCCCGTCGGCACCACCTACTACACCACCAACCCCGGCAACGGCGGCAACGCGGTCACGCAGCCGAACCTGTCCTCCGGCAAGGCCGACAGCAGCGCGAACCTGATCAACCTCTCCGCCAACGCCATCCCGAACCCGAATCCCTTGGGTGCGGGCGATGTATGGGTTCCGACGACCACGATTGATACCTCGAAGGAGTATTTGATCGGTATCAGCGACGGCAGCAATGTGTATCTTCTTGCGAACCACAATGGCTCCTATTATAACTATTCCTATACGGATTCAACTACTACTTATAATTATCTTTATACTGGGACTGCTACGCTCGATGGCAATAACGTGATTGGCGTAACCGGCGCGCAGACCAGCCTGGATAATTGCAAGTGGAAGTTCGGCAGCAGCACAGGAGGAGTCATCACAAACCAATTTGATACGAGCTATAAGCTGTATTACTACACATCTGGTGTAAGCAGTAGTGGGACAACTTTCTATCAGTTATACAACGATACTTCCGGTTATTCCTCAACCTATAACAGTTCTTATAACACAATTAGATTCGGAAGCAATTATTTAGGGCTTGTATCAATCGGCGGTGTAGACTATGGATGCGTTCTTGATAGTCAACCGAGTACCTCCGTCATTCTTTACACAAAGGCTACCAACTACACCGTCACCGTTGCCAGCGGCATTACCAACGGCTCCGTCTCGGCCAGCCCGACGACCGCGGCTGCCGGCGCTACCATCACCCTGGCCGTCTCCCCGAACACCGGCTACGAGATCGGTACCGTCACCTACAAGCCGGACGGCGGCTCTGAAGTTACCATTACCCCGGTGGACGGCGCGTACTCCTTCCTGATGCCTGCTGACAACGTGACCGTCTACGCGACCTTCACCCCCTCCGCCACCCCCGAACCGGATATCACGACCATCGAACGCTGGGTCCCGGTCAATAACGTTGAGGACGGTGAGGACTACCTGATCGGCTTTGTCTACGACGGCAATACCTACCTCGGCCTGAACTACAGCCCGAATACGACGAACCATTATTACTATTCTTACAAATTCGCTACGAATGGGATTCAAAGTTCGAAAAACACCTTCCTCGGCTACACCGGCACGCCGATTTTTGACGGTGTGAATATCACGGGTGTTGAAGGCAATACGACGAATCTGGAGCACGCCATTTGGACCTTCAATGCGACCAACGGCGGCTACTACGTCGTAAGCAAGAACAACTCCAACAGATACCTGTACGCGAAGAAGGGCGGCAGCTCCAGTTCCTACTCGAATTCGCTGTATTGGGATCAGTATCCGAACACCACTGCGAACGTCTGGACCTGGGATGCAACGAATCATCATCTCTACAACACGACGAACTCGGTCTACGCAGGCGTCTTTCCCCTTTCGAACAGCGTCTACATGACCTGCGAGGCGACCGACGACGTCAACTACACCGACTACATCTACGTCCAGCTCTACAAGAAGGAGATTATCAACGTCTACAACGTGACCCTGAACCCCACTGAAAATGGCACCGTGCGCGCGAATAAATCCACGGCCACTGCGGGCGAAACCGTGACGCTGATCCTGACCCCGAACGACGGCTATCAGGTTGCTTCCGTGACGGTCACCGACTCCAATGGCGCGACGGTTCCGGTCACGGGCACCAGCGGTATTATCACCTTCACGATGCCTGCGTCCAACGTCACCGTTTCTGCGACCTTCACAAACGTCATCCCGGATAACTTCTGGGTCGTCTCCTTCGTGGACGAGGACGGCAAGGACATCCCCGGCATGAACGACATCTACGTTCAGAAGAACACGTCTAACAACCTCCCCGAGTCTGCGCTTCCCGATCCCGCCAAGGAGGAGCACTACTTCCTCGGCTGGTATCAGGGCGACGTCAAGTGCACCTTCCCGATGACGGTGAACTCCGATATCGTTCTGACCCCGAAGTACAGCCCGATGTACGCCTATGACTACACCCTGACCCTCCGCGCGGTCTACGGCCCGTACAACCCCGACGCAACCACTCACATCTACTGGTACGCGAACAACGGCACAGACGCCCACAACGGCGCCGGCGAACGCTATACCAGCAAGTACACAGTCACCGAGGGCGGCATGACCACGACCACGACCAAGCTCCCCATCAACGCGCAGGTCGATATTCCGCTGCCCACCGGCAACGCCGCAAGCCAGACGGTCTTCGTCGGCGACAACGGTGGCGCCCTGACCTGGGAGGATCACGTCTTCCTCGGCTGGGCCAGAGTGGACAACGGCGGAACCGCCGACGCAGCCGAGGCCCAGATCCTGACGCCGGATGATATCTACCTGAAGTGGACCGGTACGGAGTACGTGGTCAGAAACGACGACGGAACCTACAGTCCATTCAGCAGCCAGAAGGTATACGCCGACGAGACGACGCCCTATCACGACATGTACGCCGTCTGGGCAGGCTTCTACTACATCTACCATTCCTCCGACGGAACGCTGGAAGCCGTCCAGGTGCCCTACGACGCCCGTGAAACCAAGGATCTGGTCGCTGAGGCCGAAAGCAAGGACTGCCTCTACGGCGGCTACTACAAGAGCAGCGGCGCGGTCATCGGCGTTGATACTGCTGAAATGCGCGCAGCAAAGGACAGCATCCTCAATCAGCAGAACTTCTGGAACTACACCGATTCCTGCGTGGCTTCCGGCTCCGTTACCGAAACGTCCCTGAAAGACGAGGGCGCAGTCGAGTACAACGGCTCTTCCCTTAAGAACGGCGATGTTCGGTTCTGGAACAAGGCCCAGGCCTATACCGAACTCGGCACCGAGCTTGCGCCGACGGCCGGCATGGTCTACTACCTCAAGGAGGTTCCCACGTCCTTCCTGCCCAACAGGCTCGTCTACGTGAAGGCGGATAAGAACACGCAGCTCTACGATGGCAGACCGATTGAGGAAGGCAAGCTCACCAGCCTCTACCTGCTGACCGCCGTGGACGACATGAACTACTCCGCAAACGGCTTTATGGTCGGTACGGCCCACACCGACCAGAACGTCTCTACGCCGGATGCGAATTCCGGCCCGGCGGATACCGTGAGCAGAGTCTTTACGATCTTCGTCAAGAACGGCGAAACCTACTCCTACAACGCCAATGCCCTGAACCCTTCCATCGTCGTGCCGGAAGGCATGAATCCGAATCTCGTCGGCTTCGTGGCCGCCAAGCATCTGGACTACGATTGGATCCAGGCGCACAGGGGCCAGACGACTGACACGGCAACCTTCTATCTGAAGCCCTACTGGACCACGCTTGACGGCGTCACCGTGACGCAGGATAACATCGAGGGCGTCAACATTACGGCTGACGGTAAGGGTATCAGCTTCGTTAACGTCCAGTAATTCCTGATTCTCCAAACTGAATCAACCGACGGTTCTGCATACCGGGGCGGCAGCCCCGCCCCGGTATGCAGACCAGGAGTAAACAATGAAAAAATGGAACCTGATTGCGGTGCTGCTGCTCGTCGCGCTTTTGCTGGCGGCCTGCACCGACCCGCGGCCCTCAAATGAGGCGTCCGCAAACGCCGCGCTTCCAACCCCGAATCAGAACGGCTCCGCCGCCGTGGGCGGCGAATCCGGCCCAGCGAGCAGCGACTCGCAGCCGATTTCGACCGACCCGGCTTCCGGTTCTGCCGACTCCTCCGCCTCGACCCTCCCCGCTGAGGAATCCGAGGTCTACGAGGTCACGGTTACCGCCGAAGGGGAAGTCGGAATGCTCGGCGATGATTAACTCATAAAGGAGGATCAGAAATGTCTGGACAAACTGAAAAAATTGAATGGTACTATATTTCCGAAGCCGATTATCAGAGACTGGCGGCTATCGGAGCCTGGGGCACCTCTGGCACAAACCCCTTTGAGCAAGCAGACTTCGATGAAACCTTCCCCAGCCTTAGCGGCTATCGTTTCGCGCGCAAGTCCGAGATCGACGATGAAGAGCAGGAATGGGCGGCAATGAATGACATCATAATTGGATCTACTGCCTTCGCCGAATCCAACCAGTCCGGCGTCATCCTGTAATTACGCTCATTTCTTCCCCGCGTGGCGCGCGTCCCCGTAGGGCGGCCTGACCCCAGGCCGCCGCGCAGAGCTCGCGCGCATGAAAAAAGAAGGTACACGAACGCCCCGTTCCAAAGGGCTATGTTTCGTGTACCTTCTTTTTATGTTGATCTTTTCCGCGCCGGTATGCTACTCCGCCGCTTCCTCCTCCGGCGCTTCTTCGACCGCGTTCCGCGCCTGCTGCGTCTTGAATGCGGCGTAAAGGAAGACGATCGGCAGGGTGGCGCAAATTGCAAGGCTCGCGCCGCTCAGCAGGTCGAATTTCCGACCGATCATGACCAGGCTGAAGATCGTCAGACCCAGGCAGAGCACACCGAATACGATGCAGACCGTTTCGCTTGCCCCGTTCTTGGCGCACCTTGCGCCGAGGATCCCCGTGATCAGCTCCAGCAGAGCGGTTGCCAGAAAGGCCGCCGCGCCGATGATCTCTCCGGTGCCGGAAAACAGACTCACCGTTGCGCTGTTCGCTACGATCAGGCCGCCCGTGAGGACGATGAAAACGATTGTCTCCAACGCGCCGAAGACGCTCATAACGATCCCGGTCCCGCGCAGGAGGCGTTCACTGAGGTTCATATTCTGTTTCATACGCTCTTTCTCCCTTCGTCGTTCGCTTCGCTTCCGCTGAAATACGCGCACCACGCCGCCAGCGAGCAGCGTTCGCAGGCCGGCTTCCGCGCCGTGCATACCGCCCGTCCGTGCAGGACGATCCGGTGGCAGAAATCCGAGCTTTCCTCCGGCGGAAGGACGGCGCGGAGCTGGGTCTCGCATTTCGCCGGGTCCTTGGTTCCGTCGGTCAGCCCCAGCTTCCCGCAGATGCGGATGCAATGCGTGTCGCAGACCACCGAGCCCGGTACGCCGTAAAGGTCGCCCAGCAGGAGGTTCGCCGTCTTCCGGCCCACGCCGGGGAGCTTCAGAAGCTCTTCCATGCTGTCCGGGACCCGTCCGCCGTAGTCGCGCAGGAGGGTCTGGCAGGCCAGAACGATGTCCCGCGCCTTGTGCTTGTAGAAGCCGCAGGAGTGGACCATTTCCTCCACCTCGGCCACGTCCGCCGAAGCAAAGGCCTCCAGCGAGTCAAACCGTGCAAACAGGGCAGGCGTGACCAGATTCACACGCTCGTCCGTGCATTGGGCGGACAGCCGGACGGCGATCATCAGCTCGTAGTCCTTCCGGCTGTTCAGGGCGCAGAGCGCTTCCGGATAGTCCGCCTTCAGCGCCTCGATCACGCGCAGCGCGCGTTCTTTTTTTTCCATGTGGTATTCCTCTCAATCACGCCCGTCCGGGCGAATTGCTTTCTCGTCCGCGCCGGGCTCCAACCGGAGCAAACGCGCGATCGCCGCCCCGTGCGGCAGCAGCTCACAGTCCTCCCGCGTGACGGCCCGCAGAACGAAGATCAGTCCCGCATAGACCGCAGCCGCAGCAGGCAGGGAGAGCAGGATCGTTCCGCTCAAACGCTGGATCGCCCAGGTAATGACGCCCATGCCCAGGCTGGCGGCGGCCGGTCGCCAGAGCTGCCGGAGCAAACGCGGCGCCTCGGCCCGCCCGCGCCGGATGGCGAGGAGATTCAGGCCGGGGATCAGCAGGCTGTAGCTCGCCGTGGCCAGGGCCGCGCCGTAGATGTGCAGCGAGGAGATCGGCACCAGCACCTTGCAGAGCAGCAGATAGACCCCCCCGCCGATCAGCGTGTGGTAGAAGGGGGCCATGACCTGCCCGCGCGCCTGGAGCAGAGCGTTCGTCACCACCAGGAAGCAGTAGAGGATCGAGGCCGGCCCCAGGATCCGCAGCAGGGTCGCGGCAGCGTTGAGCATCGACCCCTCGTAGCCAAAGAGCAGAGCGGGGATCGGCCTTGCCAGCACCGCCAGACCCACGCCGCAGGGCATGGCGATCAGCGCCGTCATTCGCAGGGCGGATTCCTCCAGCCGCCGCCGACCGGCG
>JAEEGI010022530.1_pt1 | contig 12433 bp, 12 predicted proteins | sample 8958751 | NCBI WGS metagenome assembly JAEEGI01 (sample SAMN16246545, study PRJNA631951) | gut metagenome | biome: gut microbiome; feature: rumen; material: KS-attached | host: Bos | place: Iran: Karaj | collected 2018-10 | reverse complement strand
GCGAATACATCGCGCCCGAGGGCACCGCGCCCTGCAAGACCGCCTGCCCGGCGCACATCGCCGTCCAGGGCTATCTCAAGCTGGCTGCCCAGGGCCGCTATCTCGAGGCGCTGGAGCTCATCAAGAAGGAGAACCCGCTGCCCGCCGTCTGCGGCCGCATCTGCAACCGCAAGTGCGAGGAGGCCTGCACCCGCGGCGATATCGACCGCGCCGTCGCCATCGACGAGGTCAAGAAATTCATCGCAGACCGTGAGCTCGAGCGCGACACCCGCTTCGTCCCGCGCAAGCTCTACGATTTCTCCGACAAGAAGGTCGCGGTCATCGGCGCCGGCCCCGCGGGCCTGAGCTGCGCCTACTTCCTTGCGGCGGACAACTATAAGGTCACCGTCTTCGACAAGAACGAGCTGCCCGGCGGCATGCTGCGCTACGGCATCCCGAACTTCCGCCTGGAGAAGACCGTGCTCGACGCCGAGATCGACGTGCTCAAGGAGCTGGGCGTGATCTTCCGCTGCGGCGTGGAGGTCGGAAAAGACGTCACCATCGCCGAGCTGCGCGCTCAGGGCTTCGACGCCTTCTATCTCGCCGTCGGCGCGCAGAAGAGCGCCTCCCTCGGCATCCCGGGCGAGGAGCTCGAGGGCGTCTGGGGCGGCATCGACTTCCTGCGCGAGGTCAATTCCGGCGCGCGTCCGGCGATCGGCAAGAAGGTCGTCGTGGTCGGCGGCGGCAACGTCGCGATGGACGTGGCCCGCACGGCCGTGCGCCTCGGCGCGGAGGTCACCGTTGCTTACCGCCGCAGGGAGAGCGACATGCCCGCCGATCCCGCCGAGGTCGCCGAGGCGAAGGAAGAGGGCGTGCAGTTCCTCTTCGAGCATCGTCCCGCTTCGATCGAGGGCAGAGACGGCAAGGTCGCCGCGCTCGTGTGCGAGGGCGACAAGCGGATCGAGTGCGACGCGATCCTCGCCGCGATCGGCCAGCGCATCGAGCTCGGCGGGCTGGATCTCGGCGAGCTGAAATGCGACGAGAAGGGCCGCGTGATCGCCGACGAGGTCACGTATCAGACCGCGCAGAAGGACATTTTCGTCGGCGGCGACGCTCTCACCGGGCCGAAGTTCGCCATCGACGCGATCGCCCAGGGCAAGCAGGCCGCGATCTCGATCCACCGCTACGTCCACCCGGGCCAGAGCCTGGTGATCGGCCGCGACCGGCTGAGCTACCGCGCCTTTGACAAGGACAATGTTGACTTTGACAGCGTCAAGCGCGATTACGACGCCTCGGCGCGTCAGATCCCCGGCAAGGACGAGGCGAAGGCCAAGACCTTCCGCGACGACCGCTGCAGCTTCACCGAAGAGCAGGTGAAGAAGGAGACCGCCCGCTGCCTCGGCTGCGGCGCATCCTTCGTCGATCCCAACAAGTGCCTCGGCTGCGGCGTGTGCACCACGCGCTGCAAGTTCGACGCGATCCACCTGCGCAAGCGCACTTTCGTCGACAACATCGAGTACTTCGACCGTCCGAAGGTGCTGCCGCAGTTCATCGCGGAGCGTCAGAAGAAGATCGAGATCCGCAAGATGAGCGGAAAGTAAACAAACTCGGCAAAACTCCGCATCCCCGAAAAGGGATGCGGAGTTTTTTCTTTGCGTCGAAAGAGTGTTGTCAGCGCCGCCGCCGTGATATATAATCGTTTTATTCAAGCCCAATCCAAACGGAAAGGAAGAGCGATAATGAAAACTCTGTTCAAAAACGGCATGATCATCGACGGCAGCGGCGCGAAACCCTTTGCCGGCGACGTGCTGATCGAGGACGACCGCATCCTCGCCGTCGGCGGCGAGATCACGGAGGAGGCGGACAGAGTCGTGGAGCTCCGCGGCCTGCAGATCTGCCCGGGCCTGATCGACGCGCATTCGCACAACGACTTTTTCTACGACCGCCCGGACGCGGAGAAGTTCTACAAGCCCTTCATCGAGCAGGGCATCACGACGCAGATCACCGGCAACTGCAGCTTCTCGCCCTTCGGCTGCGATGAGGACACGCCCTACCGCGACAAGATCGGCGGCGGCCTGTTCGACACGCTCTTCCCCTGCAGCTTTGCCACATTCAAGGAGCGCGCGAAGGGGAATCTCTTCGTCAATCTCGTGCCGCTCATCGGACAGGGCTCGGTGCGCGCGGGCATGACGGGCTATGATCCGGCGCCCTACACGCCCGAGCAGATCGAGCGCGAGCTCGAGCACGTGCGCGAGGCCATGGAGGGCGGCGCCTTCGGCGGCTCCTTCGGCTTCATGTACGAGCCCGACCGCTACGCCAAGAGCGATGAGATCCTCGCCTTTGCCAAGGAGATCGCCAGGTACGACGGCATCATCACGATCCATCCGCGCGCCTGCTCGATCGTCAGCGCCGACTATCCGCTGCTGACGAAGAAGTCCCACCTCGAGCTGGGGCTCGACGAGGCCGTCGACATCATGCACAAGGCGGGCTGCCGCCTTGAGTACAGCCATCTGATCTTTACCGGTCAGCGAAGCTGGAAGCTGCTCGACAAAATGCTGGCCGTGTTCCACCGGGAAAAAGAGGCGGGCAATCCCATCGCCTTCGACAACTACGCCTTCCACTACGGCGCCTCGGTCATTACGGTCGTGTTCCCGGAGTGGTACGCCGCGCTGTCCAAAGAGGAGGCGGCCAAGCCCGTCAACCGCTTCAAGCTCTCGCTGACGATCCTGATGTACCGCAAGGTGCTCGGCATCGACTGGGAAGACATGGTCGTGGCCTATATCTCCGACGAGCACCCCGAATACGAGGGCAAGACCGTGCGCGAGCTCGCCGCGGAGGAGGGCCTGTCCGAGCTGGACATGTACCTCAAGCTGGTCGACCTCTCCGACCGCGCGGGCAGCATCTATCTCGGCAAGTACTACAACGCCGAGATCGTGCGCCGTCTGATGGAGGACGAGCTCTCGATCTTCATGACCGACGCCTGGGTCGAGGAAAAGGGCCTGCAGAACATCGCGGCCTTCCAGACCTTCCCGCAGTTCTTCCTGCTGGCGCAGCGCTACGGTATCCCCGTGGAGAAGATCGTCCGCAAGATGACCGGCGCGACGGCCGACCGCTACCGCATCCCGGAGCGCGGCTATCTCAGAGCGGGCTATAAGGCGGACCTCACGATCATCGACCCGGCAAAGCTCAGCGTGGATGAGAAGAAGCCCGACGCAAAACCCGGCGGGATCGAATACGTCTACGTCAACGGCAGGGCCGTTCTGGAGCAGGGCCGCTACGTCGGCGGCCGCGCGGGCGAGGTCGTGCTGAAGGAGAGAACATGATCAGGGTAGAAAAAATACAGATCCCTTCGCTGCCGACGAAAAAGCCCCGCAGGCTGTACGTCCGGTTGCCGCGAGGCTATGACAAAAGCGAAAAACGGTATCCCGTGCTGTACATGTTCGACGGACACAACGTTTTCTTCGACAGCCACGCCACCTACGGCAAAAGCTGGGGCATGAAGGAATACCTGCGCAGGAGCGGACGGGAACTGATCGTCGTGGCGGTCGAATGCAACCACGAGGGCTTCCGGCGGCTCAACGAGTATACGCCCTGGAGCTTTTCTATACGGCGGGTCGGCACGATCGAGGCGCAGGGGCGGCTGACGATGGAGTGGATCACGAAGGAGCTCAAGCCTCGCATCGACGCGGAGTACCGCACGCTCCCCGACAGGGAAAACACGCTGATCGCGGGCAGCTCGATGGGCGCTCTGATGTCGATCTGGGCTCTGGTGGAATACAACGACGTCTTTTCCCGTTCCGCCGCGCTCTCTCCGTGCCTGTTTGTCGATCCCCGTGCGATGAAGGAGCTGATCCGGACGCGTCCGCTGCAGTCCCCGAGCAGGATCTATCTGGACATGGGCAGCGCGGAGGCAGACGGGCATGTCCGGGGGCTCACGGGCCTGTTCGACACGGCGAAGGAGCTGACGAAGGCCGGCGCGGACGTCGCGGCCCGCGTCGTCCCCGGCGGGCAGCACTGCGAGGCCTGCTGGGAGGAGCGCATCCCCGTGTTCTTTGACTATCTGCTTGGCTGAGCCGCGGCGGCAATGATAGAGATGCAGGGAGGCCGCCGGACGGGAATCTGATCGAAGTGGGGACGTCGGTACAACATGGCAAATATCATAACGGGAATCAGAATAGTACTCAGCGTCTTGCTGCTGTTCTTCCCGGCATTTTCCCCGGCTTTTTTTGCGCTCTACATAGCGGCCGGAGCTTCCGATATGATCGATGGTGCTGTGGCGAGAAAAACCGGTACCGTCAGCAAGTTCGGTTCAAGGCTGGACACGATTGCGGATACCGTGTTTGTCGCGGTTTGCCTGATAAAACTGCTTCCGGTATTGGATATCCCGCTCTGGCTCTGTATATGGATCGCCGTCATCGCATTCATAAAGGCGGCGAATATCGCAGCAGGATATATCCGACGGAGAAAGTTCATATCGGTGCATTCCGTGATGAACAAGGTTACCGGAGGGCTGCTCTTCGTTTTCCCGCTGACGCTGGCGTTCATGGATCTGAGGCACAGCGCCGCGGCCGTCTGCGCGCTCGCGACCGCAGCGGCGATTCAGGAAGGGTATCTGATCGATCGGAAGGCGACGCTTTCTCGGAAGCTGTTTTCGCGTCGAGCGAAGCGTACTTCGATACAGTGACCGGATTCGAGCCGGCGGCCTGTGCGGCACCCATGCCGCCCAGGCCGCCTTGCGGCCATTGATTGAAATACAAGAGGCCGCTAGTTCGTACCGGTACACAAATTAACAAAATGCAGACCATCTTTGATGGTCTGCATTTTGTTGGTCCGAGTGACTAGATTCGAACTAGCGGCCTGTGCGGCACCCATGCCGCCCAGGCCGCTTTGCGGCCAATGATTGAATTGCAAGAGGCCGCTAGTTCGTGATTTAGCTTGAAATAACAAAACAAGGGGTATCGGATGATACCCCTTGTTTTGTTGGTCCGAGTGACTAGATTCGAACTAGCGGCCTGTGCGGCAGGGATGCCGCCCAGGCCGCTTTGCGGCCATGATTGAAATACAAGAGGCCGCTAGTTCGCGTATCCACCAGAAATAACAAAGCTGAGGTATCAAAAGATACCTCAGCTTTGTTGGTCCGAGTGACTAGATTCGAACTAGCGGCCTCTTGAACCCCATTCAAGCGCGCTACCAACTGCGCTACACCCGGAAATGCGCTTTCTTCAGCGCTCGACTATATTAGCACATGAGAATTGAAAAAGCAAGTCCTTTTTTCCAAAACATGAAAAAACACGGGGCGGTTTTCCGCCCCGTGCAAGTTCCTGTTTTTATTTGTCTTTCAGCCGATCGGAGGAGAAGTGCTCTTTCGTCAGCTTGGCCACGACGCCCGCCAGCGCGAAGAGCGCGACGAAGTTCGGGATCGCCATGAGGCCGTTGAGCGTATCGGCCACGTCCCACACGGCGTCGATCGAGGCGACCGAGCCGATCACGACGACGATGACGTAGATCAGACGGTAGACCTTCGCGGCCTTGAGACCGCCCAGATACTGGACGCAGCGCGTGCCGTACAGCGACCAGCCGAGGATCGTGGAGAAGGCGAACATCATCAGCGCGATCGCAACGAAGAGGGAGGCGAACTTCATGCCGAAGACCGTGGCGAAGGCGCTCGTGATCAGCTCGCTGCCGGGCTTGACGCCCCAGGAGATATCCACGCCGCTGATGATGACGGACAGCGCGGTGAGCGTGCAGATGACGATCGTGTCGATGAAGACCTCGAAGATGCCGTACAGGCCCTGATTGACGGGGCCCTTCGTTTCGGCGGCTGCGTGCGCGATGGCGGCGGAGCCGAGACCGGCCTCGTTGGAGAAGGCGCTGCGGCGCATGCCCCAGATGACCGTCTGCTTGAGCACGATGCCGGTGGTCGCGCCGAAGACCGCGCGCGGCGTGAAGGCGCTGGCGAAGATGAGGTAGAAGGCGTGGCCGATGCCGGAGATGTGCTTGATGATGACGATCAGCGTGAAGAGGATGTAAAACGCGCTCATAAAGGGGACGAGCTTCTCGCAGACCTCGCCGATGCGCTTGATGCCGCCGAAGAGGATCAGCGCGACGAGAGAGGCGAGGATGATGCCGCACACGAGGTTGATCGTGCCGGAGGCGCCCGCGGCGGAGGGAACGAAGGCGACGATCGCGTTGTTCAGCGAGCCGACGATGGACTTCGCCTGCGCGCCGTTGCCGATGCCGAAGGCGGCGAGCGCCGCGAAGACGCAGTAAAGGCCGCCGAGCCATTTCCACTTGGAGCCCATGCCGTTCTTGATATAATACATCGGGCCGCCGACCCAGTCGCCCTTGGCGTCACGCTCACGGTAACGGATGGAGAGCACGACCTCGGAATACTTGGTGACCATGCCCATCAGAGCGGCGAGCCACATCCAGAACACGGCGCCGTAGCCGCCGAGCGCGATCGCCTGCGTGGTGCCGACGATGTTGCCGGTGCCGACGGTGGCGGACAGCGCGGTCGTCACTGCCTGGAAGGGCGTGACGGCGCCTTCGCCCGCCTTCTGCTTGGAGAACATCTTGCCGATGGTGTTCTTCAGCGCGTAGCCGAGCTTGGTGAACTGGACCCAGCGGTTGCGGATCGTCAGATACAGACCGCCGCCGATGGCGCAGGGCAAAAAGATATAGAGCCAGGCCACGGTGTTCAGCGGGCCGGTCAGAAAAGAAACGATCTTGTTGAGGAATTCCATGTCTTTTCTCCTTCCGACGGGATGGATTTGCGGAAAACTTGTGAATAATTTTACAGGATATCGCGCTAAATTGCAACAAAAAAACCGTATCGCCCTGCCAAAATGAACAGAAGAGAGGGGCTTTTTTTTGGGCGATATGTTGAATAACAAAGACGGATATGGTATAATGCGCCGAGGATCGCCTATGAAAATGATCGACAACACCATACCGAAATTCCTGCTGACAGGCGTGATCAACACCCTGGTCGGCGCGCTCGTCATGTTTTTGCTGTACAACCTGGCGGGCTGCTCATACTGGTTCAGCTCGGCGGCAAACTATCTTGTCGGCGGGACGGTGAGCTTTTTCCTCAACAAGTATTTCACCTTCCGAAACCGCGAGCGCTCCTGGGCGCAGGTCCTGCGCTTCGCGCTGACGGTCGCCGCGTGCTGGCTGATCGCCTACGGGATCGCCAAGCCCCTGACGCTGCGGCTGCTCGCCGGAGCGGGGGAGAAGCTGCAGACCAACGCCGCGATGGTCGTCGGTATGGGACTGTATACGGTATTGAATTATCTCGGACAGAGATTCTTTGCCTTCAAATCAAGCAAGTCGGAGGACACGGATGATCACGTGGCTGACTGATACGGTGATCGGGAAAATGACGATGACCTTCCTGATCTCGATGCTCCCCGTCGTGGAGCTGAGATTGGGATTGCCGTACGGCATCGCGATCGGGCTGGATTACCCGCTGGCGCTGCTCTCGGCCATCGTGGGAAATCTGCTTCCCGTGCCGTTCATTATCCTGTTTATCAAAAATGTATTGTTGTTCCTGCGGCAGAAGATCGCAAAGCTCGACGGCTTCATTACCAGAATCGAGGAGCGCGCGCACCTCAAAAGCGAGGTCGTGAGGAAATACGGGACCATCGGTCTCTGCCTGCTCGTCGCGATCCCGCTGCCCGGCACCGGCGCCTGGACGGGGGCGCTTGTCGCGGCGCTGATGGGGATGGAGCTCAAGCGGGCCATGCCCACGATCGTCGTCGGCGTGCTCATCGCCGCGGCGCTCATGACGGGCGTCACCTTCGGCATCATCCATCTGGTCTGAAAAACGGAATAAAAAAACTGCGTCACGATCCCGTGACGCAGTTTTTTTAGTTCTTCTCAGTTTGCCGCGCGCCTGTACAGCTTCGTATAGCGCTTCAGCTTCCTTGCAAGCTCCGGCGTCAGCGCGTCGCTCTTCATGCGCCACTGCCAGTTGCCGGAGGCCGTGCCCGGGATATTCATCCGCGCTTCGCGCGGCAGCTCGAGCGCGTCCTGCATCTGCAGCACGAACAGCTCGCTCGGCGTGGCCATGCCGGCGCGGATCATGCCCCAGCACCAGCCCTCTTCTTTGGTGATGTGCATGTATTCCTTCGCAAAGTTCCGCGTCCTGTTATCAAGGCAGGCGATCCAGCCGCGCACGGTCTCGTTGTCGTGCGTGCCGATGTAGCAGACGCTGTGCTTCGGGCAGTTGTGCGGCATATAGGGCGCGTCGCCCGTCGGATCGAAGCCGAACTCCAGCACGCGCATGCCGGGCAGACCGGAATCGGCCAGAAGCTTTTCAACTTCCGGCGTCGTATAGCCGAGGTCCTCCGCGATGAAGCGCAGATCGTGGAACCAGGAGGTCAGCACGCCGACAAGCTCCATGCCGGGGCCCTTTTTCCAGCGGCCGCGCCGTGCGGTCTCGTCGCCGTAAGGGACGGCCCAGTAGCTCTCAAATCCGCGGAAGTGGTCGATGCGGATCACGTCGTAGAGCTTGCCGACGCCTTCGATCCGGCGGATCCACCAGCCGAAGCCGTCCTTCTTCATCACATCGTAATCGTAGAGCGGGTTGCCCCAGAGCTGGCCGTCCGCGGTGAAGGGATCGGGCGGGCAGCCGGCGACCTCGACGGGCAGGTTTTCCTCGTCAAGCTGAAAATATTTCGGTTCGCTCCACACGTCGGCGCTGTCGAGCGCCACGTAGATCGGCACGTCGCCGATGAAGAGGATGCCCTTTTCGTGGGCGTAGGCGCGCAGCGCGTTCCACTGGCGGAAGAAGAGGAACTGCAGGAAAGCGTAGAAGGAGACGTCGCCCGCGAGCTCGCGGCCGTATTTCTTCACGGCCTCCGGCTTGCGCAGACGGATATCCTCGTCCTCCCACTCGACCCAGCTGCGCATGCCGAAATGCGCCTTGAGCGCCATGAACAGCGCGTAGTTTTCCAGCCACGAGGCGTTCTCCGCGCGGAAGGCCGCAAACTCCGCGGCGTAGCGTTCGATCCCGCGCTCATAGGCCCTGCGCAGCACGGTAAAGCGGCTCACGTAGATCGCGCCGTAGTCGGTGCGCTCCTCGTCGGAGCCCCAGAAAACGTTCTCGACTTCGCTTTTCTTCAGCAGCCCGTCGCGGATCAGCAGATCGAGATCGATGTAATAGGGGTTGCCCGCAAAGGTGGAGAAGGAGGCGTAGGGACTGTCGCCGTAGCTGGTCGGCCCCAGGGGAAGAAGCTGCCAGTAACGCTGGCCGGAACGCTTGAGAAAATCTACGAAACGATAGGCGCTCCTGCCCATCGTACCGATCCCGTACGGGGAGGGGAGCGAGCTCATCGGCATCAAAACGCCGCTGGATCTGTCCATGATGATCCCTCTTTCTAAACGATCATATGAGGAAAGGAATGCCCTTTCCAATAGCTTATATTATCAAGCCGGCGAAGGAAAGTCAATTGTATTCAAGCCCTTTGAAGCGGACATATTTCGCCCTCCGCGCGATATATATTATGAACGGAGGCGATGGAGATGAGCATGAGCGGGAAAGGCGCGGAGGCGCTGGCGCGTCCTCACGCGCTGCAGATGGAAAACCGGGAAAAGCTGCGGCTCACGGGCGTGAGCGACGTGAACGGCTTTGACGAGAGCCTGATCGTCCTTACAACGGACATGGGCGAGCTTTCAATCCGCGGGGAGGGGCTGCATATCGACAAGATCGACCTGGACGCCGGGCTTCTGGAGCTGCGCGGCAGGATCGGCGAGCTGTGCTACGAGGAGACGGCGGCGGTCTCGCCGCTGTGGAAACGGATCTTCGGATAAGGCATGCGCGTCACGATCGGCGCACAGACGATATCCATCGCGGCCGCCGCCTTCTGCGGGCTGCTCGCGGGGCTGCTCTACGATCTTCTCGGGGTCGTCCGCCGGGGAAGGGGACAGGCCCTCGGCGTGATCTGCGATGTGGTTTTCTGCCTTTTCTGCACCGGCGCTATGTTCCTCACGGGCATGGTCTTCTGCGGCGGCCGCCCGGGATTCTGGGAGCCCTTCTCCTTTTTGACGGTCTTCGCGCTGTATCTCTTCGGCGTCAGTCCCTCCATAACGCCATTTTTTGGGAATTGTCGGGAAAAATGCGCTGTTTTCCTGAAAAAACAGAGGGAAAAAGTGAAATAAACACTTCCATTTTCAAAGGGAGTAAGCTATAGTAATACTTGTTTGAGAGGTTGTGAACCTACGGGCGAAAAAACCATGTCCAGGATCATCGGGATCGTGATCGCGGCGCTGCTTGCGTACGGTATTCTGCGCTTCTGCGTCGTCAAATGCTTGTTGGAGGAGGCGGAAAACGCACGCCGGACGCTCAGTTCGGAGGTGCAGACGCTCCGGGAGGAGACGGACGCGCTCGCGCGCGAGCTGGACTCCTGGCCGGATGACCGTGAGATCGAAAAATTGGCGCGTGAACGGCTGGGACTTGTCATGCCGGACGAAACAATTTTTTACTTTACCAATGCTGAGGATAAAGAGGGATAATATGGCACTGGAAATCGGATCAGTCGTGGAAGGCAAGGTCACCAGTATCGCAAAGTTCGGCGCGTTCGTGCTGCTGCCGGAGGGCAAGAGCGGGCTCGTACACATTTCCGAGATCGCGAACGCCTTTGTCTCTGACGTGAACGAATTCGTTCAGGTGGGTCAGAGCGTTAAGGTGCGCGTGCTGAACATCAGCGAAGACGGCAAGATCAATCTGTCGATCAAACGGGCGGAGGAGCAGGGCGCAGCCGCGCCCGCAAGGGCTCCGCGCGCCCCGCACAGGCCGGAAAACGAGCGGCCGCGCGAGAATCCCGCGCCCCGAATGGGCGAGGTCGCGCCGCGCAGCGAGAACCAGGAATTCGAGGACAAGCTCAAAAAATTCATGCAGGAGTCGGACAGCCGCATCGCGGACAACCGTCTGTATGCCGACCGTCCGCGCCGCGGAAGAAAACATTGACGGAGGAAGACATGAACGACTATTCCGAGCAGTACAGACAGAAACTGACGGACGCCGCCTCTCTGGCAGCGAGAGTGGAAAGCGGCTGGGTCATCGGCATGGACGCCGCGACGGCGCACACCCCGGCGATCATGAGCGCGCTCGCCGCGAGAGCGGCGCAGGGCGGGCTCAAAGACGTCAAGGTGCAGACGCTGCTTGACGTTTACCCCCTGGAATTCTATGCGGACAAGTCCCTGGACGGGAAGATCAACGGCGTGTCCTGGTTCGCGGGCGGCGGCGCCAGAAAGGCCATCAACGCCGGCTTTGCGGACTTCATCCCGAACTACTACCGCGACATCCCCGGCCTGATCCGCCGGTATTACGATTATGACGCGGTCTGCGCCTCCGTCTCGCCGATGGACGAGCACGGCTACTTCTCGCTCGGCTGCGTTTCGTCCTACAGCGAGGCCATGCTCGAGAAATCCAAGCGCATCTTCATCGAGGTGAACGATCGCCAGCCCCGCGCGGTCTGCGGCCTGCAGATCCACGTCAGCCAGGTGGACGGCATCATCGAGAACAACATGCCCCTGCCGGTCCTGCCCGCGGCCAACATCGACGAGACCAGCAAGACGATCGGCGGTTACATCGCCGAGCTGATCCCCGACGGGGCCTGCATCCAGCTGGGCATCGGCGCGATCCCGGACGCGACGGGCATGGCGCTCAAGCAAAAGCACGACCTCGGCATCCACACCGAGATGTTCACCGACTCGATGGTCGAGCTGATCGAGTGCGGCGCGGTGAACAACAGCAAAAAGCAGATCCACCGCGGCGTGTCCGTCACGACCTTCGCCTTCGGCTCGCAGCGTATCTACGACTATATCAACGACAACCCCGCCATCGCGCTCATGCCGGTGGACTACGTCAACGATCCGAACGTCATCTGCCGCAACGACAACATGATCTCCATCAACGCCGCCCTCGAGGTGGACTTCTGGGGTCAGGTCTGCGCCGAGAGCGTCGGCACCAAGCACATGTCCGGCTCCGGCGGGCAGATCGACTACGTCCGCGGCGCGACGCAGTCGAAGGGCGGCAAGAGCTTTATCGCCTTCTCCTCCACGGCCAAGGGCGGCGCGATCAGCAAGATCAAGTCCACCCTCACGCCCGGCGCGGTCTGCACGACGAGCAAGAACGACGTGGACTACATCGTCACCGAGTTCGGCGTGGCGCATCTGTGCGGCCAGAGCCTGGCGAGCCGCACCCGCCAGCTCATCGCCATCGCCCACCCCGATTTCCGCGACCAGCTGAGCTTCGAAGCGAAGCAGCGCGGCATCATGATCTGAAAGAGGTTTTCGAAAACGCGGCAGGGAAGTCCCTGCCGCGTTTTTCATACTTGATAGTTTTTCGAGATAATGATAAAATATCTTGGTTAGATCGAAAACCGACCAAAACAATTTTGAGATCTGCGGAGGAAAAGCACATGATCGCGATCGGAAGCGACCACGGCGG
>JAEEGI010022527.1_pt1 | contig 12434 bp, 10 predicted proteins | sample 8958751 | NCBI WGS metagenome assembly JAEEGI01 (sample SAMN16246545, study PRJNA631951) | gut metagenome | biome: gut microbiome; feature: rumen; material: KS-attached | host: Bos | place: Iran: Karaj | collected 2018-10 | reverse complement strand
CGGTCATACGGTGCAGGTCGTCGAAGGCTGACTCCGACAGATTGGCTCTGGAATCCTTTATCGTTACCGTATATTCGGAGATGTTCTCCGCGTGGTCCGCGATGCGCTCGTAGTCCGAAACGACGTTGAACATCGCGGCGACTCTGGCAAGCTCGCGCTCAGGCATCTTGCTTCCGTAGATCTTTACCAGCGCAACGTTTATCTCATGGCAGAGCACGTTGATGGTCTTCTCCATCTCCGACACCTGCTCGCTGAGCGACTCGTTCCTCTCGAAGAAGCTCCTTATGGCAAGCTTCAGGTTGTCAGTGCACAGCTCCGCGAAGCGGATGATCTCACGCCTTGCCATCGACAGCACGATGATGTGGTTCTTCGTATCGATAGCCTCGGTGGTAAGGTAGAGGAGCTTGCGCGAGGTCTTGTCGGCGTTGGGGTCCCTGGGGAACACCTTGTAACCGAGCTTGGCGACCGAGGGGATGAGCGGGAATATGATGAACGCCGCAACGATGTTGTAGAGCAGGTGGAAGTCAGCTATGCCGCGCGCCAGGGAATCGCCCGCGATATACTGGACCGCGTTCGGGATCTGCGGGATCAGCGCCGTAACGATGGCGAATATCACGACAGACAGGGTCTTCGCGCAGGTCTGGGAGAACGTCACGCGGCTCGTGTCCGCGCCGCCCTTGAACGAGAAGATGAGCAGCGGGGCCAGAGCGCCGAGGTTCATGCCGAGGATCAGGAAGACCAGGTCGCCCAGAGTGAACGCGCCCGGCTGGGCCATCGCGACTACCTGAAGGATACCGATAGCCGCCGAGGACGACTGGATGATGAACGTGAAGACGAAACCGAAGAGTATCGCCAGCACCGGGTTGCTGAAATTGGCGAGGAAGGCCTTGACGATGGAGCCGAGCTCCAGAGCGGTGATGGCCATGCCCATGAGGTTGATGCCCTCGAAGAGTATACCGAAGCCGAGGACGATGCCGCCTATGCGGCGGATCAGACGGTCTTTGAAGAAAAGGTACAGGACAGCGCCGATAAACAGGATCAGCGGAGCCCAGGAGTCAATATCAAAAGCGATGATCTGCGCGGTGATGGTGGTACCGATGGACGCGCCGAGCATTACGTACAGAGCCTTTGTAAGGTCCATCATCTTCGCGTTGACGAAGTTCGCGGTCATGACCATCGTAGCGCCGGAGCTCTGTATCGCGGCCGTGGTCCCCGCGCCGATGAGCAGCGCGCTCAGAGGCTTTTTAGTGAACTTCTCGAGGAAGAGCCTCAGGTTGTCGCCCGCGGCAAGTTCAAGGTTGAGCGACATGAAGTTGATGCCGAACAGAAACATCCCGATACCGCCGAGAAGCAGAAAAATATTGTATGCGTATTCCATGACGTCCTTTCCGGAAAACCTTCCGCGCGTAAATAACCGCAATCAATGGCACAATAACACATTTCACGGTCCGTTACAAGTCGAAACCGCCGAATGCCGCAGAATTACCGCGCAAAGCGTGTGTTTTTTGCGTTGACAACGCCGGGAAAGAGGAGTATATTATATGAGCCTTGTGCTGGCTGCAGCAGTGGCTGGTGTTATGGGCACGGAGCAGGAGCTCCGCATCCGGGTGTAGCGCAGATGGTAGCGTGCTTGGTTCGGGACCAAGAGGCCGTGGGTTCAAATCCCGCCACTCGGACCACTCAGACTCAGAACACTTGAAGTTTCAGCGTTCTGAGTCTTTTTCTTTCCCCGGGACACGCAGGGTTGAAACTTTTTCGCCCTGCGGTCTTTTCTTGTTGTTTTTTGTTGGACATTTGTTGGACTGGTACAGATAATCTAAAAAAAACAATTAAGTAATCATAGTTATTGTTACCGGAAAGGACGGAACATAAAATGGCAAGAAAAACCGGAAGAGAATACGCCGGCCATCTGACCCAGGTCTACAGGAAATATGACGGAAGCGACAAAACGTTTACCGATCCCGATGTAAGAAATCTCGAGTTCCTCTATTCGGCAGTCGGCAGCTACCTCGAAGATCATAAGGGCAGCGATGAAATGAGAAGACTGCATACGCGCCTCGGAAAACTCACATCCGGACTCAGAGAGTGTTCCGACAGGATCAATAAAGGAACGATCGACAGCAGGACCCTCGACGAAAAGCAGGAAGAGCTCGGTACGCATGCGGTAGCTGTTCTCCGCAATTTAGGGAAACTTGAGGGCGAAGAAAAGGAACTTACCAAAAAATACTCAGATCATCTCCACAATATGGAATGCAAAAAGGCGGAAGCCATACTTCACGCATCCGGCGAAAAGAAGAGCGCCGCGAAGTGGATCGAGGAGATACAGAAGGACATCAAAAAGTACGACCCGAAAACTACTCCTGAAAAAGTCGCGATGATCTTCGCCGCAAGGCAGCTTGCCGACGCCAAGTTCGGAAAGCGCGCCAACATCGATAAAAATACACTCACTATGGCGGAGATCAAGAATCAGGCTGCCAAGCTGGTGGGCGACCCGGAATTCAAGAAATATGCCGAGGAAGTGCTGCCGTCCGTAGACAGCAAGACGATGGGGCACGGTCACGGCGGAAGGCTGGAACAGACCTTCGAGAAATTCCTCGCGAAAAACCCCGCGGAAAAACCCCGCGAATTCGATCTTCACGCGCGCTATGGGGAAGCTATAAGACCTGCTGCGATCGACGCCGACTGGGTCCACGTAAACTACGAAATGGCCGGCGCGAAGGACCCCAGGGCTCCCAAGCTGGTCCCCGAACAGAATTATAAAGACTACTCCGATTACATCAGGAAGACCGCGGGCAAGCCTTTCGTAGGATCAAAGATCGGACAGGCCGCCAAAATGGCAGCTGCCAACGAGCTGAGCCGCAAGAAGCCCGAAGACCCGTTCGACAAAAAGGCTCTGCAGAAAAAGACCCAGGAGTTCCTGAAGGATAAGAACTTCAAGATCATGGTGTCCGATCCGGAAAACGTGGATAAGCTCCTGAAGGGAGATTTCGTCGGTTTCGCTGAAGAGGCCGGCTCCATAAAGACCTCCTGCGAAGCCATGCTCGACGATAACGGCCAGCTGGAGATCAACGGTTATCCGACCCTTTCGCTCGACAGGCTCGAAAAACGCGCGGAAAAGAATCCGGATCTTAAACCGGTCGTTGACAGCGTATACAAACTGCTGCCCGGCGAAGACGAAAATGTCAAACTTGACCCGGAAGACGTCATGGAGGCTGTCGGGACCATAGTCGATTACCAGAACAAGCACGCCGCGGACAGCAATGGCGAGATGGCAAAAGATCTCAGCGACACCATGCGTCTGCTGCACGAGCTGACCAAGGGAAGGTATATCAACCACGTCGTTGACGATCAGATGAAAATGATCAACGGAATGAGAGATTATGCGCCTGATCACCCCTCTTACATGAACAGAAAACTGATCGAGGCCGAGGGTATCGAGGCAGATAAGCAGGCCAGGTTGGATCTCGGCATAGACAAGCCCGAGCCCGCAAAGGAAGCCGAAGGTCCGAATGCGCTCGATAAGACTGTCGACTACGGCAAAGCCCCTGTTGCATAACGGCATCACAGAAACAGATAAAAACGCAAAAAGCCCTGAAATGTTGGCAGTTTCAGGGCTTTTCGCTTTATGAAGACCGATAGAACGGAAAGTTATTCGGCTTCGACAGGCGCGTATACGCGCTGGCTCGGTTTCTCGCCGGTCTTCCAGAAGAATTTTCCGGTGAACGCGTAGACGATCGCGATTATCGGGCACAGCCAGCAGAAGAACGCGTAGGGCACGAAGCTAAGAGCGCTCACGCCGAGGGTCCCTGCCATGTACACGCCGCAGAGGCTCCAGGGTATCAGGGGCGAGACTATGGTGCCGGAATCCTCCAGCGTGCGCGAGAGCGTCTGCGGGAGCAGGCCTTTCTTCTTGAACTCCGTGACGAACATGCGGCCGCCGACGACTATGGCGAGAGCCTGGCTCGCGGTGGTGGCGAGCAGGATGATGCAGGTGAAGATGACCGTCGTGACAAGCCCGCCAAGGCTCTTTGTGAACACCGTCATCTTTTCGAGGAAGGCGTCGAGCAGTCCGGTCTTCTCCATTATCGCGCCGTAGAGCATGCCCAGCATACCCAGGGCCGCGGTCCACAGCATGTTCTGGAGGCCGCCGCGGTTCATCAGCTTGTCGAAGTGGGCGTAGCCCGACTCGATGCTGAAGCCGCTGTCAAGGATGTTCATGATGCCGCTGAACGATACGTGCTGGACTAGCATCGCCACTATGCAGGCGCTGAAGGTCGAAACGAGCAGGGTCGGTATGGACGGGCATTTCTTTATCGCCATTACTATGACCACGATGGCCGGGATCAGCACGAGCACAGCGCTGAAGCCGCTCACGCTGAAGTTCTGGCTGATAGCGGTCATCGTCTCGCTGATGAGCTCTGAATTGACGCCCGCAGCTGTGTGTTTGATGCCGAGGACCGCGTAGATCACAAGGGTTATCACGATCGCGGGGACCGAAGTGTAGCACATCGAGCGGATATGGTCGAATAGGTCGGCTTCCGCGACGGCGGGAGCCAGATTGGTCGTGTCGGACATCGGGGACATCTTGTCGCCGAAATACGCTCCGGAGATTATCGCTCCGGCTGTCATACCCGGGTTTATGCCGAGGCCGGCGCCTATGCCCATGAGGGCTATGCCCACGGTTCCCGCGGTTGACCAGGAGGAACCTGCCGAGAAGGACACTATCATGCAGATTATGCATGCGGTCACGAGGAACACCGAAGGGTTGATGATCTTGAGGCCCCAGTAGATGACGAACGGTACTGTGCCGCAGGCTATCCACGAAGCGATGAGGGCTCCGATGAGCATCATTATTATTGTCGGCTGCATCGCGATGGATCCGGCGTAGTCTATGGCGTCCGCGAGCTTTTTCCAGTCCTTGCCGTTATGGAACCAGGACACCGCAAGGCAGACCGCGATGGACATCAGAAGGTTGATATGGATGGGGATGTCGAACCACAGCAGCGACGCCACCATGGAAACGAACAGGAACACTATGCAGAACAGCGCCCAGCCGAAAGGCATCTTGGGCTTTTCTTTAATATTGTCACTCATTTTATATACCTCACATTCCCTTAAGGGCTGTCACATGTCGAAAAGATATTTGTCCGCGCATCCGGCGACCCAGGACGCGTAAGCGTCGTAGCAGAGTATGCCTTCTTCGGCGTCGGCGTCTGCGGGGTCGCCCACATATCCCGGGGAGGTGTCCGCGCCTGTCGGCATGTACACGCCCACGGAACCGCCGTAGTAGTAAAGCCCGCTGAACTTGAGCGGCTTTTTGTCTTCCGGGGGATACCACGAAGGAACGCCCTCCTTGTGCACGAGCCCGGGGACGGCCACCATGCAGCAGGCGGTCTCGTCTTCGCCGGCGTGGCCCTGGTGCTCAGGGTTCTTGAGGACTGTGGGCCAGAAGTCGTTGTGCGGCGGCACCCAGTCGGTGACTATGGATTTTATGCCGAACCTGTTCGCAAGATCCTTCGCCGCGACGTTCAGCGCCGCGTGGTTCTCCGAATGGTTCATGACGAGCAGGAACCTGTTGAAGCCGGTCTCGTGAAGCGCGAGGATAAGGTCTTCGACCATGTCGATAAAGGTCTTCTCGTTGAGGAAACAGTTGCCCTTGAGCTTGTCCCTTTCGAACTTGTTGGTCTGGGTCCCGAACGGGACGGCGAGCCCCGGCACGGCCTTGTGCCCCATCTCTTCAAGGCACTCGGCCACCCTTCGCATGAGCACGTTTGCCTGGAAATAGTCGGCCCCGAGGGGAAGATGCACGCTGTGATTCTCCACAGCCCCGAAGGACAGGATCACGGTGTCCGTCTCCTTGAGGACCTCCTCCAGCTCGGCCGCAGTCATCTCCATTATCGACTTCGGTCCCTTAACTTCGTAAAGCGTTTCCCAATTCTTTATCATGCCATCCTCCTTTCCGCTGCGCCGCGCGCGGGCGGTAAAACTTCGTATAAATTTATACAGGCCGTATATTATTGAATAAATACTAGATTTATACCGCTTTTGTGAATATTATCTGCTATTATATTAATATTTATTCATCTGTCAAGCACTTTTTCAAAATAATTTTTCCGGGATCTCAAAAAGTTTTTTCAGCGCCCTTCGTATTTGTGTTTTTGTTGCAGTTTCCGTATAAAAATCGAGCGTTTCCTTATCACAGCTTTGCGTAGCGTAAAAGGCGCCCGGCCTTCGACAAGGCCTGCGGACCGGCGCAAAACAAAAAACCCTGAAACTTCAATGGTTTCAAGGTTTATCACTTTTTTCGTCCGCAGCTGCGCTCTGCGCGATCTGCCCGCCCCTCCCTATCTGATCAGTCTTCCGAGCGTATCGTACAGGTCTTCGGGCTCTACGGGCTTTGACAGGTGGGCGTTGAGGCCCGCCTGCATGCTGCGCTGCACGTCCTCGTCAAAGGCGTTTGCGGTGAGAGCTATGATCGGTATGGCCGCGGCGTCTGGCCTGTTCATGGCGCGTATGGCGCGGGTCGCTTCAAGGCCGTCCATCTCGGGCATCTGCATATCCATGAGTATCGCGTCGTAATAGCCCGGGGCGCTGGCATCGAACATTTCGACCGCTATGCGCCCGTTCTCCGCAAGCTCGGCTTCTATCCCGCGCATCGAGAGGACCATTATCATGATCTCAGAATTGACGTAAACGTCTTCTGCCAGAAGCACCCGCCTGCCGTTCAGGTCGGACTCTTCGCCGCGATCCTGCGTGTCGCTCTCGCCGGCCTGCGTCTCGCCGCTCTTTCTGCCCGATTCCCCAAGGGTGACGGTGACTTTGAAGGTCGTTCCGGAGCCCTTTACGCTCTCGACGCCGATGTTGCCGTTCATAAGCTCGACTATGCTCTTTGTGATAGGCATGCCGAGCCCTGTGCTCCCGTACTTTCCCGAAGCGATTGCGTTCTCCTGGCTGAAGGTCTCAAAGACGTGCGGAAGGAATTCCGGGCTCATGCCTATGCCGGTGTCGCTGATCGTGAAGTGCAGGGTCGCCTTGCCTCCGTACCTTATTCCTTCGTCGATGACGAAGCTCACGCTCCCGCCTTCGGGAGTGAACTTTACGGCGTTTCCGAGGATATTGAGCCAGACCTGCTTCAGCTTCGTATCGTCGCCTATGTAATAATCGTCAATCCTGCCGTTGATGCGGCAGTCGTAATTAAGGCCCTTTTCCCGGCACTGGCCGCTTATCATCGTATTGACCTGCTCCAGCGCCTCCCGGAAGGAGAATTCCTCCTTCCTGATGGTCATGCGGCCCGACTCGATGCGGCTCATGTCAAGTATGTCGTTGATGATGCCGAGCAGATGCTGGGCCGAGGCTCCGGTCTTTTCGAGGTATTCCCTTACCCTGTCGCTGACCGTCGGGTCGTTGAGTGCGATATTGTTGAGCCCTATGATAGCGTTCATGGGGGTGCGTATCTCGTGGCTCATGTTGGAAAGGAACGCGGTCTTCGCGTGGTTCGCGTTCTCCGCCGCCGCAAGGGCGTCGCGAAGGGCTTCGCGGCTCTCGACGAGCTCCTGCTTCTGCCGCTGCTCGCGCTTTACCGCGCTTTCAAGCTCCCTGCGGTATTCCTCCTTTTCGTCTTCAACGACGAAGCTGTGAAGCACGCAGGTGCCCAGCATGTAGCCCATAGCGTAATACGGCATGAGCGGGAAAAAGATCTGCAGGGCTATCAGGGCAACCATCGCTATGCCGAACAGGCCTATGGTCAGGTGGCGAAGCCTTCTTGAGCCTTCGGAGCGGGAAGTGACGTACAGCGTATAGACGGAGGTCATCATGAACATCAGGATCTGTATGGCCAGAGTCGCGTACCTGGCAGGACCCGCGTGATAGCTTCCGTCAGTTTCGAAGCTGAACAGTATGGGATAGAAAAAGTTGACTGCGACCGCTGTGAGCTCGAACGCGAAGAAGACGCGGCCGGTATAGAGAAGTATCTTTTCGAAGCGGTTTCCGTCTTCGAGATAGGAGATCACGTACTGGGTCCAGAACATGACGGCCGCCGCCATCGCGGCAAAGTAGACCGCGGTGTCGGCGTACAAAAGAGTGACAAGGCCGCGGGCGTCGAGTATTCCCCACAAAAGGTCCGTGATGTAATAGGCCATTACGCCAAATAGAAATACCCGGTAAGCTTTCTGCGTACGTGAAAGCTCCTTACCGTACCATATGACATCCCTGTTGCTGATGAGCAGGATGATTAGTGCCAGTATTCCTATTATCGAATATGTCATAAGCTTCAGCAGCCGTGGCAGCTGCCGCAGTCATGGCCGCACTCGTGGTCGGCGCAGCCTTCGCCGTGCTCGTGCTCGTGGTGGTAGCACTGCGCTTCGGGGTCGTAGACCAGGCGGCCTTCGGCCAGGGCGCGCGCGGCCCGGTCGGCGGAACCTTCTACGCCCGGGTAGAGGGCGATGCCGGCCTCTTCGAGAGCCTGCTTTGCGCCTCCGCCTATGCCGCCGCAGATGAGGGCGTCAGCCTGGGCCTCCTTAAGGAAGCCAGCGAGAGCGCTGTGCCCGCTGCCGTTCGTGTAAACGTACTGCGTGGCGCAGATCACGGGGCCGTCGGTGTCGTAGAATTTGAAGCATTCGGTGTGGCCGAAATGCTGGAAGATCTGGTCGTTGTTTTCGTAGGGGATAGCTATGCGCATGTGGTATTGCCTTTCTAGGACCATTCGATGGTCTTCATCGCGTCAAGGGTCTTCTGGAGCAGCTCGTCGAGCTCCCAGCCGAGCATCTCGGCTCCCTGGCGTATGACGTCGCGGCTGCAGCCCGCGGCGAATTTCTTGTCTTTGAACTTTTTCTTGAGCGAGCTGAGCTCCATGTCGTGGCAGCTCTTCGAGGGACGCATCTTCGCGCAGGCGCCGATGAGTCCGGTCAGTTCGTCGGAAGCGAACAGCACCTTCTCCATCTGCTTTTCTGGCTGATACGGGGTGCCGGTGAGGCCCCAGCCGTGGCAGCAGCAGGCGCGGATGATGTCGGGATCAATGTCCAGCTCTTTCATCATCTCTTCGGTCTTTACGCAGTGCTCTTCGGGGTAAAGCTCGAAATCGAGGTCGTGCAGGGTCCCGACCACGGTCCAGAAATCAACGTTCTCGGGGTCGAACTCCTTTGCGAAAGCGCCCATGACGAGGCCTACGGTCTCGCCGTGTTCTCTGTGGAAGGGTTCCTGATTGTACTTGTAAAGAAGCTCCTTGGCCTCTTCAACGGTCGGGGTAAAACTCATGGGGATACCTCCTATATAATTATTTATCGATCTTAAATGCCGAGCAGGGTCTCGAGCGCGTGAGCTATGCCGTCCTCGTCGCAGCCCAGCGTTATGAAGTCAGCCGCCGCCTTTATCTCGTCTGAGGCGTTGCCCATGGCCACGCCCACGCCGGCGTCCTGTATCATCGAAAGGTCGTTGTTGCTGTCGCCGAAGGCCATCACCGCCTCCGGACCCCAGCCGAAGCTCGCAGCGAGAGCCGTGAGCCCTTTGCCCTTCGACGCCCTGGCGGAACCGACCTCTATGCTGTTCTTGAACGAGGTCACCGCGTTGATGCCCGGGATGGCGCGGAGCTCTTTGAGCCAGCGCGCGAGCATATCGAGATCTGCCATGAAGATGTTGACGCTCTCGAGCCGTCCGAAGTTTTCGTGGATGAGGGCGATCGTGTCTTCGACGGGTTCCCTGGTCGTACGTATGTAGTTCTGGTTCGCGGGGTCGGTCACTCCGTAGCGCGGAAGGTCTTCAAGGCAGCGCCTGTCCGCGCACACCCTGTTGTCGAAGAAGACCTCGCGCATCACGTCCGGGTCTTCGAGATACCTGAGAGCCGGCGCGATATCCGCCTCGCTCATGAGCTCGGCATGCACTGTGCGCCCTGCCGCAAGATCGGTCACCCTCGCCCCGTTGGCACTCACGATGTAGCTGAAGCCCTCGATGGCGAGCACGTATTCCGGCACCGTCGAAAGCCCGCGGCCAGTGGCGAAGACCAGCTTGTAGCCGCGCTCAGCTGCCCGCTTTAAGGCTTCGCGCGTGCGCGCGCCGACCTGCTTTCTGCTGTCGAGCAGGGTGTAGTCAAGGTCGAACGCAAGGATTTTTACAGCTTTGAGGTCCATCTATTCTATGTCTATAGGCAGGGTCATCTGTCCGGCGTCGGGGGCTTCTTCTTCCTCTGAGAGCACGAGGCTGCCGACGTCTTCTATCTCGGGGAGCTCGTCAAGGCTCTCGAAGCCGAAGAGCGCGAGGAACTCGCGTGTGGTTCCGTAGAGCACGGGCCTTCCGATGGCGGAGCTTCTGCCGCGTTCTTCGACGAGGCCGCGCTTCATGAGGCCCTCGAGCACGCGGTCGCTCTTAATGCCGCGGATGCTGTCGATGGTCGGCTTGGTCACGGGCTGCTTGTAGGCGATGACCGCAAGGACCTCCAGCGCCGCCTGGCTGAGGCGCTTTTCCTTGACCGGGGTGCAGAGCCTGCGTATATAATCGTCGTTTTCCGGAGCCGTGCAGAGCTGGAAGGCTTTGTCCAGCTCGCGTATCCTCAGGCCGGAGCCGCGCTCCTCGTATTCGCCGGCCAGCTGCCGCAGCAGCTCGAGCATGTCGGCGGCAGGTATGTTGAAGAGCTCAGCCGCCGTCTTCGCCTCGAGGGGTTCCCCCCACACGAAGAGCAGCGATTCCAGAGCTGATTTTATGCTTTTATCTGTCATTTCTCCGCCTCCAGGCTGACCGAGATGTCGCCGAACAGCTTCTTCTGTTCGGCCTTCACGCTGCGGGTCTTCATCATCTCGAGAAGAGCCATGAAAGTGATGACCCGGTTATACGAACTTTTATCCTTGCCGAGCATGCCTGAGAACATCATGCGGCCCTTCTTCACGAGAAGGTCGCGTATCTGAGTGATGCGGTTCTCGAGGCTCATGCGCTGGCGCTCTATGCGCTCGTAGGTGCGCTTCATCTCGTCGAGCTTCTGCCGTCTGAAGAGGAAGGCCCTGAACGCCGCCGCGAACTGCTCCTGCGAAGACCTGAGCACCTCGTCGGGCTCGTCCTCGTAGACCGAGAGGTCTTCCTGCGGCTTGGTATGCACGTGGGACATCTCTTCTTCCTGATCGGCCAGGAACTGCGCCGCGCCCTTGAACTGCTTGTATTCGAGTATGCGCTGCACGAGGCTGCTGCGCGGATCTTCGGGCTCGCTGCCGTCGTCCGCCGTCTCGGGCTGGGGCAGCAGCATGCGGCTCTTGATCTCGATGAGCTCCGCCGCGAGCACCATGAAATCCTGCGTCACGGCTATGTCGTTGCGCTTCATCGCCTCGATATGCTGCAGATATTGAGTTGTGATCTCCGAGATCTGGATGTCATAGACGCTCATGCGGGCGTGTTCTATGAGGTAGACCAGCAGGTCGAAAGGCCCCTCGAAGACGTCAAGTTTTACTTTATAACTCATGATCTTTCCAAAAGTCCATTAATTTATTAATTATATCATAAAAAAGGCGGGCTTTCACCCGCCTTGGACCATATGAATGCGTTGATCCCTATACTTTCTCAAAATCGCTCTTCGGATGCTTGCAGAGAGGGCATACCCAGTCATCGGGAAGATCCTCCCATTTTGTGCCCGGAGCGATGCCGTTTGCGGGGTCTCCGTCTTTTTCCTTGTATTCGAAGCCGCAGATGGTGCAGCGGTAAACAGCGCCTTCATCGGCTGCCGGAGCCGCTTTGCGTTTTGGCTTGATGCTGCTCTGGTAGTCGGCGTAAGTACAGGAAGGCGTATCCGCCAGAACTTCCATGTCCTCGATCGTTGCCACGAAGAACGTATGGGACCCCAGATCAAAGGCCTCGCAAACCTTGCATGACATGTAGGCGTTGGTTCCCTTTGTTACGTACGGAAGACCGTTGGCCGCTGTGGCGACGTCCGTAAAGCCGTCGAACTTATCCACATCCCTGCCGGACTGCATGCCGAAGCGCTGGAACAGATCGAACTTGGCATCAGTGGAAATGATGGAGATATTGAATACGCCCGAAGCCATGACCAGGTCGTGGGTGAGGTTGGCCTTGTTGATTGCCAGTCCTACCCTGTCCGGAGAGTTGGCCACCTGAATTGCCGTGTTGGTAATGCAGGCGTTGAGTTTGCCGCCGTATTCCGTTGAGACCACGAAAAGGCCGTAGGAAAGTTTATACATTGCTTTTGGATCCATGACGCATCTCCTTGTATTTCAATAAGTTGCCGGTCGTTCATTCATCTATATTATCTTCGCTATGCGTTTCGACCGCTATGACTGTATACTATCACAACAAATATCAGGCCTCAATGAAAATTCCGGCAAACTAAAAGCGGCAGACCTTTTCAGATCTGCCGCCTTGTGTGGAAACGCAATCATATATGGATAGAATTGCCGCAGGGGGGTGCATTTTCTTTTTTGCGCTTATTTCTTGGGTTTGTGTGG
>JAEEGI010022526.1_pt1 | contig 12434 bp, 12 predicted proteins | sample 8958751 | NCBI WGS metagenome assembly JAEEGI01 (sample SAMN16246545, study PRJNA631951) | gut metagenome | biome: gut microbiome; feature: rumen; material: KS-attached | host: Bos | place: Iran: Karaj | collected 2018-10 | reverse complement strand
ACAAGCTATATTTCAAGAAAAAATAACATAATATACAAATAAATAAAGATACTCAAAATCTGGTACATAATTATATTAAGCAAAAAATAAAACCTAGTATTATCTAGGTTTATTTTTTTACATTGATTTTGTAGCTTTAGCAATGACTTCTTTAAGTCTACCCTCTTGTTTAGCTTTTAACAACGTAATTAAATTAATCTCAATAGGATCAATATAGTTATAATCATCTTTTTCATATGGATTATTCTCAAATACTACCCTATCTTTTCTTAATTTGATAATTTTATTAGATTTAAATAGGACATCTTGAGTCCATTCCTTTGTTGCATAAGCTAAATATTCATCATCGACTAAAATCATCGTCTTGTGTCCAAACCAATTAGTCTTTTTATAGTCATATGTATTATAGAATTTAACCAATTCTTCATACTCAGAAGAAAGAATAAAAGATAATACCGGATCACAAAGAATACATGAAACATTTTCAAGTGAATTACTATTGTTTACTAAGTATTCAAATGCGATTGGTGATATTTCTCCTTCAGAATATAAAGTATCATATTTGTTTGCAGCTATAAATTCAACTAATTGTTTTATCTTTGGATTGTTTAGTAATTCTTTTGTTGGCTCAACTCCAATTGCATTTAAGAATTGCTTAACTTCCATATTAATACCCCCTAACATTAATTAATAGTTATATAAAAAATAAAATTATCAATTAATATTATAGCATTTTTCTTTTATTATGTCAACAAATATAGCTATTCTTCTGTGTCAATTTCATCAATTTGATCAAATTCATCTAATTCTTCGATTATATTATTTACAGTTTCATTTCTAACATATGTATCAGCTTTATAGTTATCTTTCATAAGAATATATGTAGAAAGAAGAGCATTAATATAATCTAAATATGAATTATCAGGATTACTTCCTGTTGCTTCTACATAAGTTAATGCATCAGAAAAGCAAGGATAATTAACCTTAACAAAAGATTCCATTGAATAGAAATTGTCTTTATTATAATTAGAAAAATCTACATTTTTGTATGCTAACATATCAGCAAATAAATCACAATAAAGAGATTTTAACATATCAATAACTTCATCATATCTCTTTTGAACAAATAAATCTTTTAATATATTATTTTCCATTATCCTCTCTCCTTTTTATCTAACAATTCTGGAATTCTTCTTTGTAGGTAGGTATCATTTTCAAATTTTTCAATATCTCCATTATATTTAGCTCTTATCTCTTCGCATTCATCTATTACATCAACCATATGAAATTCATTATATTCTTTATCTGCTTTAGTCAAATGATCTGGTGCAGGAAGTTCCATATTTCTAAAAGATAATTCATTGAAAAATTCATTTCTACTTACTTTTACATGACCAATGTTTAAACCTACAAGTGTTGAGCTTAAATCCTTTTTATCTAAGTGATTTGCTATCATTTCAGCTTCATCTTTAGCAATTTCAACTAAATAGTTATCCATGTATGGTCGTCCTTCATTTTTCTTAACATCATCTAAAGCTCTTTCAACATCTTCAATATGTTTGCTACCAATCTCATTTGCAAGATTTTCTTTATATGAGCCAGACCATACTAGATTTTTATTAAATTCCATAACATTTTTAAAAGTATCATATCTACAACATACAACTCTATATGACTCTTTACCATTTTTTAAAGGTTTATTATCTTTAACTAATCTATATATATGTGATAATCTTCCAGATTCATATGGATCAACATTTTCTTTTTTACATTGTTCCATTACTTTATCTTGATATCTCATACCAGCAACCATACAATCCTTTTTTAAAGAATAGCATTTATCTATATTTTTTTGAGTTGCTAAAGATAAATTAAGTTGTCTTAAGAAGTTCTTATCTATTTCCTTGCCATTTTCTGTATTTTCATAATAATTCTCTTTAAAAGGAGAATTTTCTATTGTTGCTAAGAACTTTTCATACTCAGGTCTTGCATCCTCTAATTTCTTTTGAACAGTTAAAATAACTTTTTCTTTTTCTTTTTGAACTTTAGGATCATTTAAATCCATTTTAGAATATTTCTTTTCTATTGCTTCTATAGAATTAGCAGGACTTAAAAAAGTATTAACCTTAATTGGATCAAATTCAATATCTTTTTTATTATCATCTTTAAGTAGTTTTACTCGTCTTAATTTATCTGTAAACTCACCAATTTGCATTGTATTATTTCTATGGTTATGAAAATTCATTGTTTTTCTCATACCTTCTAAATTATCTTCCAAATGATGAGTCATCAAATCATACTCCATTGAAGCAAAAGCACCAAGATATTCAGGACTTACTTTTTTATTTGTATGACCTAATAATCTTTTCATATTTTTTGTATAAACATCAGTATTTGTAGAGTTCTTAATCATAAATTCAACTTTTTCTTCTAATGGTACCTTTTTTCCAAGCTTAAATTCTTGATAAGATAATTCATCACTAGATTTTAATTTATAATAAGTACTACCATCTTCACCATATCTATTCATTGATTCTTTTATTCTTTCAACATTAGCATTATAATCTTGAACTCTTTTTTGTTTATATGTTGAATTTTCAGTAATATAGTAAATCAAATTAATCATTTTTTTTGAACTAGCAACTAAATCTTTAACATCAACATTATCTGCATTAACAACAGCATGAAAATCATCTGTTAAAGCATTGAATATACTATTGATTTCTATAATTTTAGGTGCTAAATTTCTATAAGTTCCTTTATTCATATAATCACCTAATTACATAATAACATAATTCTATAAATTTATCAAATAAAAAAATACACTTAAAAGGTCAATCTAAAATTAACATTTTAAGTGTATATATTTAAACTAGCATCTTTCCATGTATGATGCAGTTCTTGTATCAATTCTAATTCTATCTCCGATTTCTACGAAAATAGGTACTTGGAATGTAGCTCCTGTTTCAACAGTTGCTGGTTTAGTTGTTCCAGTTGCAGTTGAACCTTTGATTCCTGGTTCAGTGTATGTAACTTCTAATTCAACAAATGTTGGAGGTTCTACTCCAAAGATATTTCCTTTATATGATAGTACTTTTACTAACATATTATCTTTTAGGTATGGTAATGTATCTGAAATTTGTTCTTCTGTTAGTTCAGTTTGTTCATAAGTTGTTGTATCCATGAAAACATAGTTGTCTCCATCTTTGTATAGATATTGCATTTCAGCTACATCTACTTGAGCATCCTCAAGTTTTTCTGTTGGGTTGAATGTTCTATCTAGGTTTTTACCAGTTATTACATTCTTAAGTGTAGTTCTTACAAACGCAGAACCTTTACCTGGTTTAACGTGCATAAAGTCTACTACTCTATATACGTTTCCTTCAAATTCAAATGTTGCACCTTTTCTGATTTCTCCTGCTAACATAAATTACCTCCCTTATATTACTTTGTAACTTTTTCTACTAATGCTTTAAATCCGTCCATGTCAGTTGCAGCCATTTCAGCTAACATTTTTCTGTTAATTGTAACGTTTGCAGCTTTTAAGTTGCTCATTAATTTAGAATATGTAGTTCCACACATTCTTGCACCAGCGTTAATTCTTGCAATCCATAGTTGTCTGAAATCTCTTTTCTTTCTTTTTCTTCCAACATATGCATAATTTCCAGATTTCATAACAGCTTGGTTAGCCATTCTAAATCTATAAGATTTTGCTCCAAAATATCCTTTTGCTCTTTTAAGAACTTTTTTATGTCTAGCTCTTGTTGTAACAGCTCCTTTAACTCTTGCCATTTCTATTATCTCCTTTCGTCACTCTCAAAAAATTATTGATATGGTAATAACTTCTTAACTGCTTTAGCTTGTGCTTTATCTACATATGCAGATTGTCTTAAAGCCATTTTTCTTTTAGAAGTCTTTCCTGTTAATTTATGTGCTCTATTAGCAACATTTCTTTTAACTTTACCAGTACCTGTAACTGATAGTCTTTTTTTAGATGAACTGTGTGTTTTCATTTTTGGCATAATAAATCTCTCCTCCCTTAAAACACTATTTAATTATTTTTGTTTTGGTACTAAAAACATGATAAGATTTTTACCTTCCATTTTAGGATCTTTATCTACTTGAGCATCAAGTATCATATCTCTAAATTGAAGCATAATTTCTTTTCCTTGTTCTACAAAATTAAGCTCTCTACCTCTAAATCTCATTGTTACTTTAACTTTGTTTCCAGCATCAATGAATTTATTAGCATTTTTAGCTTTTACTTCTAAGTCATGTTTATCAATATTTGGTGATATTCTGACTTCTTTAACTTCAACCACTTTTTGTTTTTTCTTAGATTCTTTAGCTTTTTTATTCATTTCGAATTTGTATTTGCTATAATCTAAAATTTTACAAACTGGATTTTCAGGATTAGGTGATACTAATACTAGATCTAATCCTTCTTCTTCAGCAAGTTCAATAGCTTTAGCAATTGGAAGTTCACCAATTTTTTGACCATTTGAACCTACTACTTGAACTTTAGAAAATTCAATTTCTTCATTAATTAAAAAATCTTGTTTTATATGAAACACCTCCACAAAAATTATATAAAAAAAAGATTGCTGTAAAGCAACCTTCTCAACTCAAAGTATAACATATACGCAATAATTGCTATTGCAAACTTATATATATGTTTTTAATTGATACCTTAACAAGACAAAACTCGTAAGGTGAGAAGATTCTTCTACTTTACGAGTTAAATTATACCACAATTTAAACAATTGTCAATAGTTATGTATACAATTTTTTACATATTATTTAAAAATTAAACATTTGAAAGTTCTAATTTATTATCTTCAGCTAAATGTTCATATTTATATTCAAAGTTTTCTATATTAGAATTAATATCTTCTTTTTTATCTATAGATAAAGCACTCATAAAATCATGTTTTGTTACATAGTCATCTTTACCAACTATATTTAAACTTTGAACAGCTATATTTATACAGTGATTAATAATCTTATCCATATCTGCAAGTAATTCAATAAATGCAATACCATTTTCAACTGTACAACTTCCTTCTTTTAATCTTTCAATATGTTCAGATTTGTAGTTTTCTTTATATCTATCTGCAATTTGACGAAGTGCTTCAATCTCACATATTGTTGAAACCTTTCTATCTGTTAATATATCACGAGTTCGGACAATAACATCTTCTACAATGTTATACATTATCTTTATTTCTTTATCTGCAATATTTGAAAACTTTAATTCATTTTCCTTCATTAATTCTATGCTCTTAGCAATTTTAAAAGCATAATCTCCAATTTTTTCATAATCTCCTTCAATTTTTAAAAGAGCTGATACACTTTTATTTTCTGTATCTGTAAGTTCAAGATTTCCAATTTCTACTAAGTAATTAGCCACCTTTATATCCATTTTATCTATCGCATCTTCCCTTTGACCTATATGTTCTAACTTTTCTTCATCATACTTATCTATTAATTTAATAGCACGATTTAGGTTTCTTTCAGATAGCTCACCCATTTTCAATATAACATTAAGGCTATTATTTAAAGCAATACTTGGAATATTAGCAATTCTCTCATCTAACAAACTTAATGATGCAACATATTCATTTAAATCTTGATCTTCATCCACATCAACTTTTTTATCTCTAATAGTAATTAAAGTTAATTTTTCAAGAAGACCAGTAAATGGTAATAATACCAATGTTGAAACTATATTAAATATTAAGTGGAAATTTGCAATTTGACCCATATCTATTGCATCATTCCAAAAAGCAAATCCAACTATATATTGGTAACCATATATTCCTATCATAAATAGTATTGTTCCAATTAAATTAAAATACAAATGAACCATTGCTGTACGCTTAGCATTTTTAGTAGCACCAATACTAGAAACTAGTGAAGTAACACATGTACCAATATTTTGTCCTAATATAACAGGTATAGTATTTGCAAAAGTTGTAAATCCAGTTGTAGACAAAGCTTGCAATATACCAACTGTTGCAGCACTACTATGTACAATAACTGTGATAATAATACCAGCAAAAACACCAAGTATAGGATTAGATAAAGTAGTAAGAATTGTTGTAAGTATTGGTAAATCTGAAAAATTAGATGCCTCTTCTATCATCACCATAAGACCAGTAAACAAAAGACCAATTCCAATTAAAAGTAGACCAGTATCACGCGCTTTCTTCTTTTTCTTCATTTCTAAAAGTATAAAACCAATTAGAAGTAAAATTGGAGCTATATTTGATGGGCTTAAAAAAGATAAAATACTTCCATCTAAACTTGCAAGTCTAAGTATTTGAGCAGTTACTGTAGTACCAATATTTGCACCCATAATAATTGGTATAGAATTTTTTAACTTCAAAATTCCAGCATTAACAAACCCAACAACCATAACAGTAGTGGCTGTTGAGCTTTGTAATGCTACAGTAATTAAAATACCAGTTAATACTCCTTTAAAAACATTATCTGTTGCACGTTGCAAAATGTTTTCAAATTTTTCACCAGCGATTTTCTTTAAATTGCTGCTTAGTAAATTCATACCATAAAGCATTAAAATACAACCGCCAATCATTTTCATTACTGTAATTGTAATATCCATAATGTCACCTCATATAGTAATTATTATTTATTTGAATTATCTATAAAAAATTTAATTAACTCCTTAGTAGATTCATCAATATAACCATATATTGTCATTAATCCTTCTATATATTGAGAAGAAATAGTTTTATCTTCTAAATATTTGGCAACAGCTTGTCTAACTTTTCTCTTTGCAATTTCAATTTCGTTTGCTTTAGAAAAATCACAATAAAAATGTGCATTATCTATTGGTGGTAATTCATTAAATAATTCAGAATATTTACTACTAGATTCATTGAAAATTTCATCATTTTCTATATCATAAATTACATATACATTTTCAAAATTGCCTATAGCTTCATTATCCTCATTAATAGGAACTAATTTAAATATTGAAACAATATAATTTTTATATATAAAAAATATACGTTCCTCACTATTAACTCCTTCAACATTTTGCATATTGCTATCATTTACTAATCTTTGTACTAATTCTTCCATAAAATCACCCTTTCCACAAAAATAGCACAACTAGTTTTGTTGTGCTATCTTAATTTCAAAATACTATATATCTAGATTTGTTACATATTTTGCATTTTGCTCAATGAACTCTCTTCTAGGCTCAACATTCTCACCCATTAATACTGAGAATATTTGATCTGCTTTAATAGCATCTTCTAAAGTTACTTGTACTAATATTCTTGTTTCTGGATTCATTGTAGTTTCCCATAGTTGTTCAGAATCCATTTCACCAAGACCTTTGTATCTTTGGATAGATAAACTATTTCTATCTATACCACTCTTTTCTAATTCTTCAAGTTTTGGATTTAAATCTTCTTCATTATATAAATAGATATCTTCCATTCCCTTTTTGAATATCTTAAATAATGGTGGTTGTGCAATATAAATATTTCCGTTATCTACTAATGGTCTCATATGTCTAAAGAAGAATGTTAATAGTAGTGTTCTAATGTGAGCACCATCAACATCGGCATCGGCCATAAGTATAACTTTATGATATCTTAATTTTTCAAGATTAAAATCATTTCCTATTCCTGCACCAAGTGCAACAATAACTGGAGATAATTTTTCATTATTATATATTTTATCTGCTCTAGCTTTTTCTACGTTTAACATTTTACCCCAAAGAGGAAGTATAGCTTGGAATCTTCTATCTCTTCCACCTTTAGCAGAACCACCCGCAGAATCACCCTCGACGATATATATTTCGCATTTTTCAGCTTCTTTACTTGAACAATCTGCAAGTTTACCTGGAAGTGTAGATGACTCTAGTGGAGTTTTTCTACGAGCTAAATCTCTAGCTTTTCTAGCAGCTTCTCTTGCTCTTTGTGCACTTAGAGTTTTTTCAACAATTGTTTTTGCAACTGCAGGAGTTTCCTCTAAGTATTGTCCCATTTTATTTACCATGATGTTGTTAACAACACCAGTTACTTCGCTATTACCAAGTTTTGTTTTAGTTTGTCCTTCAAATTGAGGTTCAAGAACTCTAACACTTACAATTGCAGATAAACCTTCACGGATATCTTCACCAGCAAGGTTAGAATCTTTTTCTTTTAATAGATTAAATCTTCTAGCATAATCATTAAAAGCTTTAGTTAGTCCACGTTTGAATCCATCAACATGTGTACCACCCTCACCTGTAGGAATGTTATTTACGAAAGATAAAATGTTTTCTGTATAAGAAGTTGTATATTGAAGTGCAACTTCAACTTGAACATCATTATCTTCACCTTCAAAATATATTACATTTGAACCTATTGTATCTTTACCTTTATTCATAAAGTCTACAAATGACTTAATACCACCTTCATAGTGGAAAGTCATAGGTTCACTTCCTTCTTCTCTCTTATCCCATAAAGTAATTTTTAATCCTTTATTTAAGAAAGCCATTTCTCTTAATCTTTGTACTAATATATCTGTTTCAAATACTGTAGTTTCAAATATTTCAGCATCTGGTTTAAAAACAACTTTTGATCCTGTTTTCTTACCTTCACCAATTTTGTGAGTTGCTTCTAAAGTTTTACCTCTAGAAAATGAAGCAGCATATACTCCATCTCCATCACAAACTTCAGCATATAAGCTTTCAGAAAGAGCGTTAACTACTGATGCACCAACACCATGTAGACCACCAGATACTTTGTATCCGCCACCGCCAAATTTACCTCCAGCATGTAGAACAGTAAATACTACTTCAAGAGTAGAAATTCCCATTTTAGGGTGTTTACCAACAGGGATACCTCTTCCATTATCTTTAACGCTAATTATATTATCTGGCAATATTTCAACATTTATCTCTGTACAGAAACCAGCTAATGCTTCGTCTACTGCGTTATCTACTATTTCATATACTAGATGATGTAATCCCCTAGATGATATACTACCGATATACATACCAGGTCTTTTTCTAACAGCTTCTAAGCCTTCTAGTACTTGTATTTGATTTTCATCATATTTTGCCATCTTTCTACCTCTTTTCATTTAAATCTTTTTGTACTTTTTAGTTATATCATAAGTTGCAATTATTTTTCAAGTGTTCCTTTTGAAACTTTGAAAATTTTTATATTAGAAATACCACTAACAAACGTATCTTCTGTTGTAGTAATAATACTTTGGTAGTTTTCTATATATTTAAGCATAAAATTAATACGCTTACTGTCTAATTCACTCATTATATCATCTAAAAGTAATATTGGAGTTTGTCCAAGTTCATCTTTTAATAATTCAAAGTTTGCAAGCTTTAAAGATAAAAGAGCTGTACGTTTTTGTCCCTGTGAACCAAATACAGAAACATCTTTTTCATTAACATCTACAACTAAATCATCTCTTTGAATTCCCTTAACAGATGAAAAACGAAGTTTATCTATATATAAATGATCATCTAAATATTTTTTTATTTCTTCTTCATTCATATTAAGGAAATCTGTTACATATGTAAGTTTAATATTTTCTTCATTATTAGTTATTTTTAATTCTATATCTTTTGCATACTTTTCAAGCAAAGAAACAATTTTTTGTCTAAACTCAACTATATACTTTATATATTTAGACATTTTTTCATGAAGCACTTCAATATATCCATCATCTACTACTTCTTTTTTTAACATAGTATTTTTTAATTTTAAACATTTCATGTATTCTTGCAGATAAATAATATATGATTTACTCATTTGACAACATATCATATCTATAAAGTTTCTACGTTTTGCTGGAGAACCATTAACAATATCTAAACTTTCAGGTGAAAATATAACAATTGGTATCTCCCCTACATAATCTGCAATTTTCTTTATTTTTACTTCATCATTTTTAATTTGTTTTCTATTCATCTTATCCACATAAAATGAAGTTGTATGTGGATTATCATTCTTATTATACTTTACATCTATCTTACAATATTCACAAGGATAGTCATAATTTATTAATTCAGTATCCTTTGACGCTCTATAACTTTTTCCAAAAGCACAAATATATAAAGCTTCAATAATATTAGTTTTACCATGAGCATTAAGACCCAAAAATAAATTTATACCATTAATAAATTCGACTTCCTGACTTTTATAATTTCTAAAGTTTTCTAAATTTAATTTTTCAATATACATATCTTTACCCCTCAAAGATAAAAAGCATGAATACAGAAATATCCATGCTTTTCTCTATTAATCTTGTTTTATTTTTATTGGTAAAACAACATATGTAAATTCATTAGAAACTACTGGTTTAAATAAAACTGGAGAAATATTTGTAGTAAATTCTATGCATATTTCTGTATCTTCAATAACTTTTAATGCATCAATTACATATCTAGGATTAAATCCTATCTCTAGTTCTTTTCCTTCAACTAAAGCTGTAATGTCTTCTTTTGCATCACCATTTTCACTTACACAGCTAAGAGTAATACCATCAAGAGATAATTTCATCTTAACTGGAGATTTTTTATCTTTTTCTTTATTTTCTTTAGCAAATAATGCAACTCTTTCAAATGAGTCTAATAATTTTTTAGTTTTTACTCTAACTTTTGTTTCACTATGTTCTGGAATAATACTCTTATAATTTAAGAATTCACCTTCAATTAATCTAGAAATAATAATACTATTACCTATTTCAAATAAAGCTTGGTTTCTGTTTACACCAATTCTTACTGATTCATCTTCTGAGTCACTTAATATTTTTAATAATTCAGATAATACTCTTCCAGGAATTATTGCTTTAAAATCATTAATATCTCTATCACTTAAGTGTTTTCTTAAAGATAATCTAAATCCATCAATAGTAACAATTGTTAATACTCTATCTTCTACTTTAACAAGTGCACCATTATATACTGGTCTATTTTCATCAGTACTTACACTAAATAATGTACGTCTAATCATATCTTTAAAAACACTTTGTTCTAGTTGAATACTATTTTCAATATCAAAAACTGGAAGTTTTGGATAGTCATTAGGATTCATAACAGCAAGTTTAAACACACCATTTACAGATTTTAATACAAATAAATTTTCATCTACTGAAATTTCAATTGTCTCATCTTCAATTTTTCTAACAATTTCATTTAACATTTTTAAATCTACAACTGTTTTTCCTTCTCTTATTACTTCACAAGGAAAAGTATGTTCACAACCTATTTCTAAATCATTAGTTATTAATTTTAACCTATTTTGATATGCTTCAAATAGTACTCCTTCAAGGATAGGCATTGTAGTTTTAGAACTAGATGTCTTTGATACAATATTTAAAGCATTTATTAATTCTTTTAAATCACATTTAATATTCATTTATTTTACCCCTTCTCTTAAAATAGACTAACAACTTACAGTCCTTTTCTTTTGTTTCTTCATTATATATAATTTACAATTAAAAATCAATAGAAAAATTAACTTTCTCTTTCTAATGCTTTTTTAATATCATCAATTAAATCTTTAGTATCAGCATTACTATTATATTCATCACTAATTTTAGAATATGCGTGTAAAACTGTTGAGTGATCTCTTCCACCAAAATCGTTTCCTATAGCACTAAATGACATATCTGCAACTTCTCTACATAGATACATTGCAATTTGTCTTGGTTTAGCAATACTATTAGAACGTTTATCACTAGTAAGATCAGAAACTTTAATATTAAAAAACTGTGCAACAACTTGCATAACTAAAGTACTACTTAATACATTACTACTTTTTACTAATATAGATTCAATAATATTATCTACTACATCATCTGTTAATTGGTTGTTTGTAAATCTAGTGTATGCCATTAACTTATTAAATACACCTTCAAGTTCTCTAACATTAGATTTAACTTTTGTTGCAACCTTAACTAAAATATCATCTGCAACAATATATCTTTCTTCCTCTGCTCTCTTCTTTAAAATAGCAAGTCTTGTTTCATAATCTGGTGTTTGTATATCTACACTAACTCCCATTGAGAATCTAGTTTTAAGTCTATCTGTTAATCCGTTTATTTCTTTAGGAGGTCTTTCAGATGTAAGAACAATTTGTTTTCCACTATCACACAAAGCATTAAATGTATGGAAGAACTCCTCTTGGCATTTCTCTTTACCAGCAATTATTTGTACGTCATCTATTAATAATAAATCTAAATCTCTAAACTTCTTTTTGAATTGTTCATTCATTTCGTTATTTTTAGGATTTAACATGACTTTTATTAATTCACTAACAAATAACTCACCTGTACAATATAAAACCTTTTTAGAAGGATCCTCGTCAATTACAGCGTTACCTATTGCTTCCATTAAATGAGTTTTTCCAAGTCCTACTCCACCATAAATAAATAAAGGATTAGTAAGA
>JAEEGI010022524.1_pt1 | contig 12434 bp, 8 predicted proteins | sample 8958751 | NCBI WGS metagenome assembly JAEEGI01 (sample SAMN16246545, study PRJNA631951) | gut metagenome | biome: gut microbiome; feature: rumen; material: KS-attached | host: Bos | place: Iran: Karaj | collected 2018-10 | reverse complement strand
GATGCGAGTCAAACACCTTGTTCGCCGCACTCTCTGTCCGACAGGACCAATGTAGCGATAGTCCAACTGAATAGACTTTTTGTGCGATTGAAAAAAAAACTGTCCGAACGAATCGGACAGCTTTTCGACTTGTTAAGCCTTATTTATTTCTGATTACTGCCTGTGCACCCGCAAGACGTGCGATCGGCACGCGGTACGGTGAGCAAGAAACGTAGTTCAAGCCTGCGCGGTAGCAGAAATCGATCGTGGCAGGATCGCCACCGTGCTCACCACAAATACCAAGCTTGATATTCGGTTTCTTAGCACGAGCCTTTTCACGAGCGTAGTTGATAAGCTCGCCAACACCCTCTTCATCAATTGACTTGAACGGATCTGACTCAAGAATATCTTTATTCAAATACTCTGGCATGAACTTACCTGCATCGTCGCGGCTGAACGCGAACGTCATCTGCGTAAGGTCGTTCGTTCCGAAACTGAAGAAGTCAGCGAAGTCGGCGAGCTTTCCTGCAAGCAGTGCCGCACGCGGAACTTCAATCATAGAACCAATCTTAATCTCGAGCTGAACGTTCTCTTTTGCTAAAGCGGCTTTCATAACCTGCTCGCAAGACTTGCGGATAATCTCAAGCTCGTCGTTGTCACAAACGATAGGAATCATTACCTCAGGGTGAACTGGGATATTCTTCTTTACGCACTCTGCGGCTGCAAGAGCAATTGCCTCAACCTGCATCTCGTAGATTTCAGGATATGTAATTGCAAGGCGGCATCCGCGGTGACCGAGCATCGGGTTCATCTCGTGAAGAGCGTCACACTTTGCCTTAAGAACAGCCTTGTCGATACCCATGTGCTTTGCAAGTTCAGCTGTTTCCTCATCTGTCTTAGGAATGAACTCGTGAAGCGGCGGGTCAAGAAGACGGATCGTAACTGGGCGACCGTTCATAGCCTCGAAAATACCGATGAAGTCTTTTTTCTGGAGTGGCAGGATGTTAGCAAGAGCTGCTTTTCTCTGCTCCTCTGTGTCAGACGCGATCATCGCACGGAAGTGGATAAGCTTGTCTCTGTCAAAGAACATGTGCTCTGTGCGGCAAAGACCGATACCCGCCGCGCCAAAGTCGAACGCATGCTGTGCATCAATAGGCTGGTCTGCGTTAGCGCGAACGTCGAAGCCTTTAAGAACGCCGGAAGCCATCTTTCTTTCAGAAGATGCGCGGATTTCATCGCACCATCCGAGGAATGTATTGAGCTCACCAGAAATCTCAGGAACGATAAGAGCAAGCTCGCCCTCATAAACGTTACCTGTTGTACCGTCAATCGTGATGAAGTCACCTTTGTTGAACATCTTTCCGGCAATCTTTACTTTACCGTCGATGAAAGAAACTTCAGAAGCACCGGAAACACAAGGAGTTCCCATACCGCGGGCGACAACAGCCGCGTGGCTTGTCATACCGCCAGTTGATGTAAGAATACCTTCTGCAACAACCATACCGGAAATATCTTCTGGGGATGTCTCTTTACGAACGAGAATAACTTTCTTGCCTTCTTTAACCCATGCTTCTGCTTCGTCCGCGGTATAAACGATCTGGCCGCAGCCTGCTCCCGGAGAAGCGTTCAAGCCCTTTGTAAGAGCTGTTGTTTTCTTTGCAACTTTAGGGTCAATCATCGGGTGAAGAAGCTGGTCGAGCTGGTCTGCGGAAACACGCAGAATAGCTTCTTCTTTTGTGATAAGTTTTTCGGAAACCATATCTACAGCGCACTTAACTGCTGCTGCACCTGTGCGTTTACCGTTACGAGTCTGGAGCAGGAACAGCTTGCCCTGCTGAACGGTGAACTCCATATCCTGCATATCATGGAAATGGTTCTCAAGGTTAAGGCGGATCTGGCAGAGCTGCTCGTAAACTTCTTTGTTGTCGTTCTCAAGCTTGTCGATTGTAGCAGGAGTTCTGATACCTGCGACAACGTCCTCGCCCTGTGCGTTCATAAGGTACTCGCCGTAGAACTTGTTCTCGCCTGTTGAAGGGTTGCGGCTGAAACAAACACCAGTACCTGAATCGTCACCGAAGTTACCGAATACCATGCACTGAACGTTTACAGCTGTTCCTGCAAGATTCTTGATGTTGTTGAGCTGGCGATATTTAATAGCGCGCTCGTTCATCCAAGAACCGAATACGGCGTCAATTGCGCCCCACATCTGCTCTACAGGATTCTGCGGGAAATCTTTTCCAACATGTTTTTTGTAAATAACTTTATAATCTGCAACGAGTTTTTCCAAATCTGCGGCATCAAGCTCTGTATCAAGCTTTACACCCTTGGATTTCTTAATTGCGTCAATAGCATCCTCGAAAGCGTCAGAAGGAACGCCCATTGCAACATCACCGAACATCTGAATGAAGCGGCGGTATGAGTCCCATGCGAAACGTGGGTTTCCTGAAAGTGTCGCAAGACCTTTAACAGCCTTGTCGTTCATACCAAGGTTCAGGATTGTGTCCATCATACCAGGCATAGAGATTGCCGCACCAGAGCGGACGGAAACAAGCAGAGGATCATTTGCGTCACCGAGCTTCTTTCCCATAAGTTTTTCAAGTTTTTCCAGATTTTCAGCAACTTCTTCTTTTAACCCAGCTGGGTATGCTTTGTTGTTCTCGTAAAAAAGCTTACAAACTTCCGTAGAAATAGTGAATCCCGGAGGAACCGGAATTCCAAGATTAGTCATTTCAGCAAGATTAGCACCTTTACCACCTAATTCACTGCGCATCGCAGCATCGCCTTCGGCCTTGCCGTTACCGAAGAAATAGACAAACTTTGTCTTTGACATTTGAGCTTCTTTCTCCTTAAGTCACATTAAGTCACATATCTTATTATAGTATAATACCATTGAAAAATAAGCGATGTCAATGTATCATGTGTCAACGAAACAATTTATATCATCAGGGAAATATACTACTTTATGCAGATTTCTTATAAAACGCTTCCTGTTTATGAACAAAAACAGCGGATTCTCGATACATTAGCTGAAAATCAGGTTATTGTCGTACAAAGCCCGACCGGTTCCGGCAAAACGACACAGCTTCCGGTTATCCTTCATGAAGCAGGTTATTCAAAAAACGGAGTTATAGCAGTAACACAGCCACGACGCATAGCAGCACTTTCCGTGAGCGAATTCATAGCAAAGCAGCTTAAAACTGATTATCCGGGTCTTGTCGGTTATAAAATGCGGTTCGAAGATAAAACGGACAGCTCAACGCTTATCAAAATAATGACGGACGGCATACTGCTTCAGGAGATGAAACTTGATCCGTGGCTCAGCAAATATTCGGTCGTAATGGTAGACGAAGCGCATGAAAGAAGCCTTAACATCGATTTTGTCCTTGGGCTCTTGAAACGCATTCTGCCCGACCGCCCCGACCTTAAAGTGATTGTTTCTTCTGCAACAATGAACGCAGAGGCTTTTTCTGAATATTTTGATTTTTGTCCGATTGTAACGATAGACACGATAACTCATCCTGTTACAGTGATTTACGACCCACCGGGAATAACAGCTAGTACGGCAAGTGCATCTGCGGAAGACGCACTTTTAATGAAGATAGAGGATATTATCGACCGCGTTATTTCAAACAGGCACCCAGGCGATATCCTTTGCTTTTTGCCAGGTGAAAAAGTTATAAAAGACTGCATGAAGCGGCTTTCTCATGCGACTTTTTCCCGCAAGATTCATCTTGTGCCACTTTACGGAAGACTTGCGAAGGAAGAGCAGGAACGAGTTTTCGATTCGGCTCCGTTCGGCAGGCGGAAAGTCATTATTTCTACGAACATAGCAGAAACGAGCGTCACGATTCCAGGCATAACGACTGTTATAGACAGCGGCCTTGCAAAAATGAACTTCTATAATCCGCACACATACACATCAAGCCTTACAGAAACGACGATTTCAAAAGCATCCTGTAACCAAAGGAAAGGACGTGCAGGACGGACCGGACCAGGTATATGCTACAGGCTTTATCCAAAGAAAGATTACGATACGCGCCCGATTTACACGACGGAAGAGATTTACAGAACCGATTTGTCAGAAGTCGTGATGAGGATGTCCGAGCTTGGAATAACTGATTTTGAGCAGTTCCACTTTATTTCACCGCCACCAAGAGAAGGAATGAGAAGCGCGGTTGAAACCCTTAATATGCTTGAGGCTCTGAACCCGGACAACACGCTGTCCAAAACAGGTTTGATAATGGCGAAGTTCCCGCTTTTGCCACGAATAAGCCGAATAATAACGGAAGCGATACTGCGGTATCCGGAAGTTATGGAGCAGTCGATAATAGCGGCGGCTTTTCTTTCCGCGCAAACGCCTTTTGTGCTTCCGCCGGGTGAAGAAGCTGACGCAAGGCAGGCTCACCACCGCTTCCGCGACATTCAGGGCGATTTTATGACTTACGTCACGCTTTATAACCTGTTTACAAAAGCCGAGGACACCGAAGAGTTCTGCAGCATGAACTATCTTGATGAACGCGTCATGCTTGAAATTGTGAACATAAAGCAACAGCTTGAGCAAATTGTGTCTAACGACGGCATTCCTGTTCTTTCAAGCGGAAGCACCGACGACTATCTTTGCTGTGTTGCCGCCGGACTAATACAGTTCGTTTGCATCCGCTCAGACAAAGAAAGCTACAGAACGCTTACTGCCGAGAACATACAGATTCACCCTGGCTCAGGACTTTTCCGCACGAGTCCGCTTTACATAGTTGCCGGCGAAATCGTCCGAACATCGCGTATGTTCGCAATGACAGTTTCTCCGCTCACAAAGAACATACTTCACAAACTTTCTGGCGACATAGAAAAGCAGCTTCAGTCAGTTCGAAACTACAAGGATGACGATTTCGCCGGAGAAAGCGGAGTATTTCTCGGCAATGCGCCGTCTGGGGCAGGCTCGTCCGGCGGCAAGAAAAGAGGGAAAGGCGCTGACGCAACAAGCCGTCGTAAGGACGGAAAGAACACCGCCGCCGAAGATTCGCTTACTGACGAAAACTCGCTTTGCATAGGCAATGCCCGCTTCGAAGTGAAAAAGGTTAAGGGTAAGAAAAATGTCATTTTGCCGTGGAAAAAGCTGCATGACGAAATTGTTGCTGACCCGGAGGCTGATATTATGGCGAAAGGCGGCGGCGTAAAAGGCATTAAAGGCGTTATCCAGATGGATTCGTACACGCTGCTTGCCGGCGAAAAGCTCGACTTAATCCTTAAGCTTGCCAAGAGCCTTGATTTTTCTGTTCTTCCGAGCGACAAATGGAACAGAAAGATGAACGCGCACTTCCCGGAAAACAAAGTGGAGATTGCAGCCGCGCTCGACAAGATTCTTAGAGTCACGGAAGCTAAAGCGAAAAGCCGCGAACTTGGTTTTATCTGTCTTTTTACGGACGGGAACGGCACTTACTGGATGAAAGTTTCGCGCGGCTTTTCTACTGCGCTTAACGAAAGCCTTTCAAGTCTTGAAACGCTTATAGATGAAAGCGCGGGCGAGTTTTCGGAAGAACAGAAGTCTAAGCTGAACGCAGTTTACAGGAAACTTCACGATTTGTATGAATAATTTTCAAAGCCATTCCATTAACATACTATAATTGTTCTAATAATTGTATAGCCAACAGGTCCCCTGCATGGCCACTATTGAAGCCCGTAGGGCTGAACTTGTGGCAGATGCAGGGTGTTGGCTATACAATTATAATATCGCATTTAGTTTAATGAAATTGACTTTCACAGCTCCGTTAAAAAGCGGTTTAAGAGCATTAGGCCGTCGGCGTTCAGCGCGAAAACCGTGTCGCCATCTTTTTTGAACCGCTCCGCGCGGCCCAGTTTTTCCCATTCGGCAAAAAGTCCGTTTTCCGCGCCAATCCGTTCGGCTAGCTCCTTGTCGAAACGCTTCCTGTATTCTGATGCGCTTACGCCAGAACGAAGCCTGAATCCCATCATTAAAAACTCGTACTCGCGCGTCGCTTCATCGAGCGTTTCCGCTTCTTGCGGAATGTGCGGTGCCGCGCCACGGGACGATGGGGCTCGGGACGATGCGCCACAACATGGCCTGTCCGCACCTTCCGCCGCCGAGTATGAAGCCCGCGCCGACGCAACCTCACTCTTGTCAGCACTCCCCTCCGTTTGAAACGCTGCCCACGCCGCCGTATACTCCGACACTGAACAAACGCCTGTCCACCTTTCGCAGCCGACTGTGCCGGACGCGCCCGCACCGATGCCTATAAAATCTTCCATGTGCCAGTACGCTGTATTATGCCGGCTTTCAAAACCAGGACGCGCAAAATTTGAAACTTCGTATTGAATTATGCCGGCTTTTTCAAGCCGTTCTTTGCCTAAAAACCATTGACGATCCGCATCCTCATCGGTGCAGGGCGCGTCCCCGGAGCGAACTTGCTCCCAAAGCGGCGTGCCCTCCTCTACCATCAGCGAATAGAGTGACACATGATCCGCGCCAGACGAAATGACTTTCTCAACACCTTCAAGGAAATCTTCGTCCGAAAGAAACGGCAATCCCGCTATCAAATCTGCCGAAAACCGCCGCGGGCTCTCTCGCCGCGCACTTCCAAAACTGCCGCATTCACATCTGTCGCACCAAAACTGCCCGATGCACTCCAGCGCAGAAGCAACGGTTTCCGCATCCGCCCTTCTTCCTATAAACTTAAGGACACGTTCACTACATGTCTGAATGCCCACGGAAAGCCTGTTCACCCCAATATCAGCTATACAATCCAGAAAATCGCGGTTTATATCAGCTGGATTTGCCTCTATCGTAATTTCCGCATTATCATCAATCCCGCCCGGAACAACACTACGCACAAAATCAAACAGCTCGTGCAGTTGCTCCGGCACAAGCAAGCTCGGCGTACCACCACCGATATATACAGTTTTCCAAGAATTCGGCTTATAAAGGCTACAGCGGTAGGAAAGCTCCGTTTTCAGCGCAGAAATATAAGAGTCAGGGACAGCTTTTGAACAAGATGATGGAACAGAAAAAAAGTCACAATAAGTGCATTTTGAGCGGCAAAAAGGGATATGTATATAAAGCGGGTAACTGTTTTTCACAGCCGTAAGACGCCAATTTACAGCGTACTAAAAGCAGAGAACGGGAAATACCTTAAAAAAGCCTTTCCGCCTATTCTGCTTTTCTGAACTGGACCATACACGCGGGAATCAACCGAAGAAATTCTGTCATCAGCGAGCAGGAAATACTCATCTTCCCCAAGAACGATTTCTTCCAATTGCGCCGGAATACCTGCGTTACTCAGATTTTTGCCTTTTGCCTGAACAGTTTCATACATGCGCGGAGTAAGCTCGAACTCCGTTAAATAATGCTGTTCTCCAGCCGGCTTTATATAAAGCACATAATCTTTCATATAAACAGAATCGCCTGGCAGACCGACAACACGGCGCAGCGAAGGATTACCGGAAATAGCGTTTTCCGGCACGAAAACCTTGTATTGTTGGAACGAAAAGAAGGCAGTAACAAAATTGACGGTTTTTTTTATGAACGAAAGCTTTTCCTCAAATACAGGCTCTACATAAACAACCGAGCCGCGCTCCAAATTTCTGTCAAAAAGCGATATGTTCCACGAAGAATAGTTAGGCGTAACAAAAACAAAAGAATCTTCTGGAAATTCCGGCATCATCGCTTCTGACGTAACCCGTACAGGAAACATAAGGAATTTAAGCACAAGGTTCATAAAAACAAAGACAAGAAGACAGTTGCGGATTATAACGAATACTTTTTTATGAAATTCTTTTCTTGATGAAAACGAGAAATCGTACGGATTTGATGCCATGCCATTACAATATCATATAGACTTGCTGTTTTCAAGTATTATGCATATAATCACCTTGATATGGCAGAAAGCACAAAACTCATTGCACAAAACAAAAAAGCATTTTTCAATTACCAAGTCGATGAAAAATACGAATGCGGCTTGGAGCTTCAAGGAACGGAAGTAAAATCTGTAAAAGCGGGAAACATCTCGTTTCCGGATGCATTTGCAGAAATCCGCAACAACGAAGTATGGATGAAAAACTGCCATATCTCCGAATACTCGTTTTCATCGATATTCAACCACAATCCCGACAGGCCGAAAAAACTTCTTCTTCATGCCGAAGAGATAAAGCGGCTTGTGCGAAAGACAGAAGAAAAAGGATACACGCTTATTCCGCTAGATTTTCACCTTAAAAACGGAAGGGTAAAAGTGACACTCGGTGTTTGTAAGGGTAAGAAGCTGTACGACAAACGCGCGGATATAAAGGAACGCGACAACAAACGCGACCTTCAGCGCGAATTCAGGAAACGCCTCGACGGTTAGTTTACCGCTTAGTCGCCTGACAACAAACGGCGGACCACGTCTCACCGCTTCATTGTACGCCGTTAAACGGCGAACCACGTTTCACCGCTTCATTGTACGCCGTTAGGGACCACTACACTTCCCTGCCGCACCACGGTGCACTTGTCGTCCGCAAGCGACACAATCGTAGAAGGTAACGCATTCCTTTTGTCGCCGTCGTCGATTATAAGCTCAACTTCATTTCCGAACTCTGCGACAATATCAGCTATATCAGTTAAAACAGGCTTTCCGGAGCGGTTTACGCTCGTGGAATAGATTGGGGCCCCAGTTTCACGGATAACTTCGCGGAGCCAAGCGTCTCCTGGGCAGCGGACGGCGACAGTCGATTTAGGCTTCGTAGCACTCTCGCCCGCGCCAGATCCGCCTGTTCCGGCAGTTTCAGCCGTCCCCGCAACCGCGCTACCTCGCTTATCATTCACGATAATCGTAAGAGCGCCCGGCCACAGCGAAAAAAGCTCGTCGGGTATCGGGTCGTCTGTTATATGCTTTATATCTTCTGGCGCGGCTATAAGCTGGATAAACGGTTTGTATGCTTCACGGCCCTTTATGCGCCGAATCTCTGCGTCCGTACCGCGCGCATCACTGGAACCGCACGAAACTCCAGACTCGCCGCATACGTCCGTTGCGCACAAACCGCTGGAACCGCATGAACCGCCGACAATCCCCGAAAATCCGTACACCGTATCTGTCGGGATAATTACAATTTTCTGATTTTTTAAGGCTTCCGCCGTCACAAGAACAGATTTACTATCACATTTGAGGTATTTCATTCACAATTTCCACAGGCAATGTTATCTCATCGTTCCCGTTCACAATAACTGCCTCTACAGTTTTTTTGCGCATGGAACATAACGATACAACCATCATTATTAACATAGAAATAACAAAACCTGCAAGACCTGAAATCTTACATATATATTCAGGAACGAATGAAATATCTTCTATACGGACAACTGTGCCGGTATCGTATACATTGTGCTCCGTAATACCCATGCCAGTTATCTTTATTATCTTCTCGCCTTCGTATGAAAAACCAAGATTACGCGCATACGATTCTATAATAGAACGGTCAGTACGCAGCGCGTTACACTCGGAAGAAAGCAGATCGTTCACTTTCTGTAGCTGCGCCACGTTCGCCGTAAGCCGCATTTTCTGCTCATAAAGCTGATTGTACGCATAAATTCCGTTGCGTCCTGCGGTGATTGAAAGTAAAATATATATGAATGTGCCGATGCACACGGATATCATAAACTTTATTCTTGTCATAGTTTGTTTTTCGGCACAGATATTTCGTTTTTTTATAGGGAAAAGTCGATTTTAAAACAGAAAAACATCAAACCATGGATTTATGTCATGAAAACCCTTGCTGATGGCTTAAGTTTTAAAATTACACCCCTAATGAAATTAAGAATTAATGCCGATAAGAATACAGGGTTATTATATAGAAGTGCTTTTTGAGCGATTTGGCTTGGTGCTTTCAAATTTCACCCGAAAACAAAAGGCGGAGCAGCTATGTCATTAGAACTTGATAATATTAGTGAACCGAATAATGAAGATACAAAACCGCAGGAATTAGATAAATACGGTGTATGGATTAAAAATTCATCACAAGACAATTTTACTGACTCTTTTGACATACCGGCGGCATCTGCCGCAGACGGCTTTGAGAGCGCGTCATTCTCTGACCTTTCTGACTTTGACACAGACAAAAACAACAGTGAAGATTGGAATTTTGATCTTTCTGAATTCGACATACCCGACCCGCCGGAGCTTTCCGGTTCTGACACGACATCCGACGAGCTTCCACTTGAAGCGGCGATGAGCGATACAGAAGATGGCGCGGCGGCTTCCGAGAGTTTTGGCGAATCCGAAACCACAAGCGCGGAAGCATCCGATTTTGACACGACAGGCGACTTCAACGTTGCGGACGAGACTGCGACAGATTTTGATATGGGCGATAAGCCTACCGACATACCAGCAGAAGCTCCCGCAGCAGAACCTGTTTCTGAACCAGCTTCCGACGCTGTCGAAACGACACGCGTAGACCCATCAATGGACGGATTTTTGCCGTCTGCCGCGACAAACGACATTGATATATCAGATTTTTCCGACTTTGACTTTGGTGACGACAGTTCATTCCCAGTTCCTGATAGTATAACCGGACAAACATATATAGAAGAAACTGTAGAAAAATCTGCACCGGAAAGTGCAGAAGAAAAAGCAGCACCAGTGTCAGAACTAGTTGCGGACGACATCGTTGACACCGACATTTTCGAACAGGCTTCATCCGCACAGAATGAAGAACCGGTAACTGTGCCAAAAGCAGAACCGGAAACACCTAAAAAACCGATTTCAGGCTTCGACGAAGTTTCTTTGGACGATCTTTCAACAGGCATGCCTGATCTGTTAAGCACTCCAGAAGCAGAAACGATTTCTGAGCCAAAAGAAGTGTCTGCTACGCCAGAAGCAGAAGAGTTTTCTGCAGCCGGTGAAGAAACATTCGGCGATATTGAATTTGAAGATATTACAGCTGCTATTCCTGTAGAAGCAAAGGCTGTTCCAAAAGCTGAAGAAATAGACGAAGTTGCGGAAGCAATCTTTAACACAGAAACAGAGGAAATAGACATTGACGCATTCTTGAGCGACTCCCCTGCTCCCAAAATGGGCGGTACGGAAGAAATCAGTCTTGAGGATTTTATGTCAGACTCCGATTTTTCTGATGCATCAGAATTCAAAGAGTTCATGTCTGCTTCTTCAGCTCCGGAAAAGAGCGATATCCTTAATGACCCGCCAATAGACATGTCGCTTACGTTCGACGATTCTTTTGTACTTGAAGCGAGCGACAATCAGGATGCCAGTGCCGAAGCAGAAATCCCGATAGATGATTTTGTTTCGGACATTGTTACCACTGGCGAAGAAACATTCGACAACTTTGATGATATTTTTGATAACATCACGGATATGAACGCTCCGGAAATTCCGGACATTCCTGATGAACAGCCTAAAGTTGAAAGCGATGTTTCTTTTGATGAAGTTTCAGAATTCGATGATTTGCTCAATTCTTTTGAGGAATCTTCTAATAAAGGTGCAACAGAAATCCCTGTCGTTGTACCACCGCCAAAAGCAGCTAAGAAAGTTGATTTTGACATTCAAGTAAATCTTGATGAATCAGAAATCAAACATGAAACAATAGAGACAACAGATGATTCCGAAGAGGATGTAGCTGTTTCTTTGTTTACAGATAAGGGGTCGTCTGCATTGGCAGCAGGAGGCGCGGCAATGGCTGCGGCAGCTCCGACGTTCTCTATGGCTGACATTGATGACTCTATTACATTTGTTGATGAAACACCAGGTGCTCCGGCATCTTCACTTATTGACGATCTTTCGTTTGAAGGAGTAGAAATCGTGGATATCTCAGAAAAACCGACCGAAAACAATCCGATAGAATCAGAACCTATTCAGAATGAACCTGCTGAAGTTTTACAGCCATCTGCGCAACCGTCAGATTTTGTAGAAGAGCAAGAGGGCTTTGATTTCCCAGAAATTGACGATGAGCTTTTCGAAAAGGCTGTCGCGGCGGGAGCAGAGCCGGAAACTCAGGCTGATATTACAGAGAATGTCCCCGAAGATGAGCCGAATTCAGGCATTTCTTTTGACGATCTGCCCGATATCGATGATATTTTTGATACAGCCGAGCAGGAAACATCTGGAACGACAGATGAACTTCCTTCTCTTGATGATATACCAGACTTTGTTCCAGAAGAAAACAATGCCGATTCAGCAAGCATTGGAGCCGGTATTGCAGCGGGTGTTGTAGGTGCAGGCGTTGTTGCAGCGATGGCATCAGATGAAGAAACACCTGTCGTTGAGGAAACTCCAGTTGTTGAAGATTTCGCCGTTACAGAAGAAGCACCGGTTATAGAAGAAACTCCAGTCGTTGAGGACTTTGCCGTTACGTATGATACGCCTGTCGTTGAAGAAGATATTCCAGTCTCAACAGAAGACTTTGGCATTACAGAAGAAGCACCAATTATGGATGAAACACCTGCTGTTGAAGAAGAA
>JAEEGI010022522.1_pt1 | contig 12435 bp, 11 predicted proteins | sample 8958751 | NCBI WGS metagenome assembly JAEEGI01 (sample SAMN16246545, study PRJNA631951) | gut metagenome | biome: gut microbiome; feature: rumen; material: KS-attached | host: Bos | place: Iran: Karaj | collected 2018-10 | reverse complement strand
AAACTGTAGTTTCTCATCACCACTGACAATAAATGCCTCATTAAAATGGAGCTTTTTCACACAGCAGCAGCACATTTTTGCCGTTGGCAAGCCGTGTGCCGAAAATATAGAGGTTGCCACCATCCTTCAGGCGTAAACGCTTGGCAAGTTCGGCAGCCTTCAGCGGAAAGTTACGTACTGCCACATTAGCTTGTGTAACGCCAGCCAATTTCTGCTTCAATTCTTTGCTGTTGAGCGTTGTGATGTCATTCACCACAAATTTGCGACCTTGAAAATCTGGTACAGGCCTTTCGGCCACAAACAAGTGACTCTGCGGGGCAACAGCATGAAGCCCGTAGTGCTGCGACAATTGCCCGAAACAGCCAGCCTTCATCATCGAGGCATTGGGTTCATAAAGGTAGAGGGTGCCATCAACGGGCATTTCACCACTCCACACCGCGGACACAGCAACAGATTTATTGAGCATGTAGCTGAAAGCATTTTGGTCGTTCACACACACCATCTTCACTTCACCTTCATGATTTGCACTGAGCAGCAACAGCAACTCCTTGCACTCCCCTGCCACACTCACGATGTGCACCTCGCTCACGCCACGCAGTTGCCGCAATGCCTGGCTCACATCGAGCATAGGCGAGAGCTTTATCATTACCTGTCGCGCCTTGGTGAGCAGCAAATCGAGCAGCTGCACAACATTTGGTGTGCAGTCATCGAGCCTGAACACACGATTTCCTGCTCCATCGCGCCGTGCAGGGTCAAGATAGATAAGGTCGACCACCGGCATCGCCGCGAGAAAATGCTCGGCATCGTCATTCACCACTTGGGCATGACTCAAGCCAAGTACCTTGAAATTATGCTCAGCAATGTGGCACAGGAGCTTTTGCCGCTCCACATACACAGCACTGCTAAAACGTCTTGCCAAGAACGAGAAATCTACACCAAAACCACCCGTAAGGTCCACAAGCGACACTCCACTCACAAGCGATGACTTGTAGCCTGCCGTTGCCTCCGAAGAGCATTGCTCCATCGAGACCGAAGGCGGAAAAATGAGGTCAACCACCTTGGCCCAAGAGGGTAATTTTGTCTGTGATTTTTGCCTGCCAGCTATTTGGTCGAGGGCAAAATGGGCATCCACTTCAAGGTGTTTTCTCACCTCAAGTGCAAGCCTTTGCACATCATCGGCAGCATGTTCTTTCACGAAGTTTATCGTTGCCTGATAATCGAAATCACTATTTATTATCTGACTCATCATCAGATGCGTGTAGCTTTATTCTTCAAGTAATTGTCTAAAATTACCAAAGCCGCCATAGCCTCAACCACAGGCACGGCACGAGGCACCACACAAGGGTCATGTCGGCCCTGTTGAGCCACCTCTACCAATTGGCACTCGGCATTGATGCACGCCACCGGTCGCATGAGTGTAGCAACGGGCTTAAAGGCAACATTGAAAACGATTGGCTCGCCGTTGCTGATGCCACCCTGAATGCCACCAGAATGGTTAGTAATGGTCCCTATCTTGCCGTCGCGCACTGTCCACGCGTCCAGCACCTCACTGCCCATGCACGAGGCGAAGCCGAAACCCGTCCCAACTTCAAAGCCTTTGGCGGCTGGAATGCCCATCATGGCACTGGCAAGCTGCGCATGCAGTTTGTCGAAGACGGGGTCGCCGAGTCCTGCTGGCACACCTTGGGCCACACAGGTCACAATGCCTCCCAGGGTATCGCCCTGTTCCTTGGCTTTTGAGATGGCGTCTATCATAGATTGTGCTATGCTCTCGTCAGGACAACGCACCGCATTCTGCTCGATAGACAACAAATCGCATTCATAATGCAATTTCTTAAGTTTCACATCGCCTATCTGTGATGCGTATGCCGTCACCTCAATGCCTAATTGCCTCAAAGCCTGCTGGGCAAAGGCTCCAGCCACCACGCGGCACAGCGTCTCGCGTGCCGAGGACCGGCCACCACCACGATGGTCGCGAATGCCATATTTTGCAGTATAGGTATAGTCGGCATGGCCAGGACGATAACAATCCTTCAACGCATCATAGTCGGCACTGCGCTGGTCAGTATTGCGCACAATAAAACCAATTGGAGTGCCAAGCGTCATGCCATCAAGCATGCCCGACAGCACCTCTACTCTATCCTTCTCGTCACGGGCTGTTGTCACCACCGACTGGCCAGGCCTGCGGCGGTCCACCAAGCGCTGCACCTCGTCAAGATTAATGTGAATCCCGGCGGGAAAGCCATCAATGATGCCACCCATTGCAGGTCCGTGCGACTCGCCAAAGGTAGTGATTCTCAATATGTCGCCAAATGTGTTGCTCATGCGTCCTCCTCTCCCTCGATAGATGTTAAATCACACACCTGTGCACCCACAAAGTTCACCAGATCCGATGGCTTAATCTTGAACTGCAAGCCGCGCATGCCGGCACTCACAAAAATGTGGTCAAAATCCATGCATGTGCTGTGAATGTAGGTGGGAAAAGGTTTTTTCATGCCCACGGGCGAACATCCGCCACGAATATAACCGGTAGTGGGCAGCAATTCCTTCATATGAATCATCTCAACCTTTTTGTTACCCGATGCCTTGGCAGCCTTTTTCAGGTTCACCTCGCAGGCCCCGGGAATCACGCACACCAGGTGCCCCGTTTTGTCGCCTCGCAGTACAAGCGTTTTAAACACCTGATTCACATCTTCGCCTATAGTAGCAGCAAGATGCTCGGCACCAAGGTCCTGTTCATCAACCTCATAAGGAATGAGTTCATATTGTACCTTGGCCTTGTCAAGCAGGCGTGCAGCATTGGTTTTTTGTAACTTTTTCATTTGTTTTATGTTTCTTTATATGCAAAGTTAGTGGAAGTTGCCTATCTTTGCAAATAAACTTGCGAAACAATGAAGAATTGGTTCTTGATCATTATAGCCTTGTTTGTCTTCCAGTGCCTTGCAGCAGCCGATAGCAACTCCACGCTCGAACGTTTGCGCTTTGCAGAGCAACACTATGCCTCTCCGACCGACTCGCTCCACAACGAGGAGGCCTACATCGCTGCATTGCTCGATGTGATCAATGACTCCACACTCGACAAGACAGAGAAAATGAGGCCTAAACTCTTGCTCGAAAGCGCCATGAAAAACCGCATCGGCACTGTCGCTACCGACTTGGAGCTTGCCGACCCCGACGGCAACATCTGCCATCTGCACCAACTCGACTCGGTACTCACTCTCATTTTCTTTAATTCGCCAGATTGCGGCTCTTGTCAAATAAACAAGGAACGCCTCGACACCATTCAAGTCATCAACGACTATGTGAATGCCGGCCTCCTACAGATAGTTGCTATCTATCCCTACGATGACAAGGAACTGTGGTGTAACACCCACTACCCCTCTAATATGCTCAATTTCTATAATGAGGACCATGCAATTTACCATAACGACGTCTACGACTTGCCCTGCATTCCCGTTTTCTTCCTGCTGAACTACGACAAACGTGTGCTCATTAAAAATGAGGTGAGCCTGAACCGCATCATGCGTGCTCTCAACCGCATCATGCTCAGCAGCGACCGTTCCACCGAGGGGCTCCTCCGTCTACTCTACAACCCATAATCCCTCATAGCAATCACTCTTTTGATAAAACAATCCTCTGGGCGATTATAAATCACTCATATTTTTTTGTACTTGATGCAGCAAAACGATGGTTTCGGTTGTCAATAGATTGATGAATGTTTTTCAAGAAGTAAAAACCGAAACACTGATTGAGCAGTGCCGTCGTGGCGACAGTGATGCCCTGCGCGTCCTGTACAACTGTTATTACCCCAAGCTTCTAAGCACAGCCCGACACTATGTAGATGAAGACACCGCCCGCGATATTGTGCACGACTCGCTCTTGATGGCATTATCTTCACTCGGCTCATTGCGCGATACCAGAAGAATTGAGCCATGGCTGGTGCGCATAGTGCGCAATATGGCATTGAATCACATTAAGCATGAGCATGTGATAACAAAACAATCAATCGAAACTGTTCAAGACATTATTCCTGAACCAGAAGCAGCTGAACCGCTAATTCCTATGGATGTGCTCATGAGCATGGTGAAACGACTGCCCGACGGATATGAGCAAGTATTCAGATTGCGCACTATGGCAGGACTGAGTCACGATGAAATAAGCCAACGCCTTGGCATCACCAGCAGCACAAGTCGCTCGCAATACACACATGCTCGCCGGATGTTGAAAAAGATGGTTCAACACTGGTGGATGATGCTCCTCATACTCGCAATAGGATCATTACTGTATGTTGTACTCAATCATCCATCAAAACATCAGTCAATAAGCGATCAACCCACAACGGCTAAGACACCACCTGCCATTTCGATTGACAGTATTACAAAGAAAACGGCTATTCCCGTTTCTCCCCGTGTGGTCTTGAATGAGCAAATGTCATCTGTTGTATTTACTGACGACGAAGTTCCGTCGGCAGACACAATCAAGTTGTGCCTACCCACCGATACGACAGAAGAATCTCATGAGCCACCAGTCCAAGAAGATAAATATCTGGTAATGCCTCCATTGCCGTCAAGGCCAATGCAAATACAAAAGATGCCGATAAGGCATCGACAGTCAAACGATGCAAACACATCCATAATGCTTGCAATTAGTGGCTGGCCCGAACCATCAGATTTCTCGCAGCAGGCAGTGATTCAGGCAACATCATCTATTGCTCCTGCTCCAATTGGTTCAGAGGCTCCGAGCCCTATAGACTTCACCGACTGGACCGAGTATTATCATTTCATGGAAATGGAAGCCGATGCCAATCCGACTGAAGAGAATATCTCATTGAGACGCATTGCCGGCAGCAACGCCGCAGGTAATCCACAACAGAACATTGAGGAACACGCTCATCACGATATGCCATTCACACTCGGCCTATCGGTAAACAGAAATATTGCTGGCCGATGGAGCCTGGGCACAGGATTGAATTACTCTCGATTACATTCCACTTTCGACTTGGGATATTCACAGGCATACATTCACAACGAACAGACCATTCATTATCTGGGAGTCCCAGTAAATGCATCCTACTCATTCTTGCAAGGGAATCGCTGGAATCTGTACGGCACTGCTGGAGTTACACTCGACATACCTGTCGCTCATTCGTGGAAGACCCGTCATTTACTTAACGGACAAACCATCTACTCACAATCGAGCAACATAAATGTTCCCGTGCAATGGTCGTTTAATGCAGGATTGGGTGTTCAGTACAATTTCACGCCTCATTTCGGCGTCTTTATGCAACCCGGGGCAACTTATTACCTCAACAACGGCACAAAGACCATTAGAACTGAGCACCCCTGGAGTATAACTGTTCCTATCGGTTTCAGATTTACATGGTGATGATGCAGCAAACATCTTTCCTTGTTTGTCTATAAGGAAAGACATTTGCACTATGATCGACACTATTCATTATGATTCCTGCCCCTTGTGCCAAGGCTCAGAATTGGCACCATTTGCATCGGCTACTGACCATCTGGTGAGTGGCAAACAATTCACAATTATTCAATGCAAAGCTTGTGGCTTCCTGTTTACACAAGATGCTCCAAGCAATGACTCCATCGAACAGTATTATGATTCAGAGAAATACCTTCCACATAACACAGGACACGGATTCAACTCATTCATTTATCGCTCAGTGCGATCGGTAATGTTTAACTGGAAGCACGCGCTTATCCAGCATTATCACAACACACGCGGCACTCTCATTGATGTGGGTGCGGGTAATGGACACTTCATGGCCCACATGCAGCGTAGTGGATGGGATGTGGTGGGATGTGAGCAAAGTGAGCTTGCACGCACTGAAGCCTGGAACCGATGGGAATTGCATCTCGATGGCGACGTGATGGAAACCGAGTATCGCACTGGTTGTGCCGATGTGATCACTGCCTGGCATGCCATTGAGCACATTCATGACCTGCACGGCCTGTGGGACCGATTCAATAACTGGCTCAAGTCTGATGGAATTCTGCTTGTTGCCGTGCCAAACTGTTTTAGTGCTGATGCACAGCATTACGGCTACACGTGGGCGGCATGGGATGTGCCCAGACATTTATGGCATTTTTCCATCAACACCATTCATGAACTAAGCCAACAACATGGATTCAGGCTTATTGACATCAAGTCGCTTCCACTTGATGCTTGCTACATTGCCATGTTAAGCGACCAGAACAAGTTCAAAGCAATTATCAATGGGCTGCGATTCATGATTAAGGGATTCAGCAATAAACAGAATGCCAGTTCACTAATCTACATATTCAGCAAGCAACAAATACGCCCGTAGTCACTCGCCTTGATTACAGGTGAGGATGATATAGGATTGAGAGGTGTTCTTAACCCTAAAGGCACTGGCGGCACGGAGGCCGAGCACCCACACGATTTCGCCATCGGCTTCGAGTATCCACACATTTTTCTTCTGCTCACGGTCGAGTTTGAAATCGGTAAACAGGTCGCTGAGCAGTTTGCGGCCTCGCATGCCAAAAGGCACCATACTGTCGCCCTCGCGCCAACGACGTAGCACCACTTTTTCGCACTCCATAATGCGGGCATCAAAAGCCACACGAGTCTTGCCATTCACCAGCGAGGGGACGAACGGCTGCATGGACATCTCGGCCATTTCAAGTTTTACGGGTAACTCGTCAAGCTGATTGAAATCAACCTTGTAAGTCTTGCTGGGGGCCGTGGGAATGGGTTTAATCACAATCTTGCCACGGTTGATCAACATATAGTGCGAACTGGAATAGAAATAGCCGCTTTTACCTCGGCACTCGTAGTTCTCAATGGCCTGTTGGCACTGTGCGCGATTCAAACCATAGGACTTTGCCATCTCATAGAGAATCAAAGGCTTTTGCGAGAATTTTGCCAACAACCTGTAAGGCATGGCAAACCGCTTTTCTTTATCTTTCTCAAAATTGTTATCGGCAAAATTCTGCACCAGTTCGGCACACAGTTGCTGGTTCTCTCCCAAGTGCTTCATGGTGAGCAGCATCTGACGGCGACCAGCAGGAAACATCTCGTCGATGGCGGGTAGCACCACATTGCGCACACGGTTGCGCAGCACCACATTCTCGGCATTGGTGCTATCGGTCACATAAGTCTGCCCCAGTTCAGCAAGAAAAGACTCGATATCGCTGCGCGACACTTCAAGCAAAGGCCGCACTACATGACCATTGCGCGTCTTCATGCCGGTGAGACCGGCTATGCCCGTGCCGCGAAAGAGATTCAGGAAAAAGGTCTCGAGATTGTCATCACTATGATGCGCTACGGCAATGGCCTGGCACTGACGGTCATTGCGCACCTGCTCAAACCACGCATAGCGCAAGTCGCGGCATGCCATCTCCATCGACACGCCATGTTCAAACTGATAGGCAGCCACATCGAAGTGAGTCACCACAAATGGCACATTCAAGTCGGTGCACAACGAGCGAACAAACGCCTCGTCGCGGTCCGACTCCTCACCACGCAGGTGAAAGTTGCAATGCGCTGCCACACAATCGAAGCCCAGCTGCCTGAGCACCAAGAGCAAGGCTACCGAGTCGGCTCCACCGCTCAGCGCCACCAGCACAGGTCCCTTGTCGTGATCCAAGAGACCATCGCGAGATATGACATCGGACACTATCGACTGAAAATCGGTTTTCATCAGGTTACATTACCCTTCGTTTTTGTGCAAATTTACTCATTTGTGACGAGAATACTCTATTTATGGTCAAAATAATCGTCAGTTCAACGGCATATTCTTGCGTTTTTATTGGTTTTTGTGTAATTTTGCATGTTTTTAATCAACTTATCTATATATGTTACTGGAAAGAATTGAAGCTCTGAAAGCTCAAATCAGCGAACTGACCGCCTCTAACGAAGAAGCCCTGGAGGCTTTAAGAATAAAATACCTGAGCAAGAAAGGTGAAGTTACCGCCTTGTTCAACGAGTTCCGCAATGTGTCGCCCGAAATGAAACGCGAGTTTGGCCAGAAACTTAACGAACTCAAGAACTTTGCAACCGAAAAAATCAACGAACTGCGTGAAACATGCAAGGCCCAGGAAAAAGAGGCTAACAAAATCGATATCACTCGCCCTGCCACACCCGAGGTTGTAGGCACACGCCACCCCATCTCGCTGGTGCGCAAGGAGATTATCGACATATTCTCACGCCTGGGATTCACCCTTGCCGATGGTCCTGAGGTGGAAGACGACTGGCATGTGTTCAGCGCTCTGAACTTTGCCGCCGATCACCCCGCACGCGACATGCAAGACACTTTCTTTATCAACCAAGACGATAAAGAGGTGCAGCGCAACATCATTCTGCGCAGCCATACCAGCTCGGTGCAGGTGCGCACCATGGAGCGTCAGAAACCGCCCATCCGCATCATCTGCCCAGGCCGCGTGTATCGCAACGAGGCCATCACAGCGCGCGCTCACTGTTTCTTCCACCAGATCGAAGGTCTCTATATCGACAAGAATGTGAGCTTTGCCGACCTCAAGCAAGTGCTCCTGCTCTTTGCGCAGGAACTCTTTGGTAAAGACACCAAGATTCGCTTGCGCCCCAGCTACTTCCCGTTCACCGAGCCCAGCGCCGAGATGGATGTATCGTGCATGCTGTGCGGCGGCGAAGGCTGCGGTTTCTGCAAGCACACCGGTTGGGTTGAGATTCTGGGATGCGGCATGGTCGACCCCAATGTGCTCGAATCGTGCGGCATCGACAGCAAGGTGTATAGCGGCTATGCCTTCGGTCTTGGCATCGAACGCATCACTAACCTGAAATACATGGTGAAGGACCTGCGCATGTTCTCGGAGAACGATGTGCGCTTCCTGAACGAGTTCCAGGCCGCTCACTGATAAGCAAGCTCATTTTTGCAACAATAACAATGGCGCATCACACTCATGCGATGCGCCTTTTTTCATAACAAAACCCACACGCATGACACTCAAAGAACGATATGAAGGCGCGCTGAACTACTGGCGCACTGCCATGCCCAATCCTGTCACCGAACTGGTCTATAGCAACCCGTTCGAGATACTGGTGGCGGTGATACTCTCGGCACAATGCACCGACAAGCGCGTGAACATGGTCACCCCGGAACTGTTTGCCGCCTACCCCACCGCCCAAGCCATGTCAACAGCCAGCGAAGAAGAGATACTGCTCTACATCAAGAGCGTATCGTATCCCAACAGCAAAGCCCGCCACCTGCAGCAGATGTCAGCCATGCTCGTCGACGAGTTCCAGGGCACCGTTCCCGACACCATGGAGCAACTCACCCGCCTGCCCGGCGTGGGCCGCAAAACTGCCAATGTGATACTAGGCGTGGTGTTCAACAAGGCCGCCATTCCTGTCGACACTCATGTGTTTCGCGTGGCAAACCGAATGGGATTAGCCTCTGGAAAGACGCCCCTTGAAGTGGAGAAAACCCTCATCCGCCACATTGCACCCGAAGACCGATTCAAGGCACATCATTGGATATTGCTCCACGGCCGCTACACCTGCAAGGCGCTCAAGCCTAACTGCTTGGAGTGTGGTGTGAAAAAATGGTGCAAGACCTATCAGGCAAGCCACAAACATCAGCAATGACAAAATATACAGGAGGTAGCTACCAAAGCCACCTCCTGCCATCAGATTCATATTAAACCATATCTAATACCTCATTTTACTACAATACCTTTCACATAACCCTTAAATCACAAAATCTTGTCAGTTCATCTCTTTGACACGAAAATAACAAAATAGTTTAAAATGCGATAAAGAAACGACAATAACATTCATAGTTTTACGAAATCACATTTTTGTTGTAAATTTGCAACTCTAATTAAAACGCTAACGATGACCGTTGACCGAAATAAGATATTGCTGCACATCGACAAGCCCATCTTTCACCTTGTGGGAGAGGTGGCCGACTCCATGAATCGCCCCTGCTATGTGGTGGGCGGATATGTGCGTGACATTTTTCTTGACCGCCCCAGCAACGACATGGACTTTGTGACAGTGGGCAGCGGCATCGAGGTTGCAAAGGCTGTGGCTGCACGGCTCGGCAAGAACAAATGCTCCCTTGCTGTGTTCAAGACCTATGGCACTGCGCAAGTAAAAACAGCCGGATTGGAACTGGAGTTTGTGGGTGCTCGTCGCGAATCTTATCGGCATGGGAGCCGCAACCCTATTGTAGAAGACGGCACGTTGCATGACGACCAATGCCGCCGCGACTTCACCATCAACGCCATGGCCATATCTCTCAACAGCAACTCCTTTGGCGAACTGCTTGACCCCTTTGACGGCATTGCCGACATGGGGCGCCGTATCATACGTACCCCACTCGACCCCGACGTCACCTTTAGCGATGATCCACTACGCATGATGCGGGCCGTGAGGTTTGCAACCCAAATGAGCTTCGACATACTGCCTGAAACCTTCGCTGCCATCACGAGAAACGCTTACCGCATCGACATCATCACCCGCGAGCGCATTGCCGAAGAACTGATGAAGATCATGCGTGCCCATGCCCCGTCACGCGGATTCAAAATGCTGCACGACTGCGGACTGCTGAAGCGCATCTTCCCCGAACTCGAAGCATTGTGCGGCGTGGACAACTCACACGGCCGTAGCCACAAGGATAATTTCCAGCACACCATGCAGGTGCTCGACAATGTGGCCGAACAGAGCGAGAACGAGTGGCTGCGCTGGGCGGCACTCATGCACGACATTGGAAAGCCCAGCACCAAACGCTGGGATGAGCATCAGGGATGGACATTCCACAACCACAACTTCGTGGGTGAAAAGATGGTGCCCAAGATTTTTGGTCGCATGCGTCTGCCGCTCAACGAGCACATGAAATATGTGAAGAAGCTGGTGGGCCTGCATATGCGTCCCATTGCCCTTGTTGAAGACGAAGTAACCGATTCGGCAGTAAGGCGATTGCTCTTTGATGCCGGCGATGACATCGACGACTTGATGCTGCTTTGCAGTGCCGACATCACATCGAAGAATGAGGAAAAGGTCAAACGCTTTCGCGACAACTTCGTATTGGTAAAGCAAAAATTGGTGGATATTGAAGAAAAGGACCGCGTGCGCAATTTCCAACCCCCAGTAGATGGCGAGGAAATCATGGAAATCTTCGGCTTGCAACCCTCAAAACCTGTGGGCATCATCAAGGATGCCATCAAAGATGCCATTCTTGACGGAACCATCAAGAACGACCGTGAGCAGGCTTATGAATTCATGCTTATGAAAGCAAAAGAGATAGGGCTTACACCCGTCATCGACAAACGTTAACCCCATTCATCCACCAAAGAGCAACCACCCCATCACAAAACGAAGAGCAGAGGTATCGGCAAGTGTCCCGATATCGTGTAAATGATATCGCTCGAATAAGTACTGCGACCTTGATACACATGTTGCCCTGTCACTGTTGCCACCACATCACTCAAATAGGTGCTGCGACCTTGATATAAGTACTTGCCATCCCAAGTTGCAATGATGTCGCTCAAGTAACTGCTGCGACCACGATAAAGATATTTGCCATCCCACGTATACATGATATCACTTAAATAAGTGCTACTGCCTCGATACAAGTATTTGCCATCCCACGTATAAAGTATATCGCTGCGATAGGTACTGTTGCCACGATACAGGTACTTGCCATCGAAGGTGTAAAGCATATCGCTCTGATAGGTGCTGTGACCGGTATACACTCGAGTAACAGCCTGTGCACTCCAAGCTGTGCAAAGCATCAGCAGCACTATAGTCAGCTTCATGATATTTGATGATTTCTTCATTGAGATTCCTTTTTTATAGTTGCAAAAATAACCTTTTTTGAATAGTATTAAAAAAAAATTGACTATTTTTGCGTATTGGAAACTAAAAATCATGACTTTTAACCGTTCATGGAAGTTCATGTCGAACAAATAGTCTATAATTTCGAGTACGTTCTTGAAATTCTCGCTACACTCTTCTATGCTATTAGTGGAGTGAGACTAGCTGCCTACAAGAACTTTGACTGGTATGGTGCTTACACCATAGGCTTCATCACCGCCTTTGGAGGTGGTACCATGCGCGACCTCTTCCTCAAGGCCACACCATTCTGGATGCTTGATCCCTGGTATGTGGTTGCCACCATTGCTGGGTTTATTATCGTCATGGTTTTCCGAAAGAAACTGGTGCGCATCGAGGGCACCTTCTACATCTTCGACGCAGTTGGTTTGGGACTCTTTGCCTGTGTGGGCATCTTCAAGACACTTTCGCTCGGATTCCCCATGTGGGTAGCCCTCATCATGGGCATCGTAACAGGTGCCATGGGTGGAGTACTGCGCGACATCTTCATCAACGAAGAACCGCTCATATTCCGCAAAGAGATTTATGCAACAGCTTGCATTGCTGGTGGAGTCATCTATTGGATTTCATCTTTGATTGGAT
>JAEEGI010022521.1_pt1 | contig 12435 bp, 9 predicted proteins | sample 8958751 | NCBI WGS metagenome assembly JAEEGI01 (sample SAMN16246545, study PRJNA631951) | gut metagenome | biome: gut microbiome; feature: rumen; material: KS-attached | host: Bos | place: Iran: Karaj | collected 2018-10 | reverse complement strand
CCACACGATCCGCTTTGCGCCTCCCATCCCGGTCTCCTATGAGGAACTGGATGACGCGCTTCAGCGTATCACCAAGGCGCTCAGCAAATAACATTTTCAACGGACTTTTCCGTCTGGCCGCGTCTTTCGGGACGCGGCCTTTTTTGCCCGAGGAGCGTCAGAAAAGACATGAGGAGAAAAAGCATGAATAACCCGGCGAAGATGCCGGTAAGCCACACCATCAACATGCTCCAGGAGAAGCCCGGCGGCGTAAAAGCTCTGCCGTCCGAGAACAGGCTTCCCTCCCTGGTGATCGTGAGGACGGGGGCGGTTTTCCCCCGCCGAACGGTCTCGACGGCTTCTGATAACGCGGCCTGAAGATTTTCTCTCTGCTCCGATTCTGCCGTCCGGGCATTTTCTCTCTGCTCCGGTTCTGCCCTCTTATCATCTTCTCCCTGCGGCATGGTGTCCCGGGCTGTCTCTTCGCCCGCCTCGATCCCCTGCCAGATCCGAAGGGGCACTGTCCGCCAGAGCGTGCCTTCTACAATGAAATCCTTATAGCGGGTCGAAACGCCGTTCAAAAGCATATAATCCCGCCCGCAGGTGAAAATATAGCACCGGGACGGGTCCATGGAGTCGTCGTAGGCATAGGTCCTCCGCCCCGAAGCGCGCTCCGAGGCGAAAACGTCTGTCACGAGATAAATGTAGACCATCCTGCCGCGGGTCAGCGTGAACCAATCGCCCACCGTCACTTCTCCCAGACGGTTGAAACTCAGATTCTGCACGGTATGGTTGTGCCCGAAAATGGCATAATGCGTCTCGCCGGGCACCAGCGTTCCGGAGGCCGAGACCGTAAACCACATGTCCAGATCCGCCGCGATCTCTTCGTCCGTTCCGGAATAAACACACCGTTTCAGGGAGATCTTCGGGATCTCCAGCACACAGTCGATCCGTCCGACGGCATGCTCCGGGGTATAGACTACGCCTCCCCGTTCGTAATAGGCGTCATCCGTGACCGGGGTGTAAGAAGGGGCTAAGCCGTCCTGTTCTTTCACGGAAACAGCGGATTCCGTTGCAGGATTGCCTATTGTTTCGGCATCAGAATTGGATATTTTTTCCGCATCTGTTGGCCGATCCGTGTCCCGGGCGGTTGTCGCTGATTTTTGTTCATTACTCGTATCTTCAGAAACTATCGTCTGGAAAGATGCTTCTTCCTTTTCCATTTTTTCCGTCTGTACTTCGGTCCCCTCATCAAGCGCAGCCTCAAGGTAGGCCTCCGCTGCCCGCGAGTCCGCCTTCTGACGGAGTATCCCGAGAACCGTCTCTTTGGCAAATATAAAAGACACCAGCGCCAGTATCAGAAAACAGAGCGCCGTGATCCGAAGTTTTCGTGAGATCGTCATCATTTCCCTCCAGTATCTCTGAAGGAAGCGGCCGGTCCGTTGATCATAACCCACGGAAATCATCCGGTCTATGCCTCCGGATCCGATTGTGGAGAACACCGGCATTTTGGGGATTCCCGGCTGTCCTCCGGATTTTTTTGTGGAAACAATTGTGGAGAGCCGGAAAAAGGATACTGGCATATTCCGGCTTCATCTGCTATAATAATCGGGCTCATGAACAGAAGGAGTTTTTCATGACAGACCTCAAACAGATCTTTGCAGCCAATCTTCAGACCCTCCGGCAGGCAAACGGCCTGACGCAGACCGAACTTGGCGAGAAACTGAATTATTCGGACAAAGCCGTCTCCAAATGGGAACGCGGCGAGTCCATTCCGGATGCTGCCGTTCTGAAAGAGATCGGAAGCCTGTTCGGCGTGACCCTCGACAATCTCCTCTCTGACCACACCAATGAGACCGAGCCCTATTCCTATGGTTTCCCGGTAGTGGAAGCTATGGCCAAAAAGGCCCTCAAGCCCCTGGATGCCCATCTGATGATTGTCCATCCTGAGAAATACGTGGAGCGTTTTGCCAAAGCGGGAGCCACCTGGATCAGTTTTCACTATGAGGCGGCCCGGGAGCAATCGGCCGATATCATCCAACAGATTCAGGACCTGGGAGTGAAGGCCGGTATTGTCATCAATCCGGACTGTCCCGTAGAAGCCATCTTCCCGCTGCTGCCCAAGGTGGATTATGTGGTCATTATGAGCGTTTTCGCCGGTTTTGGCGGCCAAAAGTTCATTCCCGAATCCCTGGACCGCGTACGTGCCGTAAAGGCCCGGCTGGCCCAAATTGGCCGTCCGGAAGTGCCCGTGGAGATTGACGGCGGCGTGGGCCCCGGCAATGCCGCAGAAGTGAAGGCAGCCGGAGCCACCATCCTGGTAGCCGGCAGTTCAGTATTCAAAGCTGAAGATCCCGTACAGGCCATTGAACAGATGAGAAAGGCGTAATTTTCTGCCAATTTGTCATAAAAGCCGTTGCACTTTGCAATGGCTTTATTTTTGTGTATATTTGTGTGATTTAAACCAATAATAATATATGATTACACACGATCTTCGGGTACTCGCCGATGCGATCATTGACAAGAAAGGGCAGAATGTGGTATCCCTTGACCTCAGGGGCATTGACGGCGCCATCACGGACTTCTTTGTGGTGTGCGACGGTTCCAACACCACCCAGGTGGGCGCCATTGCCAACAATATAGCAGAAAAGATGAAGGAAGAGGGCCACACCCTTTACCGCAGTCAGGGAGAAGGAAACAACTTCTGGATCATCCAGGACTACGGCCATATTGTGGTGCACATCTTCCTCAAAGAATACCGGGATTTCTACCGCCTGGAAGACCTCTGGGCCGATGTACCCCGCAAAGAATACAAGGAGCGCAAGGCTCCTGCCAAAAAGACCCAAGAATAAGAATGGCCAACGAAAAGAAACAAGACCCCAATGGCGGTCGCAAGATATTCTCGGTAAAATTCAACCTTTCCTGGTTGTATTTCCTGCTGCTGGTGGGCATCGGGTATCTCCTGATGAACAACCAGCGCAGCGCTGCTCCGGAAAAGATTGAATGGGCCGAGGTACAGACGATGATCAAGGAAGGAGACGTAGCAGAAATCTCCTTCGTCAGAAACGACTATAAGGGAGAGATCAAGATCCGACCCGAGAAGCTGGGCAAATACACAGAGAAATTCCGCGGAGGCGTTGTCCCCAAGCGCGCCCCGCAGTTCTATTTCCTGGTTTCCAGCAAGTTTGACCCGGAGCAGACCTTTGGTCAGCTCAACGCCGAACTTCCGGTAGAGAGCCATTTCAAAGTGGTTATCCGCAACGAGGAGCATCTCTGGATGGAAATCTTCCAGATGGCCTTCCCGCTGCTTCTGTTCATCCTCTTCTGGGTATGGATGTTCCGGGGTATGAACCGCGGAGCCGGCGGCCCCGGAGGCCCCGGCGGTTTCAATCCTTTCAATACCGGCAAGTCCACCGCCCGTGAAACGGAGAAGGGAGACGTCAAGGTTACCTTCAAGGACGTGGCCGGCCTGTATGGCGCCAAGGAAGAAGTGATGGAAATTGTGGATTTCCTCAAGAATCCCCAGAAATACACCGCTCTTGGCGGTAAAATCCCCAAGGGAGCCCTCCTGGTGGGCCCTCCCGGAACCGGTAAGACCCTCCTGGCCAAGGCCGTGGCAGGGGAGGCCAACGTGCCTTTCTTCTCCATCAGTGGTTCCGACTTTGTGGAAATGTTCGTGGGCGTGGGTGCTTCCCGTGTCCGTGACCTCTTCCGCCAAGCCAAGGAGAAAGCCCCTTGCATTGTGTTCATTGATGAGATTGACGCCGTGGGCCGTGCCCGTGCCAAGAACGGAGGCTTCTCTTCCAATGACGAGCGTGAAAACACCCTCAACCAGCTCCTTACGGAAATGGACGGCTTTGGCACCAACAGCGGTGTCATTGTACTGGCCGCCACCAACCGCGCCGATATCCTGGACCAGGCCCTTATGCGTGCCGGCCGTTTTGACCGCCAGATTCACGTGGAATTGCCCGAGCTCAAGGAGAGAGAAGAAATCTTCAAGGTGCACCTCCGGGACATCAAGGTAGACGATGACTTTGACCTTGAGTTTATGGCCAAGCATACGCCCGGTTTCTCCGGTGCCGATATTGCCAACGTGTGCAACGAGGCAGCCCTTACCGCCGCCCGTCGCAACCACGAGAAAGTACAGCAGCAGGACTTCCTGGACGCCGTAGACCGCATAATTGGTGGCCTGGAGCGCAAATCCAACACCATTATGACACCGGCCGAAAAGCGGACCACCGCCTATCACGAGGCCGGTCACGCCCTGGTGGGCTGGCTGCTCCCGTATGCAGATCCTGTGTTCAAGGTGAGCATCATCCCCAGAGGCAAGGCCCTGGGTCTTACCTGGAGCCTCCCCGAGGAGCGCAAGAACTGGTCCAAGAGCGTAATGCTGGACAAGATGAGTATGCTCCTGGGTGGTCGCGTGGCAGAGGAAATCATCAACGGGGAGCCTTCTTCGGGCGCCCTCAATGACCTCGAGCGGATGACCGGGATGGCCTATGGTATGGTCCAGTATATGGGTATGAGCGAGAAGGTGGGCACGCTCTCCTTCTATGACTCCTCAGGCTCAAAGGGTTACAACCTGGTTAAGCCGTATTCCGAGAAAACGGCCGAGCTTATGGACCAGGAAGTGAAGGCCATTGTGGATGGAATCCACCAGCGCACCCGCAAGCTCATTGAAGAACATAAAGAGGAATTTATGCAGCTGGGGGCCCTCCTTTTGGAAAAAGAAGTTATCTTTGCAGAAGATATTGAAAAGATCCTCGGCCCCAAGGTAAAGCCGGCAGCCGACGACCAATTCTCCCACGAAGAACCTGAACCTCAGACTACCGCGAATGAATAGTACTGTCAAACGCAGCATATTCGGAGTCCTCTTCCTGGCAGTGATGCTGGGAGGACTCCTTTTTTATGACTTCCTGTACACGATTCTCTTTGCCTTCATCACCTTTGTGATGCTCAAAGAGTTCTACCACATGACCATGGGGGAGGCCTACAGGCAGGTCCAGAGCTCGGCCATTGTGGACGGTGTCATCTTCTTCCTGGCGGCCAACAGCTACTTCTCTGGCGGTTTCAGCCTCACGGCGCTGGTGGGCATCGGCCTGCTCATCCTCTTCCTGCTCATGGCAGAATCCATCTTCCGCTATAAAGAGAACAGTGATTTCCTCAAGACCGGGTACATCTACGCAGGCCTTCTGTATATCGGCCTGCCGCTGGCTCTTTCCAATGCCGTGGTATGCCGGGACGGGGAATTCAGCGGTCTTCTGATGGTGGCTTTCTTCTGCATCATCTGGGCTTCGGACGTGGGAGCTTACTGCTTTGGTATGCTCTTCGGCCAGAAGTCCTGGAGCAAGAAGATGTGCCCCGCCATCTCTCCCAAGAAATCCTGGGCCGGCTTCTGGGGCGGGATGCTTATGGCTATGCTGGCCGGAGCCATCCTGTACTGGACCGGACTCTTTAGTTTCCCCATCTGGCACTGCCTCATCGTTTCGGCCCTGATGCACTGCACGGGTGTTCTGGGAGATTTGTTTGAATCGCTTTGGAAACGTTCTACCGGCATCAAGGATTCCGGTAATATCCTTCCCGGCCACGGTGGCCTTATGGACCGCTTTGACAGCGCCCTGTTCGCTATCCCTACCGGGTACATTTATTTGTTAATATTTAGCCTGATATAGTCTATGAAATGGGTAAGAATTGATAGGGACTCTTACGGAACCATCGTTACCAGCTGGCTCATCTGCGCCCTCCTGATCCTCCTGGTTTCGCAGCTGATTCACATCTGGTGGATCAGCCTCCCCATCTGCATTCTCCTCTTTGTCTTTATGGTCTTCATCACCTGGTTCTTCCGGGTACCGGACCGCGTAACCCCCGATGAAGAAAACCGCCGTCTGGTTACGTCTGTGGCCGACGGAAAGGTGGTCATTGTAGATAAGGTGTACGAGAAGGAATTCCTCCAGAAAGATTGCATCCAGATTTCCGTATATATGGATTTCTTTGACGTTCACTGCAACTTCTGGCCCATCAGCGGAGAGATTACCTATTATAAGTATCATCCCGGCAAGTACCTGCTGGCCTTCCATCCCAAGTCTTCCGAGCTCAACGAGCATTCTTCTTCGGCCATGAAGAACGAATATGGCGAGATTCTGTTCAAGCAAATTGCCGGCACCTTTGCCCGCCGCATTGTCTGCTATTCCCAGAAAGGCCATCAGGAGTACCGCGGAGACCAGTGCGGTGTAATTAAATTCGGCTCCCGCATAGACCTGTTTGTCCCGCTGGAAGCCGATGTAAAAGTAAAGGTAGGAGATAAAGTCAGAGCCGTAGAAAGCGTCCTCGCTATTTTGCCTGATCAGTCTTAATCAGTTCTACCAAACGATCTACAGCCTCGTCCTCGGGAATATGCCTGAGGACGGGTTCTTTTTTACGGTAGAGGGTAACCTTGCCAAAGCCTTCTCCCACATAGCCGTAGTCGGCGTCGGCCATTTCTCCGGGGCCGTTCACAATGCACCCCATCACGGCAATGACCACGTTCTTGAACTCTCCAGTGGCCGCCTTCACGCGATTAAAGGTCTCTTCCAGGTTGTACAGCGTACGGCCGCAGCCGGGGCAGGCAATGTACTCGGGCTTGTAGAATTTGCGGCGGCAGGCCTGCAGAATCTCGTCCTTGAGGTATTCGTCTTCCAGGGGAATATCATCTACCTCGTGGTTGAGCAGGGGAGCGCCCCAGTCACAGGCCGCCTTTAAGATAGTCTCTTCACGGGCCGAAAGGGAAGGGGCCGCCGCACCGGAGTACCGGTGGGCCAGGTACTGGGCCACGGGAAGCTCGTTGGCGGGATCCTCGGTCAGGGATACGCGGATGGTATTACCGATGCCTTCGGAAAGGAGCGTGGAGATGGCCACGCAGCTCTTGATGCGGCCGCTGTCTCCGTTGCCGGCCTCGGTCACGCCCACGTGCAGAGGGAATACCACACCCTTCTCCTGCATCAGGCGGGCCAGCTCACGGTAGGCGTTCACCATCACAACCGTATTGGAAGCCTTGAGGGAAACCACCACATTGTAGAACTGGGCATCGATACACATCTCTACCCACTCCATAGCGGCCAGGGCCATAGCCTGCGGCGAATTGCCGTATTTTTCTACGATATACTTGCCCAGGGAGCCGTGGTTAAGTCCAATGCGGATGGCACGGTTGTACTGCTTGCAAAGGCCCAGGAACTGGCCAAAGAGGGCACGGGCCTTCTCGTGGTCCGGATGGAAGTTGCCGGGGTTGATACGGATCTTCTCCACCACCGGAACCACCGCCATGGCAATCTCCGAGGAAAAGTGGATATCGGCCACCAGCGGGGTCTGAATACCTTCTTCACGCAGGCGGCGGCGAATTTCGGCCAGGTGCTGGACGTCTGCCATTGCCGGCACGGTGATGCGGATGAGCTGGGAACCGGCAGCGGCCAGCCTGCGGCACTGGGCCACTGTAGCCTCAATGTCGGAGGTATGGGTGTTGCACATAGTCTGGACCACAATGGGGTGGCCGCTTCCAATATAAACGGAATCGCCTACACAGACGGTCCGGGTTTGCAGGACAGGATTCATAGTTACTGGTTATTTTGCTCGGCCACCATCTTGCGGGCCAGCTTCTTGAGCTGTCCGCGGGTGTGACCGTATCGGGGTGTCAACTGATAATAAATGCCAAAAGTAACCCCGGCATCCAGGGGATAGGCATAGCGGTAATAATAAGGACTGGCATAGTCCGGTTTCCAGAAGGAGCTCCAACCCCATTTTCCGTTGACCATAATATGGAACTCAATGGGATTGAACATCAGGCCCACGCCCACACCGCCTTCCACGCCATAGCTCCAGCGGCGGTCGTAGTCTTTGAACGCGTGTACATACTCCTCGTAGGATTCCACGCCAATAAAGGATTCGTCCAGCACGCGGGTAATCTTCCAGCGGTAGCCGCCATAGAGACCCACCTTGGCCATAATCTTGAAATGGGAACCTATGTCTATATGGAAGTGGGAGAGGAAGAAGGCCTCCGGGACCGTAATCATAGCCTTGTAGGCACCAGACTCCGTAAAGCGGGAAGCGGTTTCCTTGTTCTCCTTGAACTCGTATCCCTCATAGTTCATCTGGGCGCCAAACTCCATACCCATATTGGGAAAAAGGCCGAACATAGTATAGTGGCGAACTATGGAGAAGCCGTACACGGGATACTGGGGCTGCCAGCGGACCAGGCGGTCCGGATTAAAGTAGCCGTACTGTACCGAGGCGCCGCCAAAGACGCCAATCATCCAGTAGTCGTTGGGAGTGGCTATGTTAATCTTGACGCTGTCCAGGTAGGAGGTGGTCACGGAATCGGGCAGGGAGAAGAATTCCTCTTCCAGGTTCACCTGAGCCCGGGAAAGCCAGCCAAAGCACAGCAATGCGGTTATTAAGGCTATAGTACGCTTCATTGGAACATCTCCTTTACATCAATTTTCCAGACCATTTCGGCCCTTTCCAGCACTTTGATGAGGAATTGGTCGTTGGGCTTGAAGAAACGCACTTTCTCGGGCTGTTTCTTCTCCAGCAGGATACCGGTATCCACCAGGGAGTTGCGGTTCTTGTCTTCCGTGATACGGATGCAGTAGGAGCCCTCCTTGAGGTAGGGGAATACCACCGGACCGTCTTTTTCCACAATGAAGCTACGGATTACCTTATCCCGCTTTTCGTTCAGTAAATCAATGATATACTTGTTGCGGACGTGGCTCAGCTCCAAGGTAATGTTGCTCAGTTTCTCATCGGTGGGAAGGGTTACCTTGAGCTCGGTGCTGTCGTTGTAGTAGCCGTTGATGTCGCGGAACTTGCGATGGGGGACTTTGAGGTAATAGTCATATCCAATCTGCATAGGCTCCGTGGGGAAGACGCTGTAATGGCGGAGGTTGGTGGTGTCCCTGACCACTCTAACGCTTCCCTTGGCTTCCTGCTGGCGCGGATTCACGCTGCGGAAGGAAAGGGAGTCCCAGGCCTCTTCAATAAGGGGATATTTGAACTCCAGATCAAAGCCGTACTGTTCCACCGTAGTGGGATCGGCCTTGGTGGTCATAACGGCTATGGTGTCCTCGTGCTTGCGGTTACGGGTATTCTGCTCCTTTTTCTGCATTTCGGCCCTTAACTCCTTGGAGTAGAAGAGCTTGATGAGCTCCTCGGTGGGCTTGAGCTTGCCGGTGGTATCCGTCTTGTCGTATTTTACCACCAGCTGGAGGGTGTCGGGCATCTTGCGCTGGTCGTTCACCCAAAGCTCCAGGGAGTCTTTCTGCAGGTTGAACTGCGAGATGAGCTTCTCGCGGGCCAGGCCCCTGATTCGCATATCGTGGATCTTGGTGTCCGGCGCCATAAACGTGAGGTAGGCGGTACGCGGCCCCACCCTTTCCTTCTTCACCACCATCTGCTTGGTGGGACGCTCGCGGAAGAGGTTGAGCTCTATCTGGGCGTGGCGGGCCAGGCAAAGGGCCGTATCCTTCATATCAAACTTCTTGAACTCGTACAGGCTGTCGTTGAACACGATAGTGGGCCTGAGCAGACTGTCCAGGAAGGCTATCTTTTCGTTATTGTCAGGGTCGTACTTATTGTTGTTGTTACCGTCCATAAGGGCATATACCCGGTACAGGGTGTCCTGGATGTTACGGATGGTAAAGTAGCCCCAGTCGTCGGTCTTGGCGGCCGCCACCGGACGTTTCAGGAACACGGCCGAATCGGAATGGTCCTTATACAGGAGCACGGTGGCGCCCTTGACGGGCATCAGGGTATTGCAGTCCTGCACCAGACCCGTCACGCACATAGAATCAATGCGGGGACCGGTAGAAAACACCAGGGTGTAACCGGGGAAGAGGTTGCCCTCGTTGTTGTCGGCTATGGCACCCGTGATGTCCAGGGTATACGTTGTATTGCTGTCCAGGTCGCTTTCGAAGGTCACTTCCAGGGATTTTCCGCGGATGGCCGATTTGGGTTTCTTCTCCAGAGGAGGGGAGAGGAAGATGCTGTTGGCATCCTTGACCTTCACATACTCGTTAAAGGTAAAACGGAGCTTGGTCTTGCCCTTGGAAGTGGACACGTTGACCGTGGAGGGAAAAGGCTCCACCTTTTTGAGCACCGGGGGAATGGTGTCCTTGGGGCCTCCGGAAGGGGGCGTAGTGGTATTGGCGCAGCCCGAGGGGAACATCAGGGCGCCCAGGATAAGCGTGGCCGGAATGAGCGGCAGGAACTTTTTCAGCGGATGGCTCATAGATCGGTTCGGCTTACGTTTTCTATTCCTTCAATGGAGGAAAGTTTCTTAATCATCTTGTCCAGGATATCCTTGGAGTTCACATAGAGGTCAATATAGCCTTCAAAGAGGCCAGCATCGGCCGAAAGGTTGAGCCGGCGCATATTCACGCCCATCACCAGCGACACGCGGCGGGTAATCTCGTTGAGCATACCCACGCGGTCCAGGCCTCTGAGGGAAATACGCACCAGGAAGGAGGTGTCTTCGGCCTGTTCCAGCCACTTGGGCACCACCACCCAGTCTCCGTGACGGGCGGCTATGCGGTCTGCCACCGGGCAGGACTTCTTGTGTACGGTAATGGTTCCGTCCGGGGCCTTGATACCCACCACAGGGTCTCCCGGAATGGGGTTGCAGCAGGTGGCAATGGCAAAATGGGGCGCATTGGGATCCGTGGAACCGATGATATAGGTTTCCTGCGAAGCCCCCTGCTTGTGCTCCTCCTTGGCCGAACTGGAACTGAACATCTTCCGGATCCAGGAAACCCGGCCGGAAGAAGAACGCTTGATCACGTCGGCCAGGTTGTCCAGGCTGATCTGGCCTATGCCTATACCGTAGAAGAGTTCTTCGCGCGTTTCCACGTTGTAGGCGGCCTCCAGGCGCTGGAGGGTGGCTTCGTCGGTTTCGTATCCCAGGTCCTTGACGGCCATTTCCAAGGTGCTCCGGCCATATTCCACCGTCTGCTTGCGCTGGGTCTTGAAATAGTCCGTAACCACGGTACGGGCGCGGTGGGTGCGCAGGAACTTGAGCCACTCAGGCTGCGGTTTTCCGTCTTCGGCCGTAATGATCTCCACCTTGTCTCCGGTCTTGAGCTCCTGGCTCAGGGTAACCAGTTTCTGGTTTACCTTGGCGGCTATGGCCTTGTTGCCAATCTCCGTGTGGATGGCGTAGGCAAAGTCCAGGGCCGTGGAGCCCTTGGGCAGGCTGCGCTGCTCTCCGCGGGGCGTGAAGATGTATACATCCGTGGAAATGAGGTCGTTGTGGATGATGTCCAGGAGTTCCAGGGCGTTCACGTCCGGGTTCACCAGAATGCCCTTGATGCGGTCCAGCCAGGCATCCATCTCGTAATCTCCTTCACCCATAATGCCGTGCTGCTTGTAAATCCAGTGGGCGGCAATGCCTTTCTCGGCTATGTCGTCCATACGGCGGGTACGGATCTGGACCTCTACCCAAGTGCCGGCGTTGCTCAGAAGGGTGCAGTGCAGGGCCTCATAACCGTTGGACTTGGGGTGCTTGACCCAGTCCCTCAGGCGCTCGGGCATATACCGGTAGATGCCGGTAATGATGGAGAAGATGCGGTAACACTGGTCACGCTCGCTTTCTCCGGAATTGGGCTGGGGATCGAAAACGATACGGATGGCAAAGAGGTCATACACTTCTTCAAAGCTGACGCCCTTGGTCTGCATCTTCCGCCAGGCCGAATAAGGGGTTTTGACGCGCTTCTTGATATCGAAGTGGAAGCCGGCCTTTTCCAGGGCCGATTCGATGGGCACCACGAATTCGTTCATCTCGTTGCCCTTCTCGATGATTCCGCGGTCGATACGGGCCTTGATATCGGAATAGGCATCCGGCTCCTTGTAGCGCAGCCAGATGTTCTCCAGTTCCGATTTGATGCTGTACAGACCCAGGCGGTGAGCCAGCGGAATGAAGATGAACATGGTCTCGGAGAGAATCTTGTCCCGCTTGTGTTCCGGCATATGCTCGATGGTGCGGCAGTTGTGCAGGCGGTCGGCCAGCTTGATGAGCACCACGCGGACATCGTCATTGAGGGTGAGGAGGATGCGCTTGAAGTTTTCGGCCCGCAGGCTCTGCTGGGTAATATCCGTTCCGCGGGTCTTCTGCTCGGTATCCAGGACGTTCTTGATCTTGGTAAGACCGTCTACCAGGGAGGCAATCTTGTCTCCGAAGTGCTCACGGATATCTTCCACGGTATAGTCCGTGTCTTCCACCACATCGTGCAGAAGGGCGGCCGAAATGGACTTGTAGCCCAGGCCTATGTCGTCCACCACAATCTGGGCCACGGCAATGGGATGCAGCATATACGGTTCGCCGCTGCGGCGCCGCACGTTGCGGTGGGCGTCGTTGGCAAATTCAAAGGCTTTGCGCACCACTTCCAGTTCTTCCCGGTTGGCGCAACGCTTTTGGGCCGATGCCTTGAGCACCTC
>JAEEGI010022518.1_pt1 | contig 12436 bp, 6 predicted proteins | sample 8958751 | NCBI WGS metagenome assembly JAEEGI01 (sample SAMN16246545, study PRJNA631951) | gut metagenome | biome: gut microbiome; feature: rumen; material: KS-attached | host: Bos | place: Iran: Karaj | collected 2018-10 | reverse complement strand
TCCCCAAAAGAAAATATAAATTTTATCTCTCTTTAAAAATAAAGGTATAAAAAAATTTTAAACAAATCTTAAAAAAACATACCATAAAAAATAAAAAAATACTAACAGCACTTATCTTTATTTTTTTTTTTCTTAATATCTCCTTTAGCGACTTCATCTTTATCTAACTTAATAGTATTTCCTTGAGTATTTTCTTTTTCAATTTTATTTTTCTCAATAATATCTTGATAATTAGGATCTAAAAATAAATTTCCAACACTTCTAAACAAATCATCAATTCCAGTATTATCAAAAGCAGAAGTCAATCTAAATATAGCTTTAATTTCATCAGCAAAAGCTCTTGCTTCTTCTTCTTTAACTTGTTCTTCATCATATTTATCACATTTATTTCCAGCAACTCCAATAACTAAATAAAAAATAAAATAAATATCTTACTCAAATTTTCATTACAATTTTTAAGTTGATTATACCAATAACCTTTAATTTCTTCATATGAATTTTTCCTTGTTATATCATATACTAAAATTGCTATTGCTGCATCTTTATAAAAAAATTTTGTTAATGAACGATAACGCTCTTGTCCTGCTGTATCCCATATATCTAAACGAAGAGATTTACCTAAATTTGGGTAATCATTTACTCTACTCGCGTAACTTGCTCCATTTGTTGATTCACTCTTGTCGTCAAAGGATCCATTTATATAACGAGATATTATACATGTCTTTCCTACTCCTGATTCACCTAAGAGAACTACTTTACATTTGGGAATTGATTGGTCTATTTGATCCATTTTTTTTTTTTTTAATTTTTATTATTTTTTGATTTTTTTGATTGGTTTTTTTTTTCATAATATTTATTTATTATAAATATTTTATTTTATTATTTATTAATTGGTTGGTATAGTTGTTAATTTTAAATAAATTATTTTTTCTAAAGCTAAAAAAAATTCTTAACTTATCATACAATGACTAATTCTAAATAAAATTTCTAATTTACATTTAATTCCAAAATACCAAAATGTAGTATATAATAAGCATAAAATAAATGGAAAAAGTTGAACAAAAAATATACAAATTAAACTTCCGATTAACCAATCAAGTTGTGTTCCATGATAACAATTACAGAAAGTACTTAAATAATACCAAAAGAAACACATTATTAAAAAAGTACAAATAATAAATATAATAATATTGATTTTCATTTTTCTAGTAACATTATTTAATTCTTGTCTCAAAACTACATCATTTTGTTCTCTTTTTACTAAAGATTTTACTCTTAATTCACCATCAAATAAACAAGAAATAAAAAAATTAATCAAAATAGCAGAAATTACAGAATAAAATATTCTATTAATTGCATTACTTAAAATATATGAAAAACCTAAATTTCCTTTAGTATTATATCTTTCTCTAATATAACTTTCAGTTATAAATAAACAATTTAAAGCAAAAATTACACTTATACTAAATATATATACTAATACTTTTATTGAAAAAGGTCTCATTGGGTTATAATTGAAAAATGTATTAATTGTACTTTGTTTTTCTTTTAATAATTTCCAATAATATTCACAAAATTTCCTTTTATCATATATTAATGCATTTTCAAAACTCATATTATCTAATTCTTCATCATTAAATATTCTTTTTGATTTCATTGTCTTTTTAATTGAAACATTTGATATTGATTTTTTGTATCTTTCAGAATTTATTAAATCTTTAGAATCTTTTTCTTCTTTTTTTAATTCTATTTTATTGCTTTTTTTTGGATAATAATTGAATGAAGGTTCTTCATTATCAAAATATTGATAACTAAAAGGTAATATAATTAATTCTTTAGAAGTTCTTTTTTCATCTTTATTATTTCTTTGATCAGGTTTTAAATTTAAATTAATCTTTTTTTGACTTTTATTATTGTTATTATTGTTATCTGAAATATTAATAAAATTAGCTCCATTTTCTAGTTCATTATAATTTTCTTGATTTTCTTTTTGAAAATCTTCTTTAAACTCACCTTCAGTTTTATTAAAATTTTTCTTCACATTTTTATTTTCTTGATTTTCAATTATCTTATTATCATTATTAGTTAATAAGTTTTTTTTTGGAGGATTTAATTTTATAAATTGAGATAAATAACATCTTACCCCAAATAATCCTTGAATACTATAGACAATAACAAAAATACAATTAATAAATATTAAAGTTAACATAATTATATTCCCTAAATTTTTAATCCAAAATTTATATTGAAAAACTTCTTTATAGCATTTCAAAACATCAAAATTAGCATCTGTAAATAATTTATATATTTCCCAAGTTATCTTATTATCAAAAATATTAAGTTTACTTTCACTTACACTACAAGAGCAATTTATATTTTTTTTTTTAATATCAATATTATTTAAAGAACAGCCTTCACCACAAGTAACATTTTGATAATAATATTTTACTCTATCTGCTAAGACAACATCTTTTCCATTTTCGGTATATTCAAAACATATATTTGTAAAAAATTCATCATTTATATCAAATACATTTACTCCTATTTTTTCCATATTAGATGCTTTATCAATATCTACTTCGTCTTTTATTTTTTTAATTATATTTATCGTCGAACAAGGAGTTAAATTTATATTTTTTTTTGTTTGTGAATTATATATATAATATTGTATTTCATATGAATTATCTGGATTAAGGAAATTTATTGTTAATATTGTAAATATTACACTATCATTAAATTTATGATATGTTCTTAATTTATTTGGACAATCCGCTAAATCTAACATAATTAAATTTTTTTCATTTTCACCATTAGTACATTCTTCATTTTGATAAATAGAAATAACATATTCATCTAATTCACTTTCAATAAAAGAAATATGATTATTAGTATAAGAATATTCATTTAAATAATCTTTAATTAAAGAATCATAATAAATTGAAGAAAGACTTTCTTTTAAAACATTTAAAGTAGAATAAGAACTCATACATTGATCATCATCAAAACAAATATTTCCTTTCATTATTTTAGTATTATCTGGACATTTATCATAACACATATTATTATAAATATAATTAGGACATTCATCAAAACATTGTTTTTTAGATAAATCTAAATAAGGATAAGAAGGAGGGCATGTATCACAACATTTATATTGATTATAAAATATATAAAAATTTTTCTCACAATTAATAATACAATGTTTAAAATTTGTTATTGGATCTGTAGAAAATTCAACAAAATTTTTGGAAGTTTTACATTCTAAACAATTTGTCTGACTAGATGTTCCATTTATTGTACATGTTTCACAAGCTTGATAACATTGTAAAATAATTTTCTGATTTATATCTAAATAAGTACCATCAGGTTTATTAACTTCAGTTATACAAGTTAAATAACCTGAATTATTAAATAAAGGATAATATCCAGCATCAATATTACATTGTAAACATTTTCCACCATTTTTTGAAAGTGATTCCACAGAACATTTTAAACATTTATCAGGACATATTAAAAATTTTTTTAATGTATTATCAAAATAATAATTATCAATTTCTTGAGAACTACTCACACAATTTTTATTATTTTCAGAACTAACTCTAGGATCTTCATAATAATCTGTTTTACAGTCTATACAATTTGTATTTGAATTACTTTGAATATTTGAACAACTTTCACAAGCATTACTACATTTTTTATATGATAGATCCTGTTCATCAAAATAATAACCTATTGGTTTTTCATTCTTTTTATAACATAGGACAAAATTATATTTTTGAAGAGGATAATATTGATTAACAGTATTACAAGTAATACAAATTGGCTCATCATTAGATTTTAAATTACATGTTTTACAATAATCAGCACATTTTTTAAATATATTTTCACTTTCACTCTTATAATAACCATTAGGAGCATTTTGATAACATTCATTTTTTTTATCTTCAAGAGCATAATAATTAGAATTACAACATGTATTATTAATACAAATATCAGTGATCATACAATTTGTATTATATGGTCCATAGCATTTTGCACAAGCTTCATCACATTCTTTAAATTCACCATTCTCATTATCTTCAGTTAAATAATATCCGGTTATATCAGTTGTATTTTTCTTACAAACTAAAATTGGAGTTTTTCCAGGAACAAATAAATGATATTTATTTGATGTATCACATACATTACAAGTTGATTCTTTTCTTGTTGAATCTACAGAACATTGTAAACATCCTTCTGAACATGACACTGTTATATTTAAATAACATTTTTTCACTCCTAATGATGATGAAGAATAATATACTTGATATGTATAATGAAATTCTCCAATAATTTTACCTGAATTTAATTTCCAATTTGTAGGTAAATATTTTTTTTGAATCATTGATATATCTGCAGGAATTAAATCATTGCCATGATATATTTTTACTGAATTATGAGAAGTGTTTGTATAATCATATGGGAATACACTTATTAAAAAATTATTGTCATCATCACTTGCTAATGTCGAAAAAATATCTCTAAATATTTTATTATTGAAACTAAATGAATATTCTGAGTCTAAACTTATTTTTGAATATGAATTATCAGGAAGTGTAATATCTTCACAAATTGGATATTCAGGCATAATAAATTTAACATCATTATTATCTCTATAAAAAATACCTAATCCTATTGAATCAACAGAAACTAAATGTACTTGATCAGTCATATATGGAATTTCTTTATTTTTTAAATGAGTGTTATCTATCATTAATTCTCCTTCAATTGTAATAATAGATAATAAATGAGAATTTCCACTAGATGATTTACATAATGTTGCATATCTATATTCAGTCAATGCTGCAATTGATATTGTTGAATCTTCACAATAAAAAGTTGAAGCAAAATTTCCATCGACAGATTTTGTTGATAATTTATGAATATCTGTATTATCTGCATATGCAGTCACTGCATATAAAAAATTATTTCCTTGATTCTTTAAAATACCTAATAAAAATGAATTATCTTTTATTCTCACAGATTCTACTTGCAACGTATTACAATTTCCTTTTGGTTCAATCATATAAGGTCCATTATTTTCATTATTTCCTTGTTTTAAATCACCTATTTTTATTTGAGTTAAAGATAAATCATATAATATATAATTTGTTTTATTTCTATCATTGTTGTTAATATAAAAGCATATAATATAATTAATTAATGCTGTACAGCTTATTTTATTATCATATATTAAGGAATTTAAATCTATTTCATTATTTTTTGAAGAATAAGTAATCAAATCTATTTTATTGATAGATAACATTTGGGCACTATTTAAATATGCTAAGATATAATACTTCTCTTTAATACATGAAAACACAAATTCATTTGCTTCTTGAGCATTATTATAAGTGGAGGACAATGTATCTTCATCATATATTTCATATTCATCAATTTTTTTGTTATCAACAACAATAATAGATGTGTCTGTTACTTGACAAATATTAATTTTAGATTGGTAATCATTTCCTGTAAATAATATTTCATTTAACATATTAGAGGAATAAATTGCTATTTTATTTGGATAATATAAAACAATATTGTCCCCTATATTCCCTACTGCTTTAATATAAGTGCCAGTTCCTAATAGATTTGCATGATAATTATTTCCTTGAATGAAAATAAATATTAAATATAAAAGAATTAAAATCATTTATATTTTATAATTTAAAAATTCCAAATAAACAAAATAATTAATCAATGAATAAAAAAAAACGAAAAAAAAAAGCTAATAATTTGATTCACACATACAAAACCCAAAAAAAAAAAAAATAACTATTTAAAAAAAAATGCTAGGAAGTTGGACTCGTCTCTCATTTGAAATGAATGACATATATATAAACTCAGCTCGTCAAATGTCAGAAACAAAAATAACACAACAAACAAACGATGAATACGATTTATTTCCATTAGAAATTTATAGTCAATTAGTAAATGGAACAAATTATAAATTATTATTTGCTGCAAGACACTTTAAAGATAAATCAAATATAAAATTATTTACAAGTACTGTTTATAAACCTTTAGGTGATCAACCTCAATTAAGTTTAGGTGATGTAGTTACAATTGATTGTTCTAATAATGCTTTTAATGATACTGGAAAAGAAATTAAAATAAGTACTGCAGTTAGTAGTTATTTAGGAGTTAATGGTATTTTTAAAGTTCAAAAATTCTTTAATGATGTTTTAGGACAAGGTACTTCTAATGTTTATTGTGTTAATACTGATAAAGGTACTGCTGTTGTTTATGAAAGTGGAGAAGAATTTAAAGTTGATGCTCTTATGAATTAATGCTTTGATTCTTATTTATTTTTTTTGAGAATAGTCAATTTTAAAAAAAATTTATCAGAATTTTTATTATTTATTAAGTTTTTTTCAGATTTTTTTAAAAATTTTTTTTGAATGTTTCATTGATTTTAAATTAATTCATTTCAAAACATTAAAATTTGAATTAAAAGGGAAAGGATCATTTTCATTATTTATAAAATTGTATTTTTAATTAAATATTCAATCTTGAATTATTTTTTAATACTTAATTGTTCTTAAATGAATTAAAATTTTAAATGATTTATATATTATATGAAATTTAATTAAAAATGGTAAGAAATATATTTTATAATAATTTTCATTTTAGTCAGATGAAAATAGTTCAAATCAAGAAGAAGAAATAATATATGAAAAAAATATTAATGACAATAATGAAAATGAAATGAGTAAAAAATTAAAAGAACAAGAAGAAATAATTACAAAAATGAAAGAAAAAACAAAAGAAAAAGAAGAAAAAATGAATTTAAAAATATCCAATTACTTATTAGAAATTTCAGAATTAAAATCAGAATTAGAACTTTTAAATGGAACTATAAGTAATTTGACAGAAGAAAAAGAATTTAATAATAATAAAATATCAGAATTATTAAAAGAAAATAGTCAATTAAAACATAAAAAAGACAATTCAAATCATATTAATGAAAATACAAAAAAATATGAAGAAATAATAAAAATATTAAAAAAAAATATTTCAAATTTAGAAGAAGAAAAAAAAGAATTAGAAGAAGTTATAATCAAACAAGAAACTGAAGTTAGTCAATTATCAAATCATGTTAAAGATATTTCTCAACAATTAAAAGATAAAGAAAAAACAATTCAAGAAAATATTGAATATACTGCAAAATTAACAAGTGCTATTAATACTCATAAAAAAGAAATAGCAAAATTAAAACAAAATAATCAAAAGAATGAATCAAATACAAATGATATTATTTCTTTACAAAATGAAATTAAAAATTTAAAAAAAGAAATGGAAAATAAAGAAAATAAAATTAATTTATTATCAATGAATAATAAAATTTTACAAGGAAAAGTAAATAAATTAAGTTTAACGAATTCTACTTTTAATAATTTAAATAACGGTTTTGGAACTGTAATTTCAAATAATACAAAACCACCTTCACAACAAAATCCAAATAAAAGAATTTATATGAAACAAATTGAAAATAAAAGCCAAAATATTTATAAAAAAACTCCTCCTACTTCTTCGAAAGTATTATATGAAGAAAATACTAAATCAAATAATGAAAATAAGAAAAAAATATATATTGTTGCTAAAGCAAGGAATAAAGCTAAAACACCAAGTAAAACACAAAAAAGAAATAATCATAATTTTAATTTTATTGATGAAGAAGGAAATTTATATAATGATACTTCAAATACAAATAAAATAAATTTAAATAAATTAGAAGAAATTAAAAGAAAATATGAAAAATTAACTAATCAAAATAACATTAAAAGAAATAATAGTATTCAAAATAATAATAATGATAATAATCATATTAATAATGAAAAAAATATTAATAATAATATTAATAATAATATTAATAACATTAATAATAATATTAATAATAATTACAGTAAGTTTGAAAAAGTAAATTTTAATAATGAAAGTACAATAAATATAAAAGAAGATAATGAAAATTTTAAAGAACAAACTTTAAATAATATAGTTGAAAATTTACAATCTATGAATGATATTAATACTACTCTTAGGCCAATAAAAAGTAATAATATTTCAATAAATGCTTCTTTAGAAGCAGAATTTCCTGTTATTGAGTCTTATTGTGTTTTAGAAAATGAAAAAAGTAATGTTGAAAAAAAAGATATTAGTAATAATGATGATATTGAAGATAGTGGGGTTAAAGAATTACATAAAAAAGTAGAACAAATTTTAAATGAATTTTAATATTATTTTTTAAATTACTTGTTTTTATTAGTTATTTATTATATTAAATTATAAAACTTTTTCAATCATTTTTTAAACAATTATAAAAACTATATAAGAATTACAATTAATAAAATAAATATTTTTTAATTAATAAAAATAAATATTTAAATTTAAATATGTGAATAACAAAAAATAATGATTATTCATAAATCAAAAAAAAATAAACTTCCAAAAACATAAAAATCCTTTAACTTAAAAAAACCAAAAACTCCTTCATAATCTCAAAAAAAAAAGCAAATGAATAAAAAAAGAAAATCAATAAAACAATAAAACAAGATAAAAACCTGAAAAAAAAATAAAATAAAACAATAAAAACCCAAATAAAAAAACATTGAAATATATAACCTCGAAAAAGTAAATAACAAATAAAACCCAAAAAAAAAAAAAAAAATAAAAAATGCAAAATCAAGGTAAAGCAATCCCAATGATAAACTATGATTCATCTTTAAACCGTTTTATAATAAACCCAGAAGCAGAATCATTTCTTCGTTCTCTTCAATCTCCCTTAGGAATAATATCAGTAGCAGGAATGTATAGAACAGGAAAGAGTTACTTATTAAATAGAATGTTATTAAATCAATCATCAGGATTTGATGTAGGACCATCAATAAATCCATGTACAAAAGGACTTTGGATGTGGAATAAAACTATTTCAGCTCATACACCTGAAGGACAAAGTATTAATTGTATTATTATTGATACTGAAGGAATTGGTGCTACGGATGAAGATCATAATCATGACAATAAAATTATGACTTTAGCAATTTTATTAAGCTCTTATTTTATATTTAATTCTCTTGGTACTATTGATGAAAATGCTATTCAAAATTTAAGCTTTATTGTTAATATTACTAAAAATATTCAAATGAAAAATTCCAGTCATGATTTTTCCATGTATTTACCTACTTTTATGTGGGTTATTAGAGATTTTAGTTTACAATTAAAAAACTCCCAAGGACAACCTATTACTAGTAAAGAATATTTAGAAAAAAGCTTAGAGTTACAAAAAGGAAATAGTGAATTTATTAATAATAAAAATCATATTAGAACTTTAGTTAAAGAATATTTCCCAAATAGAGATTGTGTTACTTTAGTAAGACCTTTAACTGAAGAAGGAAATTTACAAAATTTAGAAAAAATGGATGCAAGTAAATTAAGAGTTGAATTTATTGATCAAGTTAATAAATTAAGAAAAACTGTTTTAAATAGTATAAAACCTAAAAAATTAAATGGACAAATGTTAAATGGTGATATGTTTGTAAATTTAGTAATTTCATATGTTACTATGATTAATAAAGGTGCTATTCCTATTATTAAAAATGCTTGGACTTATATGTGTGAAAATGAAACTAAAAGAGCTCAAGAAACTTCTATTGATATGTTTACTAAACAAATGATAAATATTGAAAATAAATTACCTATGAGTGAAAATGATTTAAAAATTTTATGTAGGAAAATGAAATATGAAGCTATTGAAAATTATAATAATTCTGCTATGGGTGATTTTGATAATAGTATGTTAAATAAATTGAAAAATGAATTAAAGACATTAAAGAAAAAAATTCTGGAAAAAAATATTGAAATATGTAATAGTACTACTAAAAAATTTATGGAAGATAATTTTAAAAAAATTGAAGATAAAGTTAAAAATGGATTATATAAATCAGTTCAAGAATATAAAGATGATATTGAAAAATTTATTAATCATTGTATTGAAAAATGTCCTAATGGACCTGGAAGAGATGTTTTAATATATGAATTTATTATTAAAAATATGATTAATCATTCTAATTTACTTTCTCAAAATACAATTAAAGAAATGGAAAATTTACTTTTAAATCATAAAAATGAAATGAATAATTTAAAAAATCAAGAAGATAAAAGTAAAAATAATAATGAAAAATTAATTCAACAATTAAATAAAGTTAATGAAAAATTAAAAAAATTAGAAGATGAAAAAACAATTATGTCATCACAAAGTTCAAATGAAAATGAGAATTTTTCAAAATTAATAGATGAAAAAAATAATGAAATAGTTAATTTAAAGAATAAATTATCTAATTTAGAAAAAGAAAATTATCAAAAAATATTAGATATGAAAAAAAAAGTTAATGATGCTGAAAAAGCTTCTCATGAAAAAGAAATGCAAACAACAGAAATTTCTTCAAATTTTGAAAAAGAAAAAGTTTTAATGGAACAAAAAATATTATTTTTAGAAAAAAATTTAAAAGAAATAAATGATCAACAAAATGATTCTAAAAGAGCTTCATTTAAAAATTCTTCAAGTGGAAATGATAGTAATTCTCAAAAAGAAAAAATTAGTCAATTAGAATTAGAAATTAAAAATTTGAATAAAAAAGTTTCTGAATTACAAGAAAAAAATATTGAATTAGATTCTCAATTATTAACTAAAGGAAAAAGAATTGAAAATGAAAAAAATAATATTGAAGAATTATTAGAAACTTATCAAAAAAAATTAGAAGATATTAAAAATTCAAATGAGAATTTAACTAAAGAAATAAATAATTTTAAAATTGAATCTTCAAAAGAAAACGAAGAAATAATTTCTGATTTTGAAAAAAAAATAGAAGATTTAAATTTAGAACAAAAAAATTTAGACGATGATTATAAAACAAAAGAAGAGGAATTAAGGAAAAAATCAACTAAATTAAATATTGAATTAAGTGTTTTAAAACAAGATAATGAAAATATTGAAAGTAAAATATCAGAAATAAAAGATCAAAATCAAACAGATAAAATAGAACATGATAAATATATTAAAATTTTAGAAGAAAATAATAAAGATTTACTTGATAAATATGAAAAAACATCTAAAAATAATATTGAATTAAAAACAACTCAATCAAGTGAATTAGCAAGAATAATTAATGAAAATTCTCAAAGAGAAAATGAAGTCAAAACAACAAATCAAGATTTAATTAATAAACTAAATATATTAATTGAAGAATATACTACAAAAATAAAAGAATTAAAAGAAAAATTATTTGAAAATGAAAATAATGTTATTCCAAATTCAAAACAAACAATTTCAGATTTAGAAGCAGAAATAGAAAGATTTAAAATATTATTAGAAGATAATCAAAAAAGTCATAAAAATAAATTAGCAGAATTATCTTTAACATATAAAGATCAACAACAAGATATTATAAGTAAAAATAGAGATTTATTAGAAGATAATAATAATCAAAATGATAAAGAAATACAAGAAATAAGAAAATTATTCCAAATTGAAAAAGACAAAATTTTAGAACAAATAAAACAAGAAAATGATGAAGCTCAAGAAAAATTAACTCAAATTGAAATAGAACAAACTGAAAAATTAAATCAAATTGAAAAAGAAAAAGATGATAAAATAATTGAATTACAAGATAATTTAGATGAAATTAATATTCAATATGATGAATATGTAAAAAATTCTGAAAAAGAATTATATTTAAGAAATCAAAAAATTGAATCTTTAAATAATTTCATTAATGATACTAAAGAATCTATATCTACTATAAAAAGTCAACAAGAAATTTCTTTAAAAGCCCAAGAACAACAATTTGAAAATGAAAAAAAAGAAATTAATGATAAAATTGATAGTGTTAAAAAAGATTTAGAAAAGAATAATATTGAACTTTCTACTTTAAATGAACAAAATATTGAATTTCAAAATTTACTAACTGAATTAACTGAAAAATTAAAAGAAATTAATGAAGAATTATTAAGAGAAAAAGAAGAGGCTGATTTTAAAATTGATGAATTAAAAAATAGATTAAATTCTATTAATACTGAATTAAATGTTAATAAAGTTAATTATCAAAAAGAACTTTCTTTAAAACAAAAAGAAATTGATTTTAATAATGAAAAATTAAATCAAATTAAAAATGAATTAGAAGAATTTAAAGCTACTTTTGAATTAAAAATTGCTAAAATAAAAGAAGAAATAATAAATGAATATATGGAAAAAATAAATTCAATTCAAAAAGAAAAAGAAGTTTAGATATTAATTTCACAATTAAAAGATTAGCTCTTATTGATGATAATTATGATATTTCTGTTATTGATTTAGCATCAAAAGGAGTTGTTTGGAAAGGTGAAAAAGCTAAATCTT
>JAEEGI010022516.1_pt1 | contig 12437 bp, 12 predicted proteins | sample 8958751 | NCBI WGS metagenome assembly JAEEGI01 (sample SAMN16246545, study PRJNA631951) | gut metagenome | biome: gut microbiome; feature: rumen; material: KS-attached | host: Bos | place: Iran: Karaj | collected 2018-10 | reverse complement strand
TTCCCGCGATTTTTTACAAAACGGAGAGAAATTTCTTGTACAGGCATTATTTGAAAGAAGGGTGTTCGGTCTTATGTAGTGGATAGTGTGGATAAAGAAAGCACCCTGACCCGTAGGCCAAGGCACTGAAAACACAAAAGGAATAAGTTATTCGAGCAGTCCGTCGTTGCGCAGCAGGTTGAGCAGGCGGTCGACAGCTAGTTCTTCGGGGATGTTCTTCTCGACACATTCTTTGCCGCGGTAAAGGCTGATCTTGCCGCGTGCGGCTCCTACATAACCGTAGTCGGCGTCGGCCATTTCGCCTGGACCATTGACGATGCATCCCATGACGGCAATCTTGAGGGCGGGCAGACCGGCCGTGGCTTTCTTAATGCGGGCCACGGTTGTCTGCAGGTCGTAAAGGGTGCGTCCGCAGCCGGGGCAGGAGATGTATTCCGTACTGGTGCGCCGCAAGCCGGTGGCCTGAAGAATGGCAAAAGCCGTACGGGTGACGAGGCCGTCGGGCAGGGGTTGCTGGCCTTTTGCCACATCGTTGGACAGGTAGAGGCCGTCGCAGAGACCGTCGAAGAGCACGGCGCTGGTGTCGGCGGAGGCTTCGATCTGGAAGTCTTCCTGTTCGGTGGCTTCGTGTTCGTAGGAAGAGAAAAGTATGACGGGGTTGTGGAGTCCTTTGTTGGTCATGCGGTGGATGAGGGCACGCACTTCGCCCACACGGTTGTTAGTGCAACTCTGGGCAATGACCACAACTTCGGGATGGCGGGAGAGGCTGTCTATGATGTTATTGTCTAAACGGCCGCAGGGGAGGAAAAGGAACTTAAGGTCGGACTCGTAGACTTCGATTTGCGACAGCATCTGGTAGGTGAAGCAGGGGTAGGTGTTGGGTTCCTGTGGCCACACACTGGCGTCGACAATGTAGTTGGTTTCGCGGATGCGCCGGCTGGCCTTGGGGGGCGTGTTGCCGCAGTAGATATAGTCGGGCATGGGACAATCGGCAGAAAGAGTCTGGCTCACGCGGCCGAGGTCGGTGATGTCGGCGATGACAATGGGGGTGTTCGTGCCGCCGATGTCGTGGACGGGCACGGTGTGGCGCCGCAACGGGTCGCAGTAGTCGAAATCGGTCGCGGTACGCCCGCCGATGGGACGGTTGCCGCCACGCAGACTGATGTAATCGCGCAGTTTGCGGGCTACGGGAATTTCGTCTTCGGGGGCTTCGCTGAGGGACACGCGGATGGTGTCGCCGATGCCGTCGCTGAGCAGGGCGCCGATGCCCACGGCACTGCGTATGCGGCCGTCTTCACCTTCTCCTGCTTCGGTGACGCCGAGGTGGAGAGGGTAATGGAGTCCTTCGGCATCCATGCTCTCAACAAGAAGACGGACGGAACGCACCATAACTCCTGCATTGCTGGCTTTGATAGAAACAACAACGTCGCGGAACCCTTGGCGCTTGCAGATGCGGAGAAACTCAAGACAACTCTCGACGATGCCTTGAGGGGTGTCGCCGTAGCGGCTCATGATGCGGTCGGAGAGCGATCCGTGGTTTACGCCGATGCGGATGGCGGTGTGGTTTTCCTTGCAGATGTGAAGGAAGCGCACGAAGCGCTCTTCGAGTTTACGGAGTTCTTCAGCATACTGGGCCTCGGTATAGATGATTTCACGGAAAGTGCGTGCAGAATCCACGTAGTTGCCGGGGTTGATGCGCACCTTTTCGACCAGGCGTGCAGCGACGTCGGCCACGTTGGGATTAAAGTGAACGTCGGCAACCAAGGGAGTGTAACGGCGTTGGGCATGCAGTGCCTTACGGATGTTAGCCAAGTTCTCGGCTTCACGGACTCCCTGTGTGGTAAGCCGCACGTAATCAGCACCGGCCCGGATGATACGAACACACTGTTCTACACTGGCTTCCGTGTCTACGGTCGCCGTGGTAGTCATGCTTTGCAGACGTATGGGATAGGTGCCGCCGAGGGGTGTCTTGCCTATTTGTACAATGGACGAGGTACGGCGGCGGTAGTTGAAGTAGTTTGAGTCGTTCATCAATGTTGCCTTAAGGCCGTTGGGACCGTTCGGTTCAGTTGACTTTGTTTCGGTATTTGACGGCGGCCAGTTCGCTGTTGGCTTTCACGATTTTCTCCTTGAGACCTTCTTTGTAGGCTGTCAAACGTGCGGCAATGGCGTCGTCGTTGAGTGCAAGCATCTGGACTGCCAGAATGGCGGCGTTCATGGCGCCGTTGACTCCTACGGTTGCAACGGGAATGCCCGGAGGCATCTGTACGATGCTGAGCAGGGCATCGAGTCCGTCTAGCATACCTTTGATGGGCACTCCGATGACGGGCAACGTGGTATTGGCGGCAATGACACCGGGCAGGGCTGCAGCCATGCCGGCGGCGGCAATGATGACACGGATACCGCGTTCCTTGGCTCCCGTGGCGAACGCTTCGACCTCGGCTGGTGTGCGATGGGCCGAAAGAGCGTTCATCTCAAACGGTATATCCATGCTGTCAAGTAACTGTGCGGCTTTCTCCATCACAGGCAGGTCGCTGGTGCTGCCCATAATGATGCTTACGAGTGGTTTCATATAGCAGTATTCTAAGATATCTTTATTCTAATAACGGAAAATATGCGAAGTTATTTTTTCCGATAGAATTTTACATAATCAATTTTGTATTTGTAGGGTAATTCCTCGGGTTTAATGGGACCTACCCAATTCCCGCCGAGTTGCATGTCGATGAGCAGGTACATGGGGCGGTCGAAGGGGTATTGGTCGGGACCTAACTCCGGTTGGCGGCGGTAGGTGCCCACGTATTTGTTGTTGATGAGGAACCGCAGGCTGTCTTCGTAGAGTTCGACGGAATAAATATTGTATTTGTTGATGAAGATGGGTCCGGCAAATCCCGATTCGGGTTTGTCAGGTCTTTTGTCGTAGTGAGTAAAAGCTGAGTGAACGGTTTGGAACGCGTCTTGTCTGGCATTCAGTCGCTCCATGATGTCTATTTCTCCTTGGTGAGGCCAACTTCCAATTTCGGGTAACAGCCAGACGGCAGGCCAAGCTCCCGAAGCGTTGTCCATCTTGAGACGGACGTCAATGCGTCCGCGGTAGAAGAGCTTGCGGTTTTTGGTCCACACGCCACCGGTGAGATAGTGGGCCGTGTCGTTGGGGAGAATGTTGTTGACGATGCCGTAGAGCGTCAGTTTGCCGCCTTTTACCTTGAAGAGGCGGTCGTCGGTGCTCATGTATTTGTTCCATTCGGGACACGGCGGCATACGCGGAATCTTTGACCAGACGTACGACAGTTTGTGGCCGCGGAAGTTGTCTTGCCATACCAGTTCCCATCCGTCGCCGGGGGAGCGGTGCGATTTGGCTGTGGCGGAAAGGAAAAACAACAGGAGGAGATTCCAAAGGACAAAGTGACGTGTTTTCATATTTCAATCAAAAAAGTTACAGGAACAAAATGCAGAAGAAGCCGCACAGCAGCCCGACGCCCAAGCCGAGGTTGACTTCAAGCAGGCTGTGGCGCCGCAGGATGAGACGGCTGGTTCCCACGCAACCGGCAATGAGGAGAGCCAGACAGAGCCACCAGGTGGGGTTGAAGTGAAAGATGATGCTGAAGGCCAGCAGCGCGCCCACCATGGCACCGGCGGCAGCCGAGTGGGTGCTGATGTGAATCCAATGATTGATGATGGCGCACACCACTTGCAGAATGGAGGCCCCGGCCAGGATACTAATCATGAAGTGGGGCATGTTCATTTGTATCATCACGTAGAGGCAGGTGGCGTAGCAAACGATGAAGATGAGGTAGGGTACGGTGCGTTCTTCGCGTTGTGACAGTTTGTGGCGCGGCACCTTGCGCACCCGTCGCCAGCAGTAGATGGTGATGAGCGGGATGGCCACGGTGAAACTGTATACGATGGCCAGGATGAACAGTTTGTAGTCGAGCGGCAGCATGCGCATGAAACTGAACACAAGCAGAATGAGAAATGCCAGCGTGGGGAAGTAGAACGGCGCGAAGAGCACCGAAAGGAATTTGGCCGCGTAAACGAGGTATTTGCTAGACATATGACTCAGGGATATGGTGCATTATTTTCTTAGCCGCGCCACGGGGATTCCCATGCGGGTACGGTACTTGGCCACGGTGCGGCGTGCCACGTCGTAGCCTTTGGCCTGCAATTGCTCCACGATGGCTTCGTCGCTCAGGGGGTTCTGCTTGTCTTCTGTGTCGATGAGCTGGCGTATGGCTCCTGCCAGTTGGGCTTTCGACACGTCCTCACCGTCTTTGCCGGCGGAGAAGCGGTTGTTGAAAAAGAATTTCAAAGGAAAGACGCCGTGGTCGGTGTCCACGTATTTGCTGTTGCTCACGCGTGAGATGGTGGAGATGTCGAGTCCCGTTTTGGTAGCGATATCCTTGAGTATCATGGGCCGCAGCAAGGTTTCGTCGCCTTCGCGGAAGAACTGCTGCTGCCAGTCCACGATGGCCCGCATGGTCCGCATCAGCGTGTCGTTGCGTTGGCGGATGGCATTGATGAAGTTTTGGGCCGCGTCCACCCGTTGTTTAACGTAGGTATAGGTGTCGCGCTGCTGTCGCGACAGGTTGTTTTTGTTACGGGCGTACTCCTCCATCGATTCGCGGAAGGAGCGGCTCACGCGCAGTTCGGGCACGTCACCGTTGTTGAGGCTCACGCAGAACGTGCCGTCGTTTTCCTCGCGTACAACGAAGTCTGGCATAATCTGTTGTCCGCTCTGTCCCACCGTGTCGTCCAGTGCACTGCCGGGCCGCGGGTTCAGTCGGGTGAGGTCATCGTAAGCTTTTGCGATGACCTCTTTTTCTTGTCCGTAGGCCATACACAGGCGGTCGATGCGCTTGTGGGTGAAATCTTCGAAGTTCTTGGTGATGATATTTGTTTCAAGTTCCTTGAAGAACGGGTCGCGGTTGCTGTCGCGCAGTTGGATGAGCAGGCACTCCTGCAGGGAGCGGGCGGCGATGCCGGCAGGCTCAAACGATTGGAGCACTTGCAGGCACTGCTCTATTTCTTCTTCCGTGGCGTCGATGTTCTGATAAATGGCCAGTTCGTCGCTGATGGCGTAGAGCGGTTTGCGCAGCAAGCCGTCGCTGTCGAGCGAACCGATGAGGTATTCCACGATGCTGCGCTGCTTGTCGGTCAGGTCGTATTCACCGGCCTGCGCCAACAGACGGTCGTAGAACGACTCGCCTTGTCCCGGCGAGAACGGACGGGCCTCCATGGCCGCCCGTTGCGACGGCAGGTTGAGCAGGTAGTCGGGCGTTTCGTCCTCCGAGGCGTAGTCGGCGCGGCGGTCGGCGGCATACTGTTCCACGCTGTCGTAGCGCTCCTCGTGCCCTTCGTCATCCATGGACTGGCTGTTGTCGTCCAGACGGTCGGCCTCGTCGCGTGTCTCCGTTTCGAGCGCAGGATTTTCGTCCAGTTCGTTTTGCACACGGCCCTCCAGGTCGGCCACAGGCAACTCCACCAGGCGCGACACCAGCAACTGCTGAGGCAGCAACTGTTGCGTCTGCGTCTGTATCTGCACTTGCGTTTGTTCCTGACTTTGTCCTTGGACCATACCTCTTTCTTTGTGAAATGCAAAGTTACAAATAAACGAGTGCAGAACAAGAAAAATGAAACAAAGTTTCAAGTTTTTGCTTTGCCGAGTGCGAGGAACTTGCAAAAAATAAAAGTAGAAGGTAAAGAAAAACAAAGCTTTTCAGTTTGTCGGAAGTCTCCTGTTGACGGTTTTAACTCTGAAATGTTAATCCGTTAACATACGGGCGGGAGTTCGGGTTTTTGAAGTGGGACTTCGGGGCGCAAAGGCGGCGTTTCGGAAGTTTGAGAAGGCGTTTTGGTTGTAGGAAGAATAATGAACAATGAGGGTGGAGCCATACGTTAAACTTTCGCTTCGCTACTTTTGCCCTTCGGGCGACGTTGAACGGCGCACATCGCGACCCCTGGCGGCGTTGGGGAATGAATAATGAAAAATTAAAAATGAATAATGAACAATGAACAGGAAGAAATGGGAGGGATAAGGGGCGGTGTGAGTTTTTTTCGTAATTTTGCAACCGTTATGCGTTTGAAAACGAAAGCGACTTCTCCGGAGCGTCCCCGCCGTAACGGGGTGCTTGCACTGAGCCCGTTGCTGGTGATGGCCGTGCTGTTTGTGGCATTGGGGCTGTTGCTGGGCGATTTCGGGCGCGTGTCGTTGCCGATGGTCTTTGTGCTTACGGCGGTTTATGCCCTGTTCACGCTGCGTGGGCTGCCGTTGGAGAGTCGCATCACCGTGTTTTCGCGCGGGGCGGGCGAGAGCGACCTGCTGCTGATGGTGTGGATTTTCATCTTTGCCGGGGCTTTTGCCGCTTCGGCCAAGGCCATGGGGGCGGTGGAGGCGACGGTGAATCTGACGCTGTCGCTGTTGCCGCCTTGGCTGATATTGCCCGGGCTGTTTCTTTCGGCCTGTCTCATTTCGCTGGCCATAGGCACGTCGGTGGGCACGACGGTGGCTCTCACGCCCATCGCCATGGACCTGGCGGCTCCCACGGGGCTGTCGGCGCCGTTGCTGGTGGCGGCTGCGGTGGGCGGTGCGTTCTTTGGCGATAACCTGTCGTTCATCAGCGACACGACGGTGGTGGCCACACGTACGCAGGGCTGCCGCATGCGCGACAAGTTCCGTACCAACCTGTGGATAGCCCTGCCCGCGGCGACGGTGACGTTCCTTATTTATATGTATGTCGGCCAGGGGGCTTCGGCCGAGGTGGGGAGCGTGGGCGAAGCCAACGGGTGGCTGGTGCTGCCTTATGCGGTGGTGCTGGCTCTGGCCATTGCGGGCATCAACGTGCTGTCGGTGTTGGCGCTGGGCGTGGTGCTTACCGGTGCGGTGGGCCTGCTGACGGGGCGTTGCGATGTGGCGTCGTGGCTGTCGGCTTCGGGTAACGGCATCCTGGGCATGAGCGAAACCATTCTGGTGGCCTTGCTGGCCGGCGGACTGCTGGCTGTGATACGGCGGGGCGGCGGCATCACGTGGGTGGTGCGCGGGCTGACGCAGCGGGTGCGTACGGCACGCGGGGCGGAGCTGAGCATCGCGGCTCTGGTGAGTCTGACCAACCTGTGCACGGCCAACAATACGGTGGCCATCCTGTCGGTGGGTACACTGGCCAAGGCCATTGCGCAGAAATTCGGTGTGGACCCGAGACGTACCGCCAGTTTGCTCGACACCTTCTCCTGCTGTGTGCAGGGACTCATTCCCTACGGTGCCCAACTGCTCATCGCAAGCGGACTGGCCGTCTATGCCGGAACGGGTGCCCACGTGCGCAGCACGGAAATCATTCCTTACCTGTTCTATCCCGTACTGCTGGGCGTTTCGGCCCTGGTGTGGATATTCCTGAAAGGCAGGAAAAGCCATCGTTAAAAGAACAAAGGCATTGGTGTCTTGAAGAACCAATGCCTTTGTTGTAGCTGTAAGTTTAAGAAATGATGCGGAACGTTCCGCCGTCGCTCTGGGCATATTCCCGCAGCAGCGCCTGCAGGTCTTCGCCGCAGGCCCGCAGTCGCTCTTCGTCGCCGTCGTAGGCATTGATGAGGAAGAGCAGGCGGGTGGTGGTCAGGCTGAGCTTGGTGCGTTCGTGGTCGCTGGTGGGGGTGCCGATGCCTCCCGCGGTGTCGCGGTAGACGGGCAGTCCCTCGATGTTGAGCGGCCCGCGTCCGATGCCCTCGTAAGGCTCGCCGGCGCGTCCCACGCCGAGGGTGAGCGTGTGGCCCTGGATGAGGCTGACGTCGAAACCGCCGATGCTGTAGCCCCAGCGCACGGAGGCCAGGTTGTTGATGTCGACGAGGGTGTTGATTTGATAGAGTTCCTTGCCCTGCAGGAGACGGCGCACCAGTTGCTCGTTGCTGGGACGGTAGCGGCTGGGGTCTTTGCCCAGCGTTTTGTAGGCCTCGCGGGTGGCGCGGATGCCGGGCAACAGTTTGAGGCTCTCGGTGGTGAGGGTCTGGCGCATGCCGGTTTCTGTCTCGTGGATGCGGAGCCACAGGGCGGCGTTGTAGGGCGTGTTGACCACTTCGGCTTCGAGCACACCGACACGGAGGGCGGGGCAGGCGCGGCGGATTTCGGCGGAGAGGATGATGTCCATGATTACCTCTCGGCCTCCAGGGTGAACGCCGCGCTGCGGCAGTCGGCCTGCATGGGCGGCGCTATCTTCTCTACGGTGATACGCACGGCCCGGATGCGCGTGAAATGCTCCAGCAGGGCGTCGGCCATGCGGTAGGCCACGTGTTCTATCAAGTTCGACGGGCGGGAGAATTCGTTCTTAATGACTTGGTGCACTTCGGCATAGTTGACCGTGCCTTCCAGATCGTCGCGGAGCAGGGCTGCGTCGTCAATAGACACACGCAGCGACACGTTGATCACGAAGTCGCCGCCCACTGTGCGTTCCTGTTCCAATACCCCGTGGTGACCGCGCAACCGCACGCTGTTGAGGGTTATCCAAGTTTCTTTAATCGTCATGTTTCGGAGGTTTTGTGGGACAAAGTTACGATTTTTTGAAAAAAGTTCCGTTCCGGATGTTACATTTCGGTTACTTTTGCGTTTAATAAATAGACGAGCTCCCTCGGGAGCGGCACCGCATGAATGAGTGAAGAAGTAGTACTGACCACATTCCAACGCCTGCGCCGACGGCTGGACCGCCTGGCCTCGGGATGGCTGCACAATGAGGACGACGCGTCCGACGTGTTGCAGGAAGCCTTTGTGCGCCTGTGGACCAGCTACCGCCATGTGGACGAACCGCGGGAGGTGGAAGCCCTGAGCATCCGTGTGGTCCGCAATGCGTGCAGCGACGTTCTGAGAAAGCGTCAGACGCTTGTCGCTCTCGACGATGTGGAGGAGGAGCCTGCGGCCGACGTCTCCGACTCCACGGTGCGGGAAGAGGCTTACAACGAGGTGGAACGCCTGATAGAGGAGCGTCTGTCGCCCCTGCAGCGGCGTGTGATGCAGATGCGTGAATACGAAGGTCTCTCCGTGGCCGACATTGCCCGCCAACTGGACATGCAGGAGACGGCCGTGCGAATGAACCTGTCGCGGGCACGCCAGACGCTGCGGGAAATGATGAGACCCATGAACGATTAAACATAGAAAGAATGAAAACGGAAAGCCTGTTTTTAACTGCCGACGAAGCGCGTGAGATGCTGCAACAGTATTACGACGGCCTCACCACCGACCGCGAGGAGGCCCTCTTGCGCCGCTTCCTGGCCAGCGAGGCAGCCGATGGCGGCGAGTTTGACGCCGACCGCGCCGTGATGGGTGTGCTGGCTGTGGGAAGACAAGTGCACCGGCCGCACCGCTCCGTGGCATTGAAGGTGGCCGGTTGGGCCGTGGCGGCTTCGGTGGTGCTGGCGGCCGGACTGTGGCTGCGGCCTTCGCAACCCGACTGTGTGGCCTACATCGGCGGCGAGCGTTACACGGACACAGAGATGATCGTCCACCGCATGCAGACCACCATGAACGAACTGGCCGAGGCCAAGGAGGCGGTCAGTGTGGAAAGCCAAATGAAACATTTGTTTGATTGAAAAGTAAAGAGATGAAACTAAAAACAATACCAAGAAGATGAAACGATTGATGCTAATAATGATGGTTTGCCTGCTGTCCGCCCCCTGGCTGGTGGCGCAGGACGGCCTGCATGTGGCCCCGTTCTATGACGGCCGTTTCAACAAGTCGAAAGACGTGGTGACGCTCAACGTGAAAGGCACGGCCCTGAAGCCCTACCGCCTGACGCTCTACCGCAGCCTAACGTTCGAGCGTGACATGCCCGCCGTGGAACGCGCCGTGCTGCTCGACGCCAAGGAGGCCATCGACCGCGAGACGGCTCACCGCGACGGCCACTTGCTCTACGGGTTCTACTGCCTCCCGCAGACATCGAAAAAAGCGCCCCTGCGCTACCTCTTCTACCGGCATTCGGCGGGGAAAACCATTCTGGTTTACCTGGAAGGCATGGCCACGCTTGACGAAATCAAACGCATGTTCAAATGATGACAGTAACAATGAGAAACCAATAATTAAAAACAATACAGCAATGACAGCAAAAACCAAAATGGCAGCCTTGGCCTTGCTCCTGGCTCCCCTCGGCACGATGGCTGCCGGCGACACGGTGACGGTGAACGCTCCCCGCCGTGTGGTAATTACAGAAAACGACCAGACGATGAAAGTGCGTGTGGAAGGTCGCGAAGGAAACGCCAACTTCCTGTTGGAACGCACCCACAAAAGCGACGGCAGCACGGTGGAACGAGAAACGGACAATACGAACTTCATCAACGTGCCCTTCATCAAGAAAAAGCGCAGCAACTCGTCCGTCATCACGGAAGGACATCTGCCCACGTTCATGGTAGGACTCACCAGTGCCCTCGGCCAGCCCGACGGCATGGACGTCAGCATGGGTGCCTCATGGGAATTCGGCTTCTATCCTGTCTATGTGCACGGCCCGCGTCTGGGACGCCACGTCCGTCTGTTCTCCGGCCTCGGTGTGGATTGGCGCAACTGGCGCATGACCGGAAAGACGCGCTTCCTGAAACAGGACGGTGACGTGGTGCTCGCCCCCTATCCCGAAAGCGCCGAGCCCGACTTTTCCCGCATCAAGGTGTTCAGCATCGGCGTGCCCCTTCTGGCCGAGTGGCGCCCCAACAATGCAAGTACCTACAGTTTCTATTGGAATGGCGGTGTCCTGATTAACGTCAACACTTACGGCAGTCTCAAGACGCGCTACCGCCTGCCCGAGGAAGGCAAGCAGAAGGAATTCACCAAACGCGTGCACCACGTGCCTCTCACCGCTGACCTCTTCACTTCCGTAGGCATCAACGACGTGGGCATCTATCTGCGCTGGTCGCCCTGCCACGTGCTCCAGGAAGCGTATGCCCCGGCATTCACGTCCCTCTCCGTGGGACTGATGATTTCCGTCTCTTATTGACCCTCTTTTCCGCGGAGAACTCCCGCCCCGGTGCCTCTCAACCGCATCCCCGCCGCCACAGTCCCCGGGGATGCGGTTGTGCTTTTGCGTTCGCGGTCGGCCGGATTCTTTTTCGCGCGAACCGGATGCGTTCCGGTTTGCAAAGGTCGGACTTCGGAATTTTGAGACGCCGTTTCTGACTTTTGAAGCGGGACTTCTGTTCGCTGAAGTATGGCTGCGGTCCGCACGGGGTGTTTTGGCGTTAATTATGTTGAAAAAAACGGCGGCAATGGCGTTTTGTTGAGAATTCTGCGTAATTTTGCAGGTTGGAACGAAAGGAAAACCAGAAAATATCACATAAAACTATCTATGAAGATCAAACAAATGACAATGACAGCGCTGATGGCTCTGGTGATGATGCCTGCCACGGCGCAGACGGACAAATACGATGGTGCGCCCATCGATATCCGCCCGTTGGAGAACCCCAATTATGGCCTGTTGCGCCACAAGACGTCAACGGATGCCAAGACCAAGAGCGTGAGCGCCAAGTATCGCGAAGGCCGTCCCGACCACGTGAACAACGCGCTCTACAAATCGTTTGTACCGGTGTTCAACCAGGACCGCGGCTCGTGCGGTTCGGCCGGCGCCGTGCGCTACATGTTCACTTCGGAAGTGGCCTCGTTCCGCAATGTGGACGCGTCGGATGACGCCAACAGCTATCCGTCGCACTTCACGTGGCTGACCACGTATTCCCACTCCGACAAGCGCCAGATTTTGCGCCATGTGGGCGTGCCTTCGGCTGCCGTCTATGGCGGACGCACGTATTCGGCCCTGTTTGGCTCGCAAGACTACAGCTGGAACAACTACGGCTGGATGCAGGGCTACGACAAGTGGTACAGTGCCATGTTCAACCGCCTGCAAAACGCCTGGTCGTTCCCCATCAGCCTGGAGGACGAGACGGGCCGCGAGGCGCTGAAGCACTGGATGTGGAACCATAACGGTGACGACGACTATATCTGCGGCGGTGTGGCCCAAATCGGTGTGGCCAGTGCCGTAACGCAGAAGCCCATTCCCAATACGCCTGCCAACAAGGCCGCCGGCGTGGTGGGCATGAAGTATGTGGGCTCGTGGGGCGAGACCTACGACCACTCGCTGACCATGGTGGGCTATGACGACCGCATCGAGTTCGACCTTGACGGCAACGGCGTGTGCGGTGAAGCCGACAAGGACGAGGTGGGAGCCTGGATTATCGTGAACAGTTGGGGCGCCGGTTGGGCCAACCAGGGCTTCATCTACTGCCCCTACGCTTATGCCGGGCCGTGGAAGCCCCGCGCCGACAAGTCGAAGGAATTCTTCAAACCGACGGTATATTTCATCCGCAAGAACTACCGCCCGCTGCGCACGTTCAAAATCCTGATGGACTATTCCTACCGTAGCGAAATAGCCTTGTCCATCGGTATCGCCAAGAACGTCAAAGCCACGAAACCCGAACTGACCTTTGAAATG
>JAEEGI010022513.1_pt1 | contig 12438 bp, 12 predicted proteins | sample 8958751 | NCBI WGS metagenome assembly JAEEGI01 (sample SAMN16246545, study PRJNA631951) | gut metagenome | biome: gut microbiome; feature: rumen; material: KS-attached | host: Bos | place: Iran: Karaj | collected 2018-10 | reverse complement strand
CGGGAATGGCGGAATTGGCAGACGCGCACGGTTCAGGTCCGTGTGAAAGCAATTTCATGCAGGTTCAAGTCCTGTTTCCCGCACCACGTCGCCGCGAATGTTGAATCGTTCGCGGCGACGCTTTTGTATAAAAACAGCACCCGTTTCCGGGTGCTGATTGTTTATTGTTCGGATTCTCCGTCGGGTTCTTTTGCTTCCTTTGCGGCGAGGTCGTTGGTGTCGATCGTATTTCGAAAAACTACGAACCGCTGGAACGGAAACTCCGTCGCAAGGTTCAGAACCATGTTGATGCCGGTCACAAGATACTCGTTCCATCCGAGTTTGTCCGTCAGATAGTGTTCCAGAAGCGTTGAGAGCGGCGTAAAGACGCAGTAATACGCAAAGACAAGCAGCATTGCTTTCGGCACGTTGGACGCGCTTTTGAACGTGTAGCGGCGGTTGATCGTGAAGTTCCAGAGAACGGACAGCACGAGCGCGATCAGATAGCTGACCCAGTAGTTCCAATGGAACAGTTCGTTCATCAGCGTAAAGCTGCCGATCTCGATGAGACCGGCGGAAGCGGCGATCAGAACGTATTTGATGGTTCGCAGGAGTTCTTTTTTCATGGTTCTTCCTTTTCAAACCGGCTTTCGAAGTTCGGATCGAGATATCCGTCCGCTTCGCCCTCCACGGAATCCTCGCCCTTGTGATAATCCGGCGAATGGATCAGCCGCCGCCATTCATAGGGCGAGATCGGCTTTTCGGGCAGTTCTGCGGCATAGGCGGCGGTCGTGTGCCATACCTGTCGGCAGGCGGAGCAGCGAACGATCCAGTCGCGGCCGGAAATCTTGATGACGGACCAGTTCATAATGTCCGGGACACGGCAGTTGCATTTATAGGTCATAAGCGACTTCCTCTATGATAAGTTTTTCCTGCTTTGCAGAGGATAGATGGTTTTGTTGTATTCTTCAAGCGTCATGGTATTGCATACGGCGGGCGTGCTGTAGAGAAAAACACGGTCGTATTGATAGCTGTAGGCCGCATTCTTTGACAGGATCAGCTGGTCGCGCACGTCGATCTCCAGCTTGGAACCGATCTCGGCGATCATCTTTGCGGTTTGCAGATCTTCGTCGGAGGGAATGAGAATGCCCGACGGATGATTGTGCGTCAGAATAAGGTAGCGCGCTTTGTGGAGCATTGCCGTTTCGATCACGCGCCGCGGTTCAAAGCTGACGTGCGAAAGCGTTCCGACCTGCAGCACTTCCGTATGCAGAACGGTCATGTTGGAATTGAGACAGATGATGCGCAGCGTTTCATACCGGTCGTTCATGCCGAGCGCGATCGCATAGCGGCAGGCGTTTTCAGGATTCTCAAGGCGTACCGTTCCGTCCAGCGTTCCGGCGGACGCAAGCGTCAGACGCCGGTGCAAATCATAGAGGGAATGCAGATACAGCGCCGTTTTCTCGCCGACGCCGTCCGTTTCGCACAGCCGCAGCGGGTCTGCTTCCAGCACGCCGGTCAATGAACCGAACCGATTGATGAGCCGGTGCGCCAGCTCATTGACGTCTTTACGCGGAATGACGTAGGTCAGCAGCATTTCCAGCACAACATGGTCCGGCATGCCGTTCATTCCCTGTTTTCGATATGTTTCCCGGATCCGTTCCCGGTGACCTGCATGCAAATTTTCACTCATGACATCATTTTACAAGTATTCTTTCGTTTCGTCAATCGTCGACAACAAAAAAAGAGTCCGCAGACGCGAACTCTTTTTGCAGAATGAATTACAGGTTTTTGAGAAGGCCCGTCGCTTCGTTGAATTCGTTGATCAGCGCGTCGATCTCATCGACCTGCGCATGCATATCGGTCCAGTAGTGCTTGTCATACCACTGCGCGTTCAGCTCGTGAACGTCCTTGCCCTGCTGTTCGACCCAGGTGTAGTACTTCAGGTTGTGGACGCGTTTGCGGGTTTCGTAGGTCAGTTCTTCCATCGTATCGGTGCGGATGCCGTGCAGGTGCTCCGCCCAGTCCGCCGCCGCCATCGCTTCGGTGTACGCGCCGTCCTGCTCCTCGAGTTCGCGGATACGGCTCTGATACATGACCGCGGAGTCGGTGCCGACCGTTGCGAGGATATCGTGCTCGTCGAGTTCGTAGTATTTCGCCATCTTGATGCAGCAAAGCAGATTCGCAATGCCGGAAATGCCGAGCAGAGAAAGCTGATCGACCGTTTCTGCCGGAACGCCGACGTTTTCTTTGAGGTATTTGAGACCGACCGGATCGTTGAAGAGGCGGAGGAGCTTTTGACTGTCTTCGTCGTCGATCGCGATGACCATATCGGTGTTCTTTACATTGTGGATCCACGGCACGTGCTTGTCGCCGATGCCTTCGATGCGATGACCGCCGAAGCCGTTGTTGAGAAGCGTCGGGCACTGCAGCGCCTCGCCGACCGCGAGCTTGGATTCCGGGAACTTCTCTTTCAGGAAGTCGCCGGCACTCATGGTGCCCGCGGATCCGCTGGTGAACGCCGCGCCCGCGAAGCGGTCCTCTTTGCCGAGCAGCTGTTCGACAACTTCATAGATCGCTCGGCCGGTCACGTTGTAGTGCCAGAGCGGATTGCCCATCTCTTCAAACTGGTTGAAGATCATCATGGACGGATCCTTCCGAAGCTCCCAGGTCTTGTCGAAGATCTCCTTGACGTTGGATTCGCAGCCGGGCGTTGCAATGACCTGACCCGCGATCTTCGAGAGCCAGTCAAAACGCTCTTTGGACATCTCTGCGGGAAGAATCGCAACGGAATCGCATGCGAGCAGCTTGGAGTTGAACGCGCCGCCGCGGCAGTAGTTGCCGGTGGAGGGCCAGACCGCATGGTGATAGGTCGGATCGAACTGACCGGTCACAAGGCGCGGAACGAGGCAGCCGAACGATGCGCCGACCTTGTGGCAGCCGGTGGGGAACCACTTGCCGGTCAGAAGAACGATTCTCGCTTTTACGCCGGTGAGAGAGGAGGGAAGCTCAATATAGTTGACGCCGCCGAATTTGCCGTCGCCGCCCTTTTCCACGGGGTTGTTCTTCCATGTGATGCGGAACAGGTTCAGCGGATTGACGTCCCAAAGCCCGACTTTCGTCAGCTTGTCCTGAATTTTCTCGGGAATCTTCGCCGGATCTTCCATCTGAGCGAATGTGGGAATGATGATGTTCTTTTCACGCGCTCGTTCGATCGAACGGTTCAGGTTCTCACGATGCATTGTCAGATCGATCATTTGAAATCTCCTTTATCCATGAATTGATATGGGCAGTACAGCCGCATAACTTGTCTTATATATCATACACGATTTACGCCGGTTTGTAAATAAAAAAACAAGCGCGGCGAAAAATATTTTTTGCGAACCAAAATTATTTTTATCTTCCTATATTGACAAAAGAATGATACAATCATTACGGAGGGCAGAATGGTCAATATCGGAATCTCAACTGCAAGCTTTTTTGACAAACTGATGCTGGAAGACGCGCCTGCGTTGTTCCGGGACTGGGGCGTACGCTGTGCGGAGTACTATCTGAACAGCTATTGCGAATACGATCCGGTTTTTGTGGACCGCCTTGCACGCGAGACCGAAGACGCGGGCATCCGCGTTGTCGGGGTGCATCCGATGAGTCTTCAGTACGAGCCGCTGCTGTTTACGCCGCACCCGCGGCAAAGGGCAGATGCGATGAAAGCGTATGAGCTCGTTCTGCGCGCGGGAGAGCGCCTGCATGCCGATCACTATGTGATGCACGGACCTGTCGTGCTGAACGGCGTGGCGAAGAACCTGCAGATCGAACGTCTTGCGCCGATTTTCGATACGCTGTCGGATATGGCGGAGGATCACGGGCTGCATCTGACGCTCGAAAACGTCAGTTACAGCATCATGCCGACGCCGGAGATCGGACTCCGGATCCGCTCGCTGATGAAACGACCGCTGTATCATACGCTGGATATCAAGCAGTCGATCCGCGCGGGCGTCGATCCGATTGCGTTCGCGGATGCATTCGGCGAATCCATCCTTGCGGTGCATGCGTGCGACTGCGTGATGCGCGACGGGAGCCCGAAGTACTGCCTGCCGCCGTTCGGCGAGTTTGATTTCAAAGGTCTTGTCAATGCACTGCAGAAGAAGGGCTTTTGCGGCTCGGTTCTTCTGGAAGCATACAGCGATATGTTTCGAAATACATCGGAACTCAAGGACGCATACAATGCGCTGAATACAATCATCAACTCTTAGGAGGTATGGATATGGCAAAAAAGAAATTTGATCGCGAAGCAATGCGGATCACGATTGATTACAACAACATGATGCGCGAAACGCTCGGCGAACGCGGACTCACAGCGGACGAGCTTACCGCGCTTCCGCTGAAAGCCGCCGCGGAGGCCATGCGCACAAAGCGCGCCGGCATGAAGTGGCGTGAGCTTCCGCACAATCAGGAAGAGATCGTGAACGAGATCGAAGCGGTCGCAAAGGACGTTCGCGCGAACTTCGACAACTTTGTCGTGCTCGGCATCGGCGGAAGCGCGCTCGGTCCCATTGCCGTGCAGCAGGCGCTCTCGCATCTGCACTATAACGATCTTCCCAAAAGAAAACGCAAGGGTCCGCGTCTGTTTGTCGAGGACAACGTCGATCCCGAGCGCATGAATGCGCTTCTGGACGTCATCGACGTTAAAAAGACCTGCTTCAACGTCATCACGAAATCCGGCAGCACATCGGAAACGATGTCGCAGCTTCTGATCGTCACCGATCTTCTGCACAAAGTGCTCGGCGAGGATATCTCCACGCATCTGATCGCGACGACGGACCGGGAAAAGGGCAATCTGATCAAGATCGCGAAGCGCGAAAACCTGAAGACGTTTTATGTGCCGGACGGCGTCGGCGGACGTTTCTCCGAACTCTGCCCGGTCGGTCTTCTGGCGGCTGCAGTCTGCGGAATCGATATCCGCATGCTGCTCGCGGGCGCGGCGTACATGGATGAAATCACGCAGAATGACAATGTGTTTGAAAACCCGGCATACCTGATGGCGGCGCTGCAGGTCGCGGCAATGAAGCGCGGCGCGAACATTCAGGTTCTGATGCCCTATGCCGACTCGCTGAAATATATCGCGGACTGGTATGCGCAGCTTTGGGCGGAATCGCTCGGCAAGCGCGTGGCAAACGACGGGACGGAGATCTACGCCGGTCAGACGCCGGTCAAATCGCTCGGCGTTACCGATCAGCACTCGCAGGTGCAGCTGTATACGGAAGGTCCGTTCGCCAAGGTCGTCACCTTCCTGTCTGTGGACCGCTACCGCAAGACCATGCCGATCCCGGAGGGCTACCTCGACATTCCGGACGTTTCGTTCCTCAGCGGACACACGCAGAACGAACTGATCGCGGCGGAGGAGACCGCAACGGAATACGCCGTTATGAAGAGCGGTCACATGAACTATGCGATCCGCCTGCCCGAAGTCAACGCGTTCACCGTCGGCGAGCTTCTGTATCTCTTTGAGATTCAGACGGCGTTTGCGGGCGAGCTTCTGAATATCAACGCGTTCGATCAGCCCGGCGTGGAAGAGGGCAAGAAGGCAACGTACGCGCTTCTCGGGAAACCCGGCTTTGCCGAAAAGAAGGCGGAGCTTGACGCGGCGCCCGCGAAGCTTCCCAAGTACATCGTGAAATGAAAAACAGGGCCGTCGGAAACCGGGCGCCGTACCGGGTCGATATCTTTACGATCGTAATGGTAACGGCCCTGGTTTTGTTCGGCCTTGTAACGCTCCTGAACGCGCTTTCCGACCCGTTTGACGGCACGGAAACAACATTCTCCGCGTTCTATGAACGGCTGAATTTCGAGTTCTTCACAAGGCAGATCGGCAACATCCTGATTTCGCTCGTGCTGCTGGTTCCCCTTGCGATCCTCGATTACGAGAAATACAAGCCGTTTACGAAGATTGCGTACATCGTTTCCCTGATCCTGCTGTTTCTGCTCGTTGTGGCGGGCAAGAGTACGCGCGGCGCGCTCGGCTGGTACGAGATCGGTACGCGCGCGTTTCAGCCGTCCGAGATTTCAAAGGTCGTCCTGATCGTCGTGCTGTCCAAAACGGCTTCGGAGATCTACGACCGCCGCGGTCCGATCGGGAAGTTCGTTGATTTTTTGAAGCTGTTCCTGCTCTTCTTCGTTCCGTTTGCGCTCGTTATCCTGCAGAACGACTTCGGCACGGCGATGGTCTTTCTGATCATCTTCGCCGGTATTCTGTTCTGCGTCCGGCTTCGCTGGCGTTACGTGATCGGCGGTCTGTTTGCAATCGGTGTGGGCGGCATTTTGAGCTGGTTCCTCATTCTGACCGAAACGCAGAAGGAACGTATCCGCGTCTTTCTGGACCCGTCACGAAATCCGGAGGGCTCCGGCATGAACGTTCTGCACGCCAAGCAGATCATCGGAAGCGGCGGTTTCTGGGGCAAAGGATACTTCACGAAAGGCACGCTCACACAGACGGGCTATGTCCCGATCCGGCATTCCGATTTTATCTTTTCGGGCATCGGCGAGGGACTCGGCTTTTTCGGCGCCATGCTGCTGATCATCGCGTTCTTCCTGCTGCTGTTCCACTGGCTGCATACGGCTTTGATCGCGCGCGATACGTTCGGGCGCTGTCTCGTCGTGGGGTGCACGGTCATGCTCGCCGCGCACATCTTTGAAAACGTTGCAATGAACCTCGGCGCGATGCCGGTCACGGGTATTCCGCTTCCGTTTATCAGCTACGGCGGCTCGAATATCCTTGCGTCGTTCGCCTGCGTCGGCATCGTGATGAGCGTGTACGCGCGCACGGCGGGGAGGAAGAAACTGTGATCATCCGAAAACTCACCGCTTCGGACCGCGCGCAGGCGGAGGCGATGTGGCGCGACATTTTTGAGGAAGCGCCCGCGTTCACTTCTTATTATTTTGAAAAGCGGTTCCGCCCGGAACACTCCTTCGGCGCGTTTGAAGCCGACCGTCTCGTTGCGATGGCGCAGGGACGTCCCACGGAGATCTTTGTCGAGGGGAAGGTGCTTCCCGCGCTGCTCGTTGCGGGCGTTTCCACGCTGCCCAAATATCGCAGGCAGGGCTTGATGCACAAGCTGATGACGCTGCTGATCGATCACGCGAAGTCGAACGGCTTTGCGTGCTGTTATCTGCATCCGGTCACCGAATCGCTGTACGCTTCGCTCGGGTTCCGCAACGGTACCGACGCGCTGATCGCCGGCTCCGACGGTACGCGTGCGCACGAGGCGTTCGTGCTGAAAGAGGGAACGGAATGGGTCGATCTCCTTTCCGTTTACAACGCGGTGCTGAACACGCACGACGGCATGCAGATGCGCGACACGGCGGAACTTATGACCGTTTTTGCCGATTACGCCACGGAGGACGCCCGAACGCTGATCGCGTATGAGAACGAAAGCCCCGTCGGCTATATCTGTTATTCCGCCGACGGATCGGTATTCGAGCTTTTCGCGCTGCGCTCGTCCGCCTACGCCTGCCTCCTGGATGAAGCGGCAAAGCGCGCAAATAAGGACCTGAAAGCCATCGTGCCGGTCGATTGCGGCATTGCGGGAGAACGGCATTACAGCATGCAGTATCTGGTGTTTTGCGACGCGTTCCGTCTGCCGCTCAAAAACGGCTTCTGCCGATTGGCATACTGACCGCAGCAGCCGGGGGTTCCCGGCTTTTTCTTTTCGGCATATTCCTTCGCCATTTTACATACAGTTTGACAGCGGAGGATAAGAAAATGAAAGTGATCGTGGTCAGCAAACGAACTTGGATCGGAATTCTCATTTGCCTGCTTTTGCTCGGCGTCGGGCTGGTCGTTTATTTTTCCATGCAGGAGACGGAGCAGGAGCCCGCTTCGGCGACCATGGCGACGATCGATTCCTATGAACTCAACGCCATTCCGGTCATGTCGCGGCTCGTGCCCGTCTATCGCGTTTCGCGCGACGATCAGGCGATCGCGCTGACGATCGACGCCGCGTGGAGCGCGGACAAAACGCGGTTCATTCTCGATACGCTCGATCGCTACGGGATCAAGGCGACGTTCTTTCTGTGCGGCGTGTGGGTGAAGGCGTACCCCGAAATGGTAAAGGAGATCGCCGCGCGCGGACATGAGATCGGCAATCATTCTTTGACGCACCCGCACATGAACCGGCTTACGGCGGAGCAGATCCGGACCGAGCTTTCCTCACTCGACGATGAGATCGAAGCGCTGACCGGCAAGCGCACCAAGCTGTTCCGCGCGCCGTTCGGCGAATACAACGACACCGTCGTTTCCACGGTGCGCGACCTGGGCTATGAGATCGTGCAATGGAACATCGACACCGTGGACTGGAAGGAGGGCAGAAGCGCCGACACGATCCTGAACGCCGTTTTTCCGAAGCTCTCGAACGGCAGCATCATTCTGTCGCACAACAACGGCTTCGAGATCGAAACCTACCTTCCGAAACTGATCGAGCAGGCACAGAGTCAGGGCTATCGCTTTGTGACGATCTCAGAGCTTCTGCCGGAAGGCGACCGCACCGTTGACAACAACGGGCTCTGCCGCGCAGGCGGTTGAAAACGGCGAACGATTCGGGTATACTGAAAGAACACGAAATCTCGTGTTCTTTTTTTGATCGGATGCAACCTTTTTCGTTCTCCGTACATCTATAGGGTGTACGATCGAACAACGGTTTCCGCTGCCGCGGCGAGCGGGAACGAAAGGAGAAAACTATCATGCACACGCTAAAGGACAAACGGTGGTTCACGCAGCAGGTGCGTCCGCTGCTCGATACGCTGTATCGGGTTGCCTATACGCTCCTCGGGAATGACGCCGATGCGCAGGACGCCGCGCAGAACAGCGTCGAGCAAGCGTACGTGTCCCTGCCGAAGCTCCGGGACCGGGCGAAGTTCCGCCCGTGGCTGATGCGGATTCTGAAAAACGAATGCTACATCATTCTGCGCGAAAAGAAACGCGTCATTCCGTTCGACGATCTCCCGGAGGAGAGCAGCGAACCGCTGGACACGCTCGATCTCAAAACCGCGTTTAACAGACTCTCGCCCGAAAGCCGGCTTTGCATCACGCTGTACTACTATGAGGGTTACAGCGTTTCCGAAATCGCCGCATTCTTAAACGAGCCGGAAGGCACGGTGAAAAGCCGCCTTTCCCGCGCCCGAAAGGCAATGCGGCACGACCTCATGGAACAGGAGGTTTCCCATGCAGAATAAACAAAACAAACAAAATACATTTGAATCTCTTTTGCCGCCGGTGCCGGAAAGCTACCGCGCAAGAATGGAGGAAACACTTGCCGCGCTTCCCGTCGAAACCGCTTCCCGCACCGTTTCGTTTCGGTCCTTCACCAAAAAGCAAATGATCATTCTCATCGCCGCGCTGGTCACGCTTCTGACCGTCGGCACCGCGTTTGCGGTCGGCATTTCCCGCATGCAGGAAATGCGAGACGACGCGCAGAAGACGATTGCGGATTATGAATCGATCGTCAACGGATCGGGCGGCGCCGAAACCGCATTGAACAACGCTTCACCCACGCCCTACGTCATCCTGGAGAACTTTGAAACCGATGAGAACGGCGAATGGCGTCCCAATGAACTTGACCGTCTCGACGTATCCGACACCGTCGGCGCGTTCACGATCCGCCTGGTGGGATTGAGTCCGAATTACGGCGACGGACATCTGATGGCGGACATCCGCATCGAAGCGGATCATGCGCAGCCGTATTCGTTGGATATGCTCCGGCTTTCCGTGAACGGCAGCGAACCGATCCGTACCGTCGGAGATTCGGAAACGGATAAACAGTGGAGCTGCACACCGACGCCCTGCATCGCAGAGGAGTGGTTCAACGACAATTACGACATCGTGAATCCGGTTTTTGCGCTCTCCGGGAACCCGCTCCAGCCGGGCATGACATTTGAGATCACCGGAACGTTGAACGGCGAAACGTTCAATCTGACCTATGATTTCAGCCGCGAAGCGTATGAAACGCTGAAAGCGGAGCAGCTTGACTCGCTGGATGCAATTTCAACCGTGCTGTCCGACATCCCGGACGACGTCATCTTGGTCAACAAATCGGTCCGGGGCGAAGTAATCGAAGAGATAGCGCTGAAGGATCATTTTCTGTATGTGCTTTGGCATTATGACATAGAGTACAGAACCGATCCGAACAACAGCGACCGTCTCCAAGCGACCTATAAGGAATATGACAAGGGCATCCATACGACTGTAGACGGAATGCTTTCCTTTAACGATTTCATCAGCTCCACAAAAGGGGAGGACGGCGAAAATCATCAGATTCATCGCGCATATTTCCCATATGACGGCGTTATGCCCGACGAGTCGCTGATCGGCTTCGGCAGATCGATCTTCCGCGTCAACTGGAAAAACAAAACCGTAACGGCGCCGAAAGACGACGCGGAATACGACGCGTGGAGAAAGGAAAGCGCGGAACTCTCCGCAAAGGACTACGGGACCGATTTCCTTGCGAAGCCGGAAATTGCCTGCGATTCGTTCAAGGTGAAAGAGATGATCTATCTGAACAAGAGCGCGGAGGGACAGCTTGCGGTGATTCTCGAAACCGACGAGCCCGTCAAGGACGCACTGCACGGACGGGACAGGCAGCCGGTCGTGACCGTGAACGGCGTGACGCTGGAGAACGAAATAACCTATATACAGGATCCGAATGATTTTTGCGGCGGCTCCAAGAACGGCGGCAAGCTGAACGGGTTCTGGCTCTATTGCCCGGCGTACCGCACGCTGCCCGAGACGTTCGAGGTGACGGTCTCGTGGCGCGGCGACACCGTGACGTTTACGATGCACAAGTCGGATTTTGAAGAAACGTTCGTCGACGTGCCGGAATACAAAAAACTGCTCGGATTCTGACAGCGAACGGAAAAAGCAGCCCTCGGGCTGCTTTTTTATGCTTTTTCTTTTGCTTCAAATCCGTGGATCCAGTCGGATTTTTTGTAGTAAATAAAATAGATGACCGAACTGATAAACCACGTCAGCGGATAGGCAAGGAACAGCAGAACGATCTCGTGTCTGATATGCATCGCCACCGTGATATAGATGATGCGGATCACGCACCACACAAGCAGCATGATGAGCATCGGAACGATCGCCTTGCCCGCGCCGCGGCAGACGCCGGCGATGGCGTGCGAGAAGGCGAGCAGGAAGAAGAACAGCGATTCCACACGGCATTGCCGTGCGCCGATGGCGATGATCTCCGCAACGGCTTCGGGATCCGCATCCGTGATGAAGGTCGAGATAAAGAAGCCGCCGAAGAAGAACAGAATGATCCCGATGACCTCCGCCATGGCAACCGAGGTCAGAACGCCGAACCGCGCGCCCTGTTTCGCCCGGTCGTATTCCTTTGCGCCGAGGTTCTGCCCGATATAGCTTGTCAGCGCGAGCGACATGCTCATGATCGGCAGGAAAACAAAGCCCTCAATGCGCGAATACGCGCCGCACGCCGCCATGGCAAGCCCGCCGAAGCTGTTGATGTTCGTCTGTACCAGAACGTTCGCAAACCCGATGACCGAGTTCTGCACGCCGGTCGGCAGGCCGTATTTGACGATCTCTTTGAGACTTGCCATGTCCATGCGCAGCTTCTTCCATTGCAGCTGATAGACGGTTCCTTTTCGGGTAAGCTGGATGAGGCAGAGGATCGCGCTGACCATCTGCGACAGGACCGTGGCGATTGCCGCCCATTCCACGCCGAGACCGAGCGCGCCGACGAACAGCAGGTCCAGAAGAACGTTCAGTACCGAGGAGACGATCAGATAATACAGCGGACGGCGGCTGTCGCCGACCGCGTTCATCACGCCCTTCAGGGAGTTATACATCACGACCGGTACGCAGCCGAGGAAGTAATAGCGAAGATATGCGACGGAGTTCGGCATCACATCGTCCGGAACGCCCATCCAGCGCATGATGACCGGCGTCATAAGAGCGCCGAAAACCGACATGACGACGCCGCAAATGAAGGACAGCAGCGCGTTGGTATGCACCGCTTTGGACACGTGTTCATGATCGCCCGCGCCGAAATAGCGGGAAATCACAACGCCCGCGCCCATCGACGCGCCGACAAAGAAGCTGGTCATAAGGTGAATGAGACTGCCGGAGGAGTTGACCGCCGCCAGCGCTTCCTTGCCGAGAAAGTTCCCGACGATCCACGAATCCGCCGTATTATAAAGCTGCTGAAAGAGCTGACTCAGAAAAATCGGCGCGGCAAATGAGACAATCACCTTTGAGGGTTTGCCTTCGGTCAGCAGTCGAGATGTTTGGGAATGATGTTGAAACAGCTTCATGTTCGGACGGTTCCCGTTGGTTTCCGGATAAAAGAAAAGCGTCGCCGCGAGCTTATGAAGCCCGCGGCGACGTGGCGCGGAAAGTGGGATTTGAACCCACGCACCGGTCACCCCGGTCTACTCCCTTAGCAGGGGAGC
>JAEEGI010022507.1_pt1 | contig 12439 bp, 9 predicted proteins | sample 8958751 | NCBI WGS metagenome assembly JAEEGI01 (sample SAMN16246545, study PRJNA631951) | gut metagenome | biome: gut microbiome; feature: rumen; material: KS-attached | host: Bos | place: Iran: Karaj | collected 2018-10 | reverse complement strand
GAAGGTCGCCGTGATCCATGGCATAAGCCACCTTGGCGGACCAAGGGCCAAGGCTTGTGTTCAGTTCGACCATTGTGCAGAATGCGTCGCGAATCGTGGAAGAGGGGACGAAGGAGGTGCCCCAGGATTGGCGATAGCTGGTGAGGATACGGTAGCCGAGGGTCGGTTTTCTGGAGAATCTAGATAATCTAGATGCTCTGGAGAGTTTAGCCAATCTAGAGCGGAGCAGCGACCCTTCTACACCAAGGTGCCAGGCGCGGATGCGATTGTCGGTGAAGCGCAGATAACCATCGGCATTATAGACGGGCGACTTGATCATCGGTGTGCCCAAGGCAAGACCGTAGTAGCAATGGCCCGCATAATAGTAATTGTTGTAGTAGTCGTCAGCACCTTGGGCACGCCCTTCGCCAAAGTCTTCGCCGTAATTTCTCCAATCATCGCGGTCCCAATGGATGGGGCCGCTTTGGTTAGTGGTCTGCAGATATTCGAAGACGAAACCCTGAATCCAGGCATCGTGCTGCTGATTGTGATATTCGATACCCCACAGACCGTCCCAACCATTAAACTTGGCGATGCTGGAACCGTCCTCGAAGAGATTTTCGAAGACGAGACCCACACGCTTCTGTTTGCTGTCGGAACCGCCCCATTGGTAATCGAGACGAAAACACTCTTCACCCAGATGACTGCCGTAGAAGAAGACCTGGTCGCCTGTAGGGGAGTTGCCGTCGCCTCCGGAGATGAAGAAAGCCTTGAAGAAATCCTTCAGATGAGGGTTGAAAGACTGGTTTTCGCCTTTGAAATCACTGTTGTAGGATTCACCACCGAAATAGGCAGCATGGTCGAAGCCCACGTAGAAGACGATGGGTTTGTCGGGATTGGTGCGCAGATGCAGTTTCTTCTGATGAAACCACACGTCGGTAGTGAGGAATGACTCGGCCTGTCCGCTTTTCCCGACACGATAGAGGGCGTAACGGTCGCGCTTGTAATCGTCGTCGAGCAACTTTCCGAAACTGCCTTCCATATAGAATTGCAGCCATCCTTTGGTTCCAGGAATGGTGACGAATTCAGGCGTAAAGAGATAAACGCTGGGGATAGGGCGGCTGTTTCCGCTCCAGATGGTGCTGCCGCTGCTCAGACGAATGTCGCGCAGTACGGGGGAAAACTCGCGACTTCCGACACCAAGCGTTATCCACGACCAGGTGAGGTCGGCGTAAGCCTGCTGGATAAAGTATTTGTTGTAGGCATTCGCCTGTACCTCCGCATCGAGACAGGCATCGACCGACCATCGTCCACGTCGGTAGTTGTACTTTATCGCTGCCCGCAGGTAGGCTGTATTGGCATCAGTGCTAAGTATGCCGTGCCGGTTGGCAGTGAGATAATAGGCGGTATAGTCGCCCGACCCCACGGCTGTCTCGGTAGTCAGTGTGTAAGACAAATCGTTACTACAACGGGTTGGGTTAAACACAGTCGATACATCCTGTCCCAAGGCTAAATTCGATAGTAAACCCTGGTAAAGGGCGAGGCACAGCAGAAGGATGCATTGCGATTTAAACCGGACTATAGGAAAGAGTATAGAATTGTTTTTATTCATGAAGGAGAATAAAGATTCATCAGGTTTCCGTAATACGTTTCGGCAGAGAATTGTTGCTGAGATTTTTTAGCTATCTGGTCATAATCGAAAGGACGAGTCCAAAGCGAATTGATCTTTCGCGTCAAATCGGCGACATCACGTGGAATGAAAAGGTCTCCATCGACATCGTCCAGGAATTCTGCACCAGAGATTGGATTGATAAGTTCTGGGATGCCACCAATCCTTGCTCCAAGAATAGGTGTGCCCAGGCATTTCGCCTCAAGGATGGAGAGCGGATTATTTTCATACCATTCCGAAGGTATTACCAGCATTCGGGCATGTCCGACTAAGGGCTTGATTTGTTCCCAGTTCTTTTGGCCTGCGAGCTGAATGCGATCCTGACAACTAAGTTGTTGGATTTTTTCATTTAGCTGTTTTTTCAAAGGACCATCGCCAATAATGATGAGACGATAGGGAAGGTTTGATGCTGCATCGATGAGAGTTTCAATACCTTTTTCGTGGCTAAGGCGACCTACGTAACAATAATAGTCTTCCCGCTGACTATATCCATCCATCAAACATTTTTCGACATCGATGAAGTTGCAGAGATGTATCAGTTTCTCGTTGGGAAACCCTCCTTGCACCATCTTTTGGAGCATGAATCGGCTGGGGCATATCCATGTGTCTGTGATTCGTGTCAGACGGTCGCGATTCCACTTCTTCATTTCGGCCCATCCGATTAGGCTGGCTACAAGGTTTCCCTTGATGCAATGGTGCTTGAGGCAGGCATTCGGGTTTGGCGCGTTGACACGTGACGTCATTGTGGCTTGCTGGTGGCTGAAGCACTCTTCGCATACAAGTCCATTGGGCTGCATGCAGTCATAGCGAGGACAGAGCAGCTTGTAGTCATGCAGGGTCCAGACGATGCGAATCCCCTTGGCGTGAGCTGTTTCGGCGATTATGGGAGAGAGTTGGGAATGGATGTTGCCCAAGTGTATTACATCGGGTTTGAAATCCTGAATGAGCCGTTCGAATCCCTCTTTAACTTCGCTGGTGCCCAATGGACGCAATAATGCCTTGACCATCTTAGGCCCTATGCTGAAAGATGCTTCGCTGGGGAAATAGTCTTGCCAAGGGGTCGGGAGGTTGTCGGGATACTGCATGGCATAGATGGCTACATCATGACCGTGCTGACGCAGAAGCCGTTCGAGCTCGAGCGTGTAGATGCAGTCGCCTCCTCGACGATAGTAGAACTTATTGCAAAGAAGAATGCGCATGTAAAGATGAAGTTAAATCTATCTGGTGATTCGTGTATAATAGCGTATAAATGCCTGCTTGGGAGTTTCGGAACGGAGCACTGCAGCTATAGCGTTGCGTTCTCCGAGTGCCAGAATAGTGTCGGCATTGGGTTTGGGATTCTTGATGAGTCCTCTTAGGAAATGTCGGCACATATTTGGAATCAAGGCCAATAGGAATCCCAATCTCATGAGCAGCATGCGCAAGAGACTCCCGTGGGCATAAAAAACGCATGTGCCTAAAACGTAGGCGGGAATGGTGGCTGTCTGGACATGTGAAACGGAGGCTGAACGCCCTGACATCCCCTCAAGATGAGTGATGTGAACTTGTGTATCTACCCAGCAGGAATAACTGGATTTATTCAGTAGCGTGGATAGGGCGATATCTTCAGGACAGAAGAAGAATCTTTCGTCAAACCATCCCATACGTTCGAAAATGTTGCGACGGATGAGGAATGAAGCTCCGCAGATATTATAGGTCTGGAAGAGTCCTTGCTGATGGGTGTAGGGGCCAGGAGCATTGTCGTGCCAAATATTGAGGAAGAGCGCAATGCTTTGAAGAGCATTGATGGGACTGCGTCCGCAATATTGGATATCTCGTCCATTGGGTTTGAGTATAATAGGAGAAACAATAGCGGGTTGCTGTTGGGATCCTGAGAGAGCCTGGGCTTCGAGCTGTTTCATCGATTGAACCAGACTGTCAATGAGCGGTTCGTTCCAACAGGTATCGTCATTGACGATGAAACAATAGTCGCCTGTAGCCTGGCGAAGGGCGAGGTTGTTGTTTTCAGAAAAGCCTCGTATGCTATTGCTTTCAATCCATCGGACCCAAGGATAATCCGTCTGCATCTCAAGAAGGTTCTGTTTGGAATAGAGATATGCCACCACAAATGTCTCGTAAGAGACACTATGGGTATGACGGATGATGCTGTCGAGGCATGTACGCAACACATCCGGCTTGTTCATGTTGACGATGACTATACTGACTTCCATGGACTATGTAGAAGGACTATTGAACAGAAGAGAGTTATAGATTTGTACTATTTTCTCTCGATAAACTTCCTCGCTGAAGCGAGATGCTGCCGTTTGCCGCGCTTTTTCGATAATACTGTGCGCAAGGTCAGAATCTTCGACGATTCGGCGACACTGCCGTGCACCTTCATCGATGGAGTGGAAGAGCAATCCATTGATGTTGTCGTCAACGATTTCAAGGGTGCCGCCTGCTGCCTTTGCTATTACAGGTGTGCCGTAAAACATTGCCTCAACGGTAACGCGGCCTTGGGCTTCATTACTGCTGCACATCAGCAACGCCGTAGCCTTTGAGATAAAAGGCTGGACTTCGGCTTGGAAATGTTCGAAAGAGATGGCATCGCTGATGCCATAGCTTTTGGCTTTTTCCTCGAGATGCTGCTGGTAGGAGGCTTCCACCCGTCCCACATAGACCAGATGATATCCTGCATGCTCGAGATTGAATTTCTGAAAAATGTCGAGGGCAAGTTCTGCCCCTTTCTCAGGAATGACTTTGCCACAGAAGACGAAATACGGCTGCTTGGACGATTGGCATACGTCAGATAGACTGAATATGGCATCGTTAACCACATAATGGCGAGTGTCGCTCATATCGGTGATGAAGTGGTCGTGGACAGCCTGTGTAATCGAAATGGTAGCATCTGCATCATTGATAAGTTTACGCAGATGTGACCATCCATAGAGTGGAGTGAAGCCGAAATCCAGATCGAGAAATTCCCGCAGGTGCCAGACATGTGGGATGTGGCGATGTTCATGCTCTTCAAGATAACGGGCGAGCTGACTGCCAAAGATGGTGGCACTCGTATTGGAATGAAGCAGCTGGATGCCGGCATCGCGTATGATGGGTGCGAGGACATGGCAGGCCTGCTCATTTTTCCAGCGGTCGTAGATTTTTCTGATCGGACGTTTAAGCCATGCAAGGCGGTTGGGAGCCAGATTCAGCTTGAAAGGAACGATGCGGACTTCATATCCAAGATGTCGGAGATGTTCAGCGGCAGGACCATTGGCCGGCAGCACGATGAGGGGCTGCACATCATGGCGAAGTGCATGCAGATGATTGGCCAAAGAGCGTGTTGAGCCAGCCACCTCATAGGTCTCATGGGAAATATAAAGTACGCTGATCATTATTCTTTCTTATAAATAAGGTTGCTGCTGACTCGTCCGGATTCGAAGCGTTCCTGTCGGACCACTATCCTACGTTTGGGAGAGTCTGCCAGAGGAACACCCTGCAGATTGTAATATCTGCGACTGTACACCCGATCATCCTTGATATAGCTCCAAACGAGGCTGTCAGTGTCGTGACAGATGTCGTAGGCAACATCGCGAATCAGAGCATAGTCGGAATCTGTATAAATCGAGTCCTTGGTCGGCATGGTCGGAACCTGGCGAATGTCGAGATGAAGTGTATCGGCCAGCAACGATTCGTAGGTTGCGCATGCTACGGCATAGCGTCCAAGATTGAAATCGATGTGAAAACCGTCGCGGCAGAAGTCATTATCGCTCTCGAGATACGTATCGCGCAGGGCCTGGATGACAGGACCTGAGGGTATCAAGTATTGGAATTCATCGCCAAACTCATCGCGATAGACTCGCGAGCCCACAGAAATAATGCGATAGTACATCAGCTGTTGTGAGCGTTCATAATGTTCGGCAAAAGCCGGGTGCGTGGAGTAGCGTGCAAATGCCCATGTCATATGCCAGGCCAGCCGAGCTTCGGGCTGATAATGCCGAATGGAATCAATGAGAGGAGCCAAGGTATTCTTTACAGAGCTGTAAAGGCCGGATTCGGAGGCCGACTGCTGCAGCACGATGATGTCCCAATCATGCTCAAGGAGTGCATACTGTGAGTTGGTGTTGTCGTGCATTTCCCATTCGCCCAGGTCATTATTATATTTATAATAGGTATAGGCAGGCTGCTGTGAGCGCATCAGGTCGATGTGATCGGTTAGCGAGCCTCCGGATTTGTAGAGGAAGGCCAGCTCAACTCTGGATGTATCGGCCCCCAATAGTTCCGGCACTCGATAAAACGCATCCTCCATAAAACTGCTTCCAAACCCGAGTATCCTTACCTTTTGGGCAAGGGAAACCGAGGGCATGAGAAAACAGACGAATAGGATGATGGCGTTACGTATCATGTTGTTATAGATTAGCTGGAGGACATAACTTCTTTCCGTTCAACTTGACAATCTTGGCTGGATTGCCAGCCACAACGGCATTGTCGGGTACGCTCTTGACTACCACGGCACCGGCAGCAATGGTGACATTGTTGCCAATGCTGATGCCTCCGAGCACGATGGCTCCGGAACAGATGCGGACATTGTCGCCAACGACAGGGCGGTCGCCGACTATCGGGCGATTGATGCCGGTGGTCACGTTCTGCCAGATCTGACAGTTTCTACCTATCTTCTTGCAGGCGACTCGGGTGGAATGGCCGTGGTGTATGACGAGCCCCGGACCTACACTATCTTTCGGCTGGACCAGATGGAGGACACGCTCACCTGGAGCCAACCATGAGATGAAATAGCGAAGTCCGCCCATGCGCCAGTAGAGCACTGAGCGATATTCGGGGAGGGTGAGCAGGAGCATGTTGTCGCTGAATGTCTGAGGGCAGTCGCTCTTGCCCAGCACTGCACGATACCAATTCTGCCGTTCCTCGTCGAAGAAGCGATGGCGAGGATGTGCCTTCATGATGCCATAGAGAGGCAACAGACGCAGACAATTTAGGTGATAGATTATTTTAGTGACGATAGCCATAAGCGCAGTTTTTGTTTATAGTAGGGCCAAGAATGTTTCATGTGGGTAATGCTGGCATTCTCTTCGAAGACTTGACGGATATTCCTGACATTTGAAGAGAAACCCTCGCCATATGCATAAAGGCAGAGCGGGCGGTCGAGGTACTGGAGCCGACGACCTTCTTGCCAGAACGCATAAACCTGTTCGAAATCCGCACAGTGGGGATACTGCTGCCAGAGGTAAGGATGTGAATTCATCCACGCCGTGGGGATATACATGCTTTGGTGGCAGATGCCGATGCCAGGCACACATCCCTTCGCATTGAAGAATGGCTGTGCCTTCTGAAGCTTGGTCCGTCCGTCGGCATAGACACGTACGCAGTCACCGAAGATGATGTGGTCGGGTACCTCTGATTCGAGATGTAGGGAGGCCACAGTCTCGTGATCGAGAAACTCGTCGCCAGCATTGAGAAACATCACCCAGGGAGTCTTCGCAATGGCGGCACCCTTGTTCATTGCATCAAAGATGCCATGGTCAGATTCGTGAAAGATTTTGGCAAGGCGGGAGGCATGGGGGAGTACGAGTTCCATCGTCCTGTCTTTGGATCCACCATCCACCACGATATAATCGATCTGCGTGTCGAAGACAGTCTGGCTCATCACCGACTGCAGTGTCTTGGCGATGGTCTGCTCGGCGTTGAACGTAACAGTGATTACTGTGAGTTGTTTCATATCGTGAAGTCTGTGAATTCGTAAGGTGCCACAATATTACCTTCTGGAACAAGCCATTGTGCAAACAGTATCTTGATGGCTCGTGCTATGAAGTAGATGGCAAAGAGCGTGAAGCCACCGCGGAATATCCAGCTTTTGGATTGCTCGATGGCATTCGGAACCACTACAATACAAAGCAGAGATAGGTAGATGAAGAGTCGTCCCCAGATGACATTGTCGCTGAAGAGGTTGTTGAACACGACCGAGAGGAGGAACAGGATGGTCCATTGGGATTGGAGCCTTACCTTGTCGCAACGCCACACAATGATAATGGCAAGCAGGGTGAATGGCCAGAGATCCGGATTAAGAAACCCCGTATTGGTTACTTCGCCCTGTTCGAAGTTGCTGTAGGAACCATATCGGCTCAAATAACTATCGGAGCCGCGCCCGAAGATTGAGAACACCATAAAGACGAGGTCGGAAACAGAAATTGGGCTAAAAGCCGAAATTAGATAACTTCCTACCAAGAGGATGGACCATATCCAGTGGTTGGCTTTCTTGAGGAGCGGTGCAGCGAAGACAATGGGCAGCATCGCCAATGCCGACCCATGGAAGGAGGCGGCGATGATGAAGAAAAGGAAGGCCAGTCCTCGGTTGCGTGATTCCATGATTTCGTCTTCTTCCTCGTCGGTTATCGTCTTGCCGTCAGCACGTAAGGTGAGCAGCTTACGTTCTTCACGGGTTGTGCCAAGATAGAAGCAGAGTGCCAGCAGGAAAAGCCCTTCGGCTATGGACTGGCGAACGGCAGAAAGCGAGTGGAAAAAGAACATGGATGAAGTGCTGAAGGAGACAAAAGCCATCAGCGACATCACAGGTTGATTGGAATTATGCCAAATGCAATAGCCTATACCGCCCAATCCGATGAGGCACGAAAGGAGCAGAAAAGGGGTTCCGTTGTCGAAGAACAGATAATGAGTGAGGTAAAGGTAGAGTAGGAATCCCGGATCGGTATTCCCATTCTCGCCATATCCTGATTCAGGATGGTGAAAGGATTGGAGGTAGTTGTCGGTATCGCTTCCTACGGTGTCTCCTCGAAACCCTACAAAGATAATGAGGGCTATCCATCCGATGATGAACATAACCTTCTGTGTCGTCGAGCGATTGTCGGAAAACATGCTCAACAGCATCATGACCATGGCGGTGCCAAAGATGATGATATAAGGTTCGATGGTGCTGATTATCGACATAAGAAGTTGGTTATGTATTGTTTGGCAGTTTGACGCTCATTTCCATCAAGTCCTACGATAGTGATGATGGCAATGCTCCATACGACAAAGACTATGCAATGGAACAGAGCAGTAGTCAAAGCAGAAGTCTGACCAATACTGGAGAAGTGAAAGGCAGCGGGAATCGCAACTGCCAATATAGCTGCCGGGAGGCAGTGTGTCAGTATCATTCTGGCGAAACCAAGAGGACATTCTGAAAGGAGGTTAGATGCAATTCTAATCTTGACGATCAGTAGAATGGATGTCATCGTGATGGTAGCGAGATAGCAGTAATAAGGGGGCAGCCCGTGCTGGAAACTGATATAGGAAATCGGGAAACAAGCTATCAGAAGCAGCGCTGTCCAGATTTGCATTCCTCGAATCCTGCCAGATGCAAAGATCATCGTGTCAAGCGTATAGCTTAATGAGATGATGAGGTTGTTGATGAGGGATAGACGAACAAAGGTAACTGTGTAGTTCGGATATTCTCCAAGCCATGCCGACAAGATTGCTGGTGTTTCGGCAATAAGAGGGATGGCGACAATCAGGTAGAGAAAGAATCCGAGCTTGGCACCCAAGCGAACCAGATAGATCAACCGGTTATAATCGTTGTTGCTAAATGATTTGGTGATCTGCGGATTGAAGGCCATCGATATCTGGCGGGTAAAGTTGGCCACGGCATTCTCGACTTGTATGGCTATCCCTCGCGCAGCATTGACTGCGAGCACAAAGAAGGCATTGAGCAGGAGGGTGATGAATTGCTTGCTGACAATATCTGCACCGATGCCGAAGATATTCCATCCCATGAACGAGGACATCTCGCGCGTCTGTTTCCGGTCCAAACTCCACTGGTAGGAACAGTGTGGGAACTTCAGATGACAATAGATTCCATATGTGATGCGAACCACAATGGCACCAATAACGATGAAGATGGAATACCAGACAAGGTAGTCAAAACCATTGGGAAGCGTGGGCAGAATCAATACTCCAATCAGTTTGAGCAGCACTTCGGCAATGCTGATCCATGCCCATGCGCCCATGTGCTCATAGGCAATAATGAGTGAGGTGTAGGGGATACTGATGAACTGGAAGATGAATGCAATGAGGGAGCAGTGAAAGACCATCTGAGCGGCTTCGACACGAGTCTCGGGAAGGATCATCTTGTTGTTGATGTACCACATGCCGGCGATTTCGCAGATGATGATCAGAAGCCCGGCAATCACAAGGTGAAGGCTCAGTGCCGTGCTGAAGGTCTTGCGGATGTCTTCTTCCGAACCACGGCCGATCTCGACCGTGATAAATCGTTGTGTAGCTACGGTCAATGTGCTGGTGGCAATGGTGAACATGGCCACGAAATTGCCGATGATAGAATAGATGGCAAAATCATCGACGCCGAGCACTCGCAGGATGACACGGGAAGTGTAAAGGTTAATAACCAACATAAGCGCCGTACGCAGGTACAGCGCTATTGTGTTGCGGGCCAGTTGGCCATGATTATTCTTCCTTGCGTCTAAGCTCATTCGCAAAATCTTTTGTCCAACGCCAGTATTTGCGACCATAGAGAATCCATAGGGATCCTAAAACAAAGCCAAGGAACAGCCAGATAATGACAATCATTTTGCGTGAACCATTGGGTTCAAGCGGGAAGGTGGGTGGGACGAGCATGGCGTAGGAAGGCTTCTTCTCTATCAGGCTTTGCTCGGCGAGGTATCGTTGCTGGGTCACTTGCTGAAGAGCCTGATAGGCGAGGGTCATCTCGGCATCCAAGCGATCCTTTTCGGCTGTGATGGCATAATTGTTAGCCGAGCGGTTCTGATTGACAAAGCTGGCATATTCCTTCTGTCGCTTTTCGTATTCCTGGCGGCGTTCGGCTTCGAGAGCATTAAGGTCGGCAAGTTCCGCCCTTGCTTTGGTTGACTTGTATTCGTAAAGGCTTGCTTGCAGACAGTCGATGGCATTGTCGGCCATCATGGTGGCAACCATCGGATCCTGACAGGTGGTCGAGATAGTAATGATGCCGGTCTTCATGTTCTGTCCGCACTTGATGTTACGGGCCAGTCCTTTGATTCTACCGTATTCTTTTTCAGTCAGCAGGATGTAGCGCGGGGCTAACCCTTCATCGTCGGATTGTGAGCTGAAGGTGCGAGGTTTGCGTCCAGTGATCTTATCCTTCAGTTTATGCATGGCCTCTGCCAGTTTTATTGTCCAAGGTACATATTCTGTCTTTAGATACTGATCGAGAGATACAGTTGTGGTATCATCAGCTGTATGCACCTTGGAAGCCATCATAGACTGGATAAAGGGGATGGACTCGGCAATATCAGGAAACATGGAAGGGTCCATGGCGTCCAAATTGCCACTTTCGATGTTACCCAAGCTCACACCCATCATCGAAGCGATGCTTGCCAGACCGGTGGAAGAGGACTGCTCAGGCACGATAGCGGTCGAGACGGTGTATTCCTTGGGGGTAGTGAGCGCAAAGATCACGCCGAGGACTATAGCGATGCCACACCACCAGTAGAGTGTCTTGCGGTTTTGCCAAAGTTGCCGGACGATGTCCTTGAGATTGAATTTCCTTTTGGTAGCCATCGTTTCAATTATTTTTTAAGGATGTTGGCAATCGAAGCAACCATGGTTGCCAATGATGCTGAGGCCGTGGCGACAGACATGGTCTGCTGTACGTTCCAGTTGCTCTGCTCCTTCATCGGAATGATGAGCTCACAACCCGGTTCGACAGCATGCTTGCTGTTTCGTCGAGCACGCTTCACCTGACCGTTCATGCAGACCACGTAGGCACGACGTTTCTTGGCGCGGTTGCCGAATCCACCGGCCTGCTCGATGTAGTACTTTACGGGCTTTTTATCAACATAGCTTACCGTATTGGGGTGCATGACGGCGCCGCTGATCTTGACCGTATTGGTATATTCGGGTACTTCGATGATATCACCTTCACGAAGCACCACATCGGCTTGTGAACCCGGATTCTTGATGGCCTTTTCGAGGTCGATGCCCACCGAATAAGTGTTGCTGATGTCGAGCATGGCTTCGGAGATGGAGTCCTTGGAATTCTGCGACATCTTGATGACGCTCTTTTGGCGCTCCTTCTCTTCATCATTCATCATACGGGTCAAACGTGCACCCTTGACGAAGCCGAAACTCGTGATGCCACCGGCCTGTTCGATGATTTCGGAGAGACGCTGTGACTTGTGGGTCAGTGCATATTCACCGGGGAAGAGAACTTCGCCGGTCACCATAACGTTGGTCTGCTTGCGATAGACGGGAGACTGGCGGATATAGACTTCGTCGTAGGGACTGAGCGTGAAGGTTGGGTCGCCATCGATGATAAATCCGTCCTTGATGGCAAAGCGGAAGGTTTCGCTGACGCGTGCCGATTCGGCTTCACTCTTGGGGTCCTTGAGGCGGCGCGACACATCGACGCGCTGGGTGGAAGCCGATTCCAATAGACCGCCAGCCTGGATGATAAGGTCCTCGATGGTCATGTTCTTCGCGTAGAGGTAGTCGCCAGGACGTGCCACCTCACCATGGATGGTTACGGTTCCCATATCATTCAGGTCGTAGTGGCTGGGGATGTAGAGGATGTCGTTCTTCTGGAGGACGATGTCGCTGATGGTTCCGTTCATGATATCCTTGACGTCAACCGAAAGGACAGAGCGTGTCAGGTCCTCGTTTTCGCGCTGCAGCACGGCACGATTGGTAAAGGCGTCGCCAGTAAGTCCGTCGGCAGCGATGATGAGCTGCTTCACGGTGTTGATGGCTCCCAGCTGGTAGGAGCCGGGACGATAGACGGCACCCTTGATCTCGATTCGGTTGGAATAG
>JAEEGI010022505.1_pt1 | contig 12440 bp, 7 predicted proteins | sample 8958751 | NCBI WGS metagenome assembly JAEEGI01 (sample SAMN16246545, study PRJNA631951) | gut metagenome | biome: gut microbiome; feature: rumen; material: KS-attached | host: Bos | place: Iran: Karaj | collected 2018-10 | reverse complement strand
AAACTGAACAGCTGTCCGACGTACTGGACGCTTCCGGACGTGCGCAGGAACCTCGCGAACCTCCAATCGATCCTCGGCGATTACCTCACGCTGTTCAAGAACTACCGCAATGCAAAGGACTATAAGAACTGCGATTTCGGCTACGTGTTCACGCCGCGGACGGCCGTTTCCCTCGCCGATCTCGACGCCTCGGCCCAGCGCGTCGTCCTTCCGGGCGCCGTGACGGAGGAGCGCTACGCGATCGTCAGCGACCCGGAGACGGGTACGCTCCTCAAGGAGGGAACGTTTGCCCTCGCGGCCGTCAACCGCTGGGGCGACGGGTTCGTGCTGGCGTGCTCGGGGCTTCTCCCGAACGGTTTCACCGTAACGTCGTTCACGCTCTCACAGGAATCGGCCGCCCGTGAGACGTTCATCAACACGACATCTTCGGCGTGCCTCATGTTCCGCTCGGCCTTCGCCTCGTTCGCGTCGAAGCAGCGGTTCGGATACGCGGTCGAGCGGCTCTTCGGTTCGGACGGACGGCCGTCGATCGCCTGGCAGCTTCATTACGAAGAGGAGACCGGGATCGCGAACGGCTCGGCCGTCGCGTTCGCGGACCTGACGGAGAAGTACGGCCAGATTCCGTCCTACACGCTCGTCCGGAACGTCTATACGTGGTTCCGCTCCGCCGCGACCGTCTCGTATGTCCTCGGCTCGCGCGACGAGACCGGAACGATCGTCTTTGAGCCGGACGCGTACGAAAACGCCTACGATTCCGGAACGCACTTCATCGACGAAGGGACGGGAAAGCCGCTCGTCTTCGATTCCGCGGACACCGGCTCCTACTTCACGCCGAATCCCTGGGATATGTCCGGCGACTGCACGGTCGACGTCGCGATCGAAACGAGGCACGACGGAACGCTGCTCTTCCTCTTCCGGAAGCCGGACGGAACGGTCTGGACGTCGTACGGACGCGGGTTCCGCGACGGAAACTACGTCGTCTCGTCGCCTGTCTTCCTCGATCCGAAGCGGTTCGACTCCGCGACCGGATACGATGATATGACGAGGCCGTTCACGCTGTTCGATCTCCTTCAGGATGAAGCGAATACGTTCCTTCTGACGCCGTTCGCGAAGCCCGGAGCGGGCGAATGGATCCGCGAGACGGCGGCCGACATCGACGGCGACGGCGAGCCCGAAACGCTGATCGGCAACGCGGACGGCTATATCGGCGTCTATTCGCCGTATCTGGAGCGCCCCGTCGACTCGATCATGAAATGGCGCCTCGAGGGGTATCTCGGATCGTCGTTCGGAAACGCGTTCGGCAACGAATACCTCAAGTTCGGCACGTACGCCTGCCCGGCGGTGACGGACCTCAACGGCGACGGCATCCCCGATCTCGTCGTCGGCCACCGCGAATACGGCGTCGCGATGCCGGTCGACTCGCCGTATTTCCCCGAGACCGAAGCGCTCAAAGCCCAGCTCGACGAACTGAAGGCGCGCGGATACTACGTCGGCGCCCACGCGAAGACGACCGTCGCCGCGACGGTCGAACAGGAACGCATCGAACTCGAACTCCACAAAAACGCGTTCGCGGCGTACGGCCTCGCGACCGAAGGCATCGGCGTGAACCACCACACCTGGGTCTCGTCGAACCGCTCCCTCCGCCAGACGTTCGACAGCGAATGGAACGCCGGATTCCTCTGGAATTCGGGCTGGAAAGCCGCGAACAACACCGTCTCGCCCGAGAACAACGCCGAGAACGTGTGGAGCGTCCCGTTCTTCCTCACGGACAGGGAGGGCGAAGAGACGATCCTCCTCTGGAACACGTCGACGGTCGGCTACGACGGCTACGGCTGGTCGTCGCTCGTCGCGAAATACGGCCTGCCTGTCTCGGTCTACTACCACTGCGATCTCGCGTATCTCGACCCGGACTCGACGGAGACGTTCGTGAAGAACATCGGCGCGTTCGCGGAGCGGAACGGCTACCGCTGGGTCTCCGAGGACACGCTTGCCAAAGAGATCGCGGCGGCGTACAATACAACGGTCGCGGCGGCGCTGTTCATCGACAGGCCGACCGAGATCATGACGCTTTCCTCCGCCGGCCCCGAGGAAAAACGGGCGGAAGCGGAAAAACACACGAACGAATGGTCGCTGACGATCCGCATCGGCGAAAAGACGGCCGGAAAACCGCTCTACGACGCGGCGATCCAGTCGCGTGCGTCGGTGACGGTCGTCCCCTGCGAACTCTTCGACATGACGCCGGTCCGCCTGACGTCGCCTCTTCCGGGAGAGGTTGTATCGCTCCGCACGACGCTCACCCTCGCGGAACCGAAAGAATAGAACCGTATGGCCAGACTGAACGCAAAACGCAGGAAATTCCTCCTGCTCATCCTGATCTGCTTCGTCCTCTTCGTGCTCGTCACGGTCGGGGCTGTGTTCGGCGTGCGTTCGATCAAAAAGGCCATCGAGGAAGCGGGCCTCTCGAACGCGCTGACGCTGAAATCCGCCGATTTTCCGGTCATCGACGGCACGTACTTCATGCAGGCCTACGGCGAGGCGACGCGCGCCTCCCTGACGGGGGAATCGATCATCGTCGCGCGGGAAAACCTGATGTTCACGGGCGCCGACAGCGCGAAGGAGCGCCTGCTCTCGGGCGACGCGGACATCGTCCTCCTCTCGGGAACGGACGCCCAGGAACTCACCGCCCGCGCGAAGGATATGGGCATCCAGCTTTCATACTACAACGTCGCGAAGGACGGCCTCGTCATCTACTGCCACGATAACGTCGAGAAGAAGGACCTGACGTTCGCCGAATTCGAATCGCTCTACGAAAGCGATACGGACGGCCTCGGGTTCTCGACGTACTGCTACTGGCTGTCGTCGTGGTCGGGAAAGGACACCGTCCTGATGACCGTCGACGAGGTCGCGCCTTCCGAGCAGACGATCGGAGACGGCTCCTATCCGTACAGCTACAACATCTGCGCCGTCTTCCGGAGCGGCGGCGTCGCCTCCGACACCCAGCGCGTCGTGGCGTGGATGATCGGCGAGGAAGGGCAGGAAACACTGACGAACCTCGGCTACATCAACACCCGCGGCGCTTCGATCGAGGAGGGCGCCGGCGCGAACGCCTACACCTACTACGCGACGCGCGACATGACGTCCGTGGAATCGACCGGACCGCGCGTCATCAAAGGCTCGCCCGGCAATACCGTCACCGAGGGAACGACGACGAACTACCTCGTCGAGAACCCGACGTCGTGGGCGACGGTCAAGGCCGAAAAGGGTTCGTATCTCGAACTGTCGGGCCTCACCGACGAATCGGCGCTCGCTCTGATCAACGAGCGCATCGCGAAGGCCTACGAGGAGCTCGCGGCGCTTGCGATCCCGGAGTTCCGCGGCATCCGGCAGACGATCCCGGACGGGTCGATCCTGATCCGAACCGACGTCTCCTCGAGCGTTCTGTACAATTACAACAACGTCGTTTCGATCCGGATGAAGGGCGACTATACGTACGCGCTGCCGAATGAGGAGGGCGTGATCGGCGAGAACGCGTGGGGCTACTACGAGTCCACGAAGACGCTGTCCTGCGCGGATTACCTGAACTTCGACCTCACGACCGGCCGCGAGATCTCGCTCGAGAACCTCTTCATCGACGGCTGCGACTACCGCGACATCGTCTCCCACGAGATCGTCGTCGACACGCAGTTCGCGCGCGACATCATCCTGACGGGCTCGTACAAGGAGGTCCGGACCGACCAGAAATTCTACCTCGAGGAGGACGCGATCTGCATCGTCTTCGACCAGGATTCCCCCGAGTACATCCTCCGCGACCCGCGCGAGCTCTCGATCCCGATCTACTTCTCGACCGTCGCGAAGAACCTGGCCATCACGTCCCGCTATTACGACGAGGAAACGGTCGCGTCCCTCTATACGTCCGACCTTCCCGGCAACCGCGTCCTGATCCAGAACCGCGACACGATCGACACGATCGGCGAGTCGGAATGGACGTACGGCAACATCAAGGTCCGCCAGTCGTGGTCGTACTCGTCCGCGCTGTCGTCCTACGGCAAGCGCGTCATCCAGAACGCCTACCAGGTCGACTGGGGCGTCATGAGCTCGCTCGTCGCGAACGATCTCGAGGCCCAGTACGACATCGCCGTTTCGGCGCAGCGCCTCGAGGACTTCCTCTCGCTGACCGTGACGGACCGCCGCTGGATCGAGGGCGGGTCGGAGGAAACGTACACGCGCTACGCGACGTACGACCTCGAGCTGCTCCGCCAGAGCCAGCTGTCCGACCTGTTCTGGGCCGGCTTCGATTACAGGTCTGTCATCCGCGCCTCGCTCGAAAAGGAGGTCGCGCTTCGCGGCGGCTTCGTCAGGACCGTCCGCGGCGAGACCGTTCCGCTGACGGAGGAGGAGACGAACGCGCTCATCAACACGATGATGAGCGACCTGTCGCGGTTCGCGATCGACTACCGCCAGATTTCCGTCGCCTTCAAGCCCCAGACGTTCGCGACCGGCAGGGCGACCGTCAATCTGATCTTCACGTACGCGGAGTTCGGCTCCGACAACATCACGCTGTTCCGTTAAGAGACCCCAATCAGGAGACCACCATGCGCAATCTGTTCATCAGCCCGATCACGCTCATCTGCATGCTCTTCATCGTCGTCGAGCGGGTCATCAACAACCCATACGGCTCCGTCCGCGAATGGCTCGTCCAGACGCTGCTCTCGCTCCCGGCCATCATCATCGCGATCAGCTTCCACGAATTCGCCCACGCGAAGGTCGCGGAGCTGTCGGGCGACGACGTGCCGCGCCGCCAGGGCCGCGTGACGCTGAATCCGGTCGCCCACATCGATCCGGTCGGCTTCTTCTGCCTGCTGTTCGTCGGCTTCGGCTGGGGCCGCCCCGTCGAGATCAATCCCGAAAACTTCAAGAAAAAGCGTCTCGACATGCTTCTCGTCGCGCTCGCGGGCGTCGTGATGAACGTGCTCCTCGCGTTCGTGTTCTGCGGCATCTGGGTGCTTCTCCTCCAGAAGACGGAACTGTTCGCCGGGGACTTCGGCGATCTCCTCTACACAGTCCTCCAGAACATCGTCGTCATCAACCTTGTGCTCTGCGTCTTCAACCTCATCCCCGTTCCGCCGCTCGACGGCTTCAACGTCGTGACGGAGATCTTCAACCTCCGCCGGACGAAGGTCTACCACTACGCCTACCAGTACGGCTACATCGTCCTGATGGTCCTGATCCTTTTCAACTTCACGGACTATATCCTCACGCCGGCCGTGAACTGGCTCTTCCGCACGATCGTTTCCGTGTTCGTCTGACCGGTCCGGCGCCGCGCCGACCGCGCCAAAAAGATTTTTTAGCACTCTCACAAAAAGAGTGCTAATTTTTATGTTATGTTTACGGAAGCGTGGGTAAATAGAACGTGTAAAGAACTACGACCAACGGAGGTGAAACCGATGGATTTCAACCAATTTACCGAAAAAGCGCGCGCGGCGATCGCGGACTGCCAGTCGATGGCGGCCGAGCTCGGCAACCAGTCGATCGAGCCCGAACACCTGCATCTCGCGCTGCTGCGTCAGCAGGACGGCCTGATCCCGCGCCTGCTCGACTATATGGAAGTGAACCGGAAATCGTTCCAGAACGACGTCGAGGAGGAGATCGACCGGCTTCCGCGCGTCGCGGGAGACACCGGGCGCCTCTACGCGTCCGACCGGCTGAACCGCGTCCTTCTGATCGCGGAGAAGAACGCGAAGGACTTCAAGGACGAGTTCATCTCCGTCGAGCATCTCTTCCTCGCGCTGATGGATGAGAAGGGCAAGACGCCGTCCAAGAACATCTTCGCGAAGTACGGCATCACCCGCGACCGGTTCCTCGAGGCGCTCGCGAAGGTCCGCGGCAACCAGCGCGTGACGAGCGACAACCCCGAGGAAAGCTACGAGGCGCTCGCGAAATACGGGCGCGACCTCGTGGAGGAAGCGCGGAAGGGCAAGCTCGATCCGGTCATCGGCCGCGATTCCGAGATCCGCCACACCGTCCAGATCCTCTCCCGCAGGACGAAAAACAATCCGGTCCTGATCGGCGAGCCGGGCGTCGGCAAGACGGCCGTCGTCGAAGGCCTCGCCCAGCGGATCGTCGCCGGCGACGTGCCCGAAACGCTGAAGGACAAGACGATCTACGCGCTCGACCTCGGCGCTCTGATCGCGGGCGCGAAATACCGCGGCGAATTCGAGGAGCGGCTCAAGGCCGTCCTGAACGAGATCGAGAAGTCGGAGGGGAAGATCATCCTCTTCATCGACGAGATCCACAATATTGTAGGCGCCGGGAAGACCGAAGGTTCGATGGACGCCGGCAATCTCCTCAAGCCGAAGCTCGCGCGCGGCGAACTCCACTGCATCGGCGCGACGACGCTCGACGAATACCGCAAATACATCGAAAAGGACGCGGCGCTCGAACGGCGTTTCCAGAAGGTCCTGATCGACCAGCCGACGGTCGAGGACACGATCTCGATCCTGCGCGGCCTCAAGGAGCGCTTCGAGATCCACCACGGCGTCCGGATCACCGACAACGCGCTGATCGCGTGCGCGACGCTGTCCGACCGCTACATCACCGACCGGTTCCTGCCCGACAAGGCGATCGACCTGATGGACGAGGCCGCCGCGAAGATCCGCACCGAGATCGACTCGATGCCCGCGGAGCTCGATGAGAGCCAGCGGAAGATCATGCAGCTCGAGATCGAGAAGCAGGCGCTCGGAAAGGAAGACGACAAGGCCTCGAAGGCGCGCCTCGCGAACATCGAACAGGAGCTCGCCGAGCTGCGCAGCCGCAACGACGCGCTCCGCGCCCAGTGGGAGGCCGAAAAGAAGGAGATCACGTCCGTCAAGGCCCTGAAACAGGAGATCGACGAGACGAAGACCGAGATTGCCGACGCCGAGCGGAAGTACGACCTTGAGAAGCTCGCCCAGCTGAAATACGGCAAGCTCGCCGATCTGGAGCGGAAGCTCGAAACGGCGAAGGCGAAGATCGAGGAGGACGAGCGCGACGGCTCCCCGCGCCTCCTGCGCGAGGAGGTCGACGAGGAGCAGATCGCGGAGGTCGTGTCGAAATGGACCGGCATCCCGGTCGCGAAGCTCGTCGAGTCCGAAAAAGAGAAGCTCCTTAAACTCCCCGAGATCCTCCACAAACGCGTCGTCGGCCAGGACGAAGCCGTCACGGCCGTCAGCGAAGCCGTGCTCCGCGCAAGGGCCGGACTCAAGGATGCGAACCGCCCGATCGGCTCGTTTATCTTCCTCGGCCCGACGGGCGTCGGCAAGACCGAACTCGCGAAGGCGCTCTCCGAGGCGCTCTTTGACAGCGAAAAGAACATCGTCCGGATCGATATGTCCGAATACATGGAGAAGTTCTCCGTCTCGCGCCTCGTCGGCGCGCCTCCGGGGTACGTCGGGTACGACGAGGGCGGCCAGCTGACCGAAGCCGTCCGCCGGAAGCCGTACAGCGTCCTCCTGTTCGATGAGATCGAAAAAGCCCATCCGGACGTCTTCAACATCCTGCTCCAGCTCCTCGACGACGGCCGCCTGACCGACAACCAGGGCCGCACCGTCGACTTCAAGAACACGATCGTCATCATGACGTCGAACCTCGGATCGGACATCCTCACCGAGAACATTACGAAAGACGGCACGATCCCGGCGCACGTGAAGGAGGAGGTCACGGACAACCTGAAGAACTTCTTCAAACCCGAATTCCTCAACCGGATCGACGACATCGTCGTGTTCAGCCCGCTGACGAAGGCCCAGGTCCGCGCGATCATCGACATCGCGCTCGTCCAGGTCCGCGGCCATCTCGCGGAGAAGGACATCCGCCTCGACCTCACGGAAGCCGCGAAGGACGCGATCGCCGACGAGGCCTACTCGCCCCAGTACGGCGCGCGGCCGCTCAAGCGCTACATCCAGAAATACATCGAGACGGAGCTCGCGGCGAAGATCGTCCGCGGGGAAGTGCTCGAAGGCCAGCTCGTCACGCTCGACGCCGAGAACGGAAAGCTCCTGTTCCGCTGAACACTCCTCGGCGTGTTGAAAAACCGAATCCGAAACCGAACCGGTCCGCCCGGCATCCCGCCGGACGGACCGGTTTTTTCAAAAGCCGCTTTTCTTGCATTGGACCGCCGGTTGTCGTATAATAAAATGACAAATAAGGAGACCGCATGAAACACATCATCATCACCGAAAAGAACAGCATTATGCGGATGCTCGCCCGCGAAGCGATCCGTCCGTATATGTGGCTTGCGATCGCCGGCGTCTGCTTCACCTCGGTCATTCTCAGCATCCCCAGCCTCATCTGGGGCGATTCGGCCTGGACGGCGGAAGAACTCCAGAAGATCCTCCTCGATTTCTACCAGTTCGGCGTCCGCCCGACGATCCCGCGCTACTACTACGTCGACAGCCTTTATACGTTCCTGATCAGCGGCCCGCTGTCGTTCGGCCTGATCTCGTTCCTCATGAACATCTTCCGCCGCAGGGAGACGCGTACGCTCGATATCTTCCTCGGCTTCGCGAACTTCTGGAAAACGTTCCTGTTCTACGTTCTTACGATGATCCTCACGGTCCTCGGCTCGATCCTGTTCGTCATCCCGGGCCTCGTCGTCGTGTACTCGTACGCGATGGGCTATTATCTGATGAACGACGATCCGGAACTGAACGCGATCCAGGCGATGCGTCTGTCGCGCGAACTGATGCGCGGGAACCGCTGGAAGCTCTTCACCTTACACATCTCGTTCATCGGCTGGGCGTTCCTCGTCGGGATCGTCTACTTTACGCTGTCGCGCCTGTCCCTGTGGATCGGCGTACTGGCCAACGTGATCCTCTCGTCGCTCCTGACGGCCTACTTCCGCATGAGCGAAGTGGCGTTCTACGAGATGCTCGTCGGCCATCTCCACCGTCTCGACCCGGAGGAAGTCAAAGCCAATGTCAACAACTAAACCGTTCGTTCCGCTTCTCTTCGCGGGCGACATCAACGTCTACTCGATGGGCCGCGCCTTCCACGAAGCGTTCGGCATCAAGCCCTACGCCTACGGAAAATACGCGACGATGCCGTGCTACGGCTCCGCGATCCTCAACTACACGCCGAACCCGAAGGCGGACGAACAGGACACGTTCCTCCGCCTCGTGACGGAGTTCGCGGAAGCTCACCGCGATGAGACCGTCCTGCTTCTCGGGTGCGGCGACAGCTACGTCCGGCTGATCTCGGCGAATCTCGGCAACTACCCCGACAACGTCGTTGCGCCGTACATCCCCGTCGATCTGATGGACTCCCTGATCCACAAAGAACGCTTCTACGAACTCTGCCGGAAGGTCGGCGTCGACTATCCCGATACGTTCGTCTACAAGCCTGAAATGGGCGACGATTTCACGCTCCCGTTCGGCGGACCGTTCATCATCAAGCCCTCGAACGGCGTCCAGTACTGGCTCCATCCCTACCCGACCCAGAAAAAAGTCTACAAGGAACAGACTGTGGAAGACGTCCGCCGCGTTCTCCGCGACATCTACGGCGCCGGCTACACCGATTCCGTCATCATCCAGAACTTCATCCCCGGCGACGATACGTACATGCGCGTCCTGACGAACTACTCGGACCGCAACGGAAAGGTGAAGATGATGTGCCTCGGCCACGTCCTGCTCGAGGAACATACGCCCCACGGGCTCGGAAACCACGCCGTCATCATCACCGAACACAACGAAACGATCGAGGCGCAGTTCAAGGCGCTCCTCGAGGAACTCCACTACACCGGCTTCTCGAACTTCGACATCAAATACGACCGCCGCGACGGCAAATACAAGGCGTTTGAGATCAACACCCGCCAGGGCCGCTCGAACTATTACGTCACCGGCGCGGGGATGAACCTCGCGGAGCTCGTCGTGCGGGACCGCGTCTACGGCGAGGACCTGCCCGAGCGGATCGTGACGGACGAGAGCCTGTGGATGGTCGTGCCGAAGGGCGTCGCGTTCAAGTACGTGCCCGAGGAGGAGTACCGCGCGCGGATGAGGAAGCTGATCGCGGAAGGCAAGGTCTCGAACCCGCTCCTGTACGGTCCGGATTCGGCCCTGAAACGCCGTTTAAAGATCGAAAAGAACCTTTTGGGTCACTATTACAAATTCGCGAAATACTACGATCTGGGAGGCAAATAGAGCCTCTCAGGGCCATCTCAGACCCGCGGCTCCGGCCGCGGACGGACAAAACGGCGGAAAAGGAGGATATTATGTGGGAACGGGAGGAGAAGATCCTCGGCGTGATCGGCGGGATGGGTCCCGAGGCGACGGAACTCTTCTATGAGCGGATCATCCGCAACACGAAAGCGGACCGAGACCAGGACCATCTCAACATGATCATCCTCAACCACGCCTCGATGCCCGACCGGACGGAGGCGATCCTTTCCGGGAAGACGGCCGGCGTCGTGAAGTATCTCGTCGCGGACGCGAAGCGCCTTGAGAAACAGGGCTGCTGCGCGATCGCGATCCCCTGCAACACGTCCCATTATTTCGCCGACGAGATCCAGAAAGCCGTCTCGATCCCGCTCGTCAACATGATCCGCGAGACCGCGAAGGCGGCGAAGGCGGCCGGCGGGACGAAGATCGGCATCCTCGCGACCGACGGCACGATCCGCACGAAGCTCTACCAGACCGCGCTCGAACAGGAAGGGCTGAAGTGGGCCGTTCCGGGCGAGGAGGGCCAGTCCGCCGTCATGCGCGTGATCTACGACGGCGTCAAGGCCGGAAAGCCGCTGCGCCTGTCCCACATCACGCCTGCCGTCAACGAACTCCTCGCGGAGGGCGTCGATCTCTTCATCCTCGGCTGTACGGAACTTTCCGTGTTCGGAAAGAAGTTCAGCCTGCCCGAAGAGATGTACCTCGACGCGATGGAGATCCTCGCGCGGCGCTGCGTCGAGATCTGCGGCCACGAACTGCGCGGCGGCGAGACAAGGTAACCTCTACGGGAGACGCGATCCCCCGTTTTTTCATATCAAAGCGAACGAAGGATGCTGAAATGGCAAAGAAACAGGAAACAGTTGCATTAAGTAATTATTTACTTGCGCTGAACAAGGCCGGGTTGTTGGAAATGGACGGCTGCAAAGGGTGCGAACCGCTGCTTGACGAGCCGGTCTCGAACCTGACGTTCGATTCGCGCGAGGTTACGCCGGGGACTCTGTTCGTCGTGAAGGGCGCCGAGTTCCAGCCGAAGTACCTCGTTTCGGCCGTTGAGAAGGGCGCGTTCGCGTAGGTTGCGGAGGAGGACAACAGCCGCATTCTTGCCGACGCGCTTCCGGATCCTAAGGATATGCCCGCGTTCGTCCGGGTGACCGACGTCCGCCGCGCGATGCCCGTCCTCGCGAAGCTCTTCACCGGCGACCCGGAGACGGAGCTCGCGACGATCGGCGTGACGGGAACAAAAGGCAAATCGACCGTGACGTACTACATCCGCGCGATCCTCGACGCCTGGTACGCGGGCCTCGGGAAGAAGCCCTCCGCGGTCATTTCCGGCATCGATACGTTTGACGGCGTGATCGACGTGGAATCCCACATTACGACCCCCGAATCGTTCGAGATCTACCGCCACTTCCGCAACGCCGTCGACAGCGGGATCGAAGCGGTCGAGATGGAGGTCTCGAGCCAGGCATTGAAATATCACAGAACGCTCGGGATCCAATACGACGTCGGCGTCTTCATGAACATCGGGACCGACCACATCTCGCCGATCGAACACGCCGATTTCGAGGACTATTACACCTCGAAGCTTCTCATCTTCAAACAATGCGAGACGGCCGTCGTGAACCTCATTCCGGAACACGCGGGCAGGACGCTCGAAACGGCGCTCCGTTCGCCCGCGAAGCGGCTCATCGCGTTCGGATTCGACGATCGCCCGAAGGAAACGGAAACGTCCGTTGCGGTCGGGGAGGCGCGGATCCGGTTCGCCGAAGCGGAGCGCGCGATGGCGGAACGGAACCCGGTCGGAGACGAAACCGGACTCCCGCCGAAGAAACTCGATCTGCTCACCGGCCGCAATCTCCGCGCGGAGGGGAACGACGTCCGCTTCGATATGGAATGGCAGGGCGTTACGACGCCGGTCCTGCTGACGATGCCGGGCCTCTTCAACGGCGAGAACGCGCTCGCGGCCGCCGCGGCGTGCCTCGCGATCGGCTGTCCGCTCGAAGCGGTGCGGAAGGGCCTCGAGGTCGCGCGCGTCCCCGGTCGGATGGAGCCTTTTACCGCGAAGGACGGAACGCTCATCCTCGTCGATTACGCCCACAACCGCATGAGCTTCGAAAAGCTCTACGGTTCGATCCGCCGCGACAACCCCGACGCCCGCATCGTCGGCATCTACGGCTGCCCCGGCCACCACGCCTACGCGCGGCGGACGGAACTCGCCGAGGTCGCCGCGAAATACGCGGATAAGATCTACAT
>JAEEGI010022500.1_pt1 | contig 12440 bp, 14 predicted proteins | sample 8958751 | NCBI WGS metagenome assembly JAEEGI01 (sample SAMN16246545, study PRJNA631951) | gut metagenome | biome: gut microbiome; feature: rumen; material: KS-attached | host: Bos | place: Iran: Karaj | collected 2018-10 | reverse complement strand
AAATCTTTGACATTGACACACAGGAAGTAAAGAGCCGATGCCTGTCGATATTGGTACTGTATGACCTGGAGCAAAAGCAGTCCATACCGTTTCCCGATGAATGGCGCCAAGCCATCAGAGACTATGACGGTATTCTATAAAACCATTGTAATTCATTTCACAATCTCCTTGTACTTCTGGATTGCATCCTGCATAATGTCATAGTCGACAAGTCGACAAGTCGACAAAACGTTTTTGAAAAACGCCATATATAGAGACAAACATATCAATATATTAATTAATATTATTATATATATTATAATATATATAATAATATTATAGAATTTTTCAACATTATATCCGTATTGTTCAATGCCTTTTGTCGACTTGTCGACTCGTCGACTCGTCGACTCTATGTGAAAACTGGTGTCACGAATAAGAGCCACTCGCTGCTCAGCAGGAAACGCTTATGAGACAGCCGGTGGCTCTTACTGAAAATCCTGTGCCGCGCGCCGCTACGGCTCGCCAAGCTGGCTGTAGATGAGGCGTACCTCGGCAGGCGTGAAGGTGCGACGGCGCAACTGGCGCAGGTGGCAGAGCGCAGGATTGATAGTGATCCACTGGCGGAGCTTGTGCCACGCAGCCTCGGGACAGAGACTGGGGAAGTACATCTGGGCGAGTTCCGTGCGCCCAAATGCAGTGATTTTCGTTTCTTGTGATTCGTTCATATCTGTTGTTTTAGTTATCTTTGCATGTGTTGTTTAACACATGCAAAGGTACGAAATAAAATTGACAAAAACGAATAAAAACAAGATATAATGTATCATAACAGATATGGCTGAAAATAAATTGATTAATTTTGCACTTGTAAAGGATTACAAGTGCGAGAAAAGGCTGCGGCTCAGCAAAATTCGAGTAAAACTCGATTCTGCATTCGCCTTGCACTTTCCTTGCAGTATGAAACAAAATAATAACATTATCAATAACTAAAAAAATTAAACAAGTATGATTGAACTTTATCTTTCGCAAAACAAGAACTCGAAGTCGGCTGCCTATGGCAAGTACTATCCTCGAGTGAGTTACAAACAGACGCTGAACATCCACGACATGGCTGTTCACATGGCGGAGCACAACACCCCGTTCTCGGAAGGTACCATCGAAGGTATCCTGCGCGACTTCGTGAAGTGTACGCGTGAGCAGACACTGATGGGTAACACCGTCAAAGTTGACAACCTGGCCATCTTCAAGGTGAGCTGTATCGGTAACGGCTGTACCAAGCTGTACGACGCCGACACCGACAAGACCATCAGCGCCAGCATCGGCGTGGTGAAGAAGACCGACAAGACGGGTCCCGCCGTCGGCTCGCTGAAGCTGCTGGCTCAGGCTACGGGCGAGTACACCCGCGAGGATCTGAACAAGGACGGTCGTCTGTCGTGGACCGACAAGGCCGCCGAGCAGATCCTCACAGCCAAGGGTGGCAGCACGAATGCACCAAGTGGAGGCCAAACTCCCGACCCATCTCCTACAGGCAACACGGGCGGTAACACCGGAGGCGGTGGCGACAATGGCGGCGGTGGCGACGACGATGCCCCTAATGAGAACTGAACGAGGGCTGAAGGCTGAGGGCTGAAGGCTGAAGGCTGAGGGCTGAAGGCTGAAGGCTGAAGTTTAATTAACCGCAGATTTCTCTGACCTAAAGGTGCAGAGTGTGGCGTTGCATTCGCAGATTATACAGATTATAGCTGCGCAACACAGTTATGAGAAATAAATCTGTGAATGCAACGCCACACTCTGCACCTATAGATAAAAATCTGTGAAATCTGCGTAATCTGCGGTTAATAAAAAGAGCGTAATCTGCGGTAAAAAAACAGAGCGTAATCTGCGGTAAAAACTAAAAAAAAGGAAAGAAGTATGAAACGAGAAACTTGGAAGACGGTGATTCAGATGGTGATATCCATCTTGACAGCGGCACTGACCGCACTGGGCACCACATCGTGCATGGGGGCTTGCGGCCTGACGGCCTAGTGAGGCGCTTCGCTAGTGAAGGCGCTTCGCGGGCGCGAAGCTAGTGAATAGTGAAAAGTGAAGAGTGAAGAGTCCTGCGGGCAATGGTGCTTGCAGGACTCTCTCGTTATCAGGGATTATACATGTCTTTGCAGTAGAAGGCCATGATGTCGTCAAGCATCCGCTTGGCCTCGACGGCGGGGCTGTCAGGGTCGAGGGCGATAGCCTGGATATAGCAGTTGATGGCTTCGTGCCATTTTGACTCTTTACGAAAGGCGTTGCCTTGTTCGTACCACTCCTGAGCGGTCATTTATCTAATGAGTAATGATGATTACTTATAATACTCCTTCTTGCCTGCAGCAAGGGTGTTCTTCATCAGCGAGCAGATGGTCATGGGCCCTACTCCACCAGGAACGGGCGTGATGTATGAGCACTTGGGAGCCACCTCGTCGAACTTCACGTCGCCATTCAGACGGAAACCGCTCTTACGGGTTGCATCAGGTACGCGGGTGGTACCAACGTCGACGATGACGGCACCGTCTTTGACCATATCGGCAGTGACGAAGTCGGGCTGTCCGATGGCGGCAATGATGATGTCGGCCTCCTGACACTCCTTCTTCAGCGTCTTCGAACGCGAGTGGCATACGGTTACCGTTGCGTCGCCATACTGCTTCTGCATCATGAGCTGAGCCATGGGTTTGCCCACGATGTTCGAGCGACCTAAGATGACACATTTCTTACCACTGGTCTCAATATTGTAACGTTTCAGCAGGGTCAAGATGCCCAGAGGGGTAGCCGAGATGAAGCATGGCAGACCGATGGCCATGCGTCCGACGTTGATGGGATGGAAACCATCGACATCCTTGCGATAGTCGATAGCCTCGATAATCTTCTGTTCGTCGATATGTTTGGGCAAGGGCAGCTGTACGATGAAGCCATCGACATCGCCATTGCGATTCAGGTTGTCGACACAGGCCAGCAGCTCGTCTTCCGTCACGTCATCCTCGAAGCGGATGAGCGTCGATTTGAAACCGCAAGCCTCGCAGGCTAACACCTTGTTCTTAACATACGTCTCAGAGCCACCGTCGTGACCTACCAATACGGCAGCCAAATGGGGCTGCTTACCACCAGCGGCCATGATGGCCTTTACCTCTTCGGCAATCTCAGCCTTGATGGCTGCTGCCGTTGCTTTTCCGTCAATCAGTTGCATATACTATAATTACTTCTGTTTCATCCACATCCATTCGTCACGGGCCTTGACGGGGTCGATGTTCATCAGGACATCGACATCCGTAGCCTTCATGCCGATATACACAGCTACCTCCTTCAAGGTTTCTACCTCAGAAGCCGTAATCTGTTCGTCAGACTTCACAATCAGGGCCAGCATCGACAGCATCTGGTAACGCAGGTCTTCGCTCAGCGAAGCGGCTATCTGACTGCCGCAGTCGCCAATCAACTGCAGGAAGGCGTTGGGCTTGCGAGCCTCCAGTTCCTCATGCTTGGCAACCAGTTTCTTCACCACGTCAAGTCCCTCATTCTCAGCCTCTTCGCCAAAGTTCTCACGCAGGAAATTGCCTAAGAACTGATACTCCTCAGGCTCCACCTTACCGTCGGCAATGACGATGTGCGATGCCATCACCAGCATCGAGAACAGGAAACTGTTGCGGATATTGTCCTTCACGGGGCTGTTGACGTTGAACGTCTCACGGAACTCGTTCGTGTAAGCCACATTCTCTGCTGCCAGTTTCACCTGAGGCTGCTCTGCCATCTCTTCCGACAGCTCCTTCATCGGGCCCTCACTAAACAGGCCTTTCATACTGCTGATCCATTTACCAAATGCCATAGGAATTACAAATTAGGGATTAGGAATTACAAATTAGGAATCAAAAGGGTTTGCCGCCTTTCATCTTCATGGCAGCAGCCATCTGCGCCATCTTCGACGAACCCATGCCGCTGACCATACGCATCATCTTACGTGTCTGGTCGAACTGCTTCATCAGGCGGTTTACCTCCTCAATCTTCGTACCTGAGCCCTTGGCAATACGCAGTTTGCGGCTCTGGTTGATGATGTCGGGATTGGCACGCTCCTTGGGTGTCATCGACTGGATGATAGCTTCGATGCCCTTGAAGGCATTGTCGTCGATATCCACGTCGCGGATGGCCTTGCCCACACCAGGAATCATCGAAGCGAGGTCCTTGATGTTACCCATCTTCTTGATTTGCTGAATCTGACCCATGAAGTCGTCGAAGTCGAACTTATTCTTACGGATTTTCTTCTCCAGACGCTTGGCCTCTTCCTCGTCGAACTGCTGCTGGGCACGCTCAACCAGAGAGACGACGTCACCCATGCCCAAAATACGGTCGGCCATACGCTCGGGGTGAAACACGTCGATGGCCTCCATCTTCTCGCCAGTACCCACAAACTTGATGGGCTTAGTAACGACAGTACGGATGGAGAGCGCTGCGCCACCGCGCGTATCACCGTCGAGCTTGGTCAACACAACGCCATCGAAGTCCAGACGATCGTTGAACTCCTTGGCAGTGTTTACGGCATCCTGACCAGTCATCGAATCGACCACGAACAGTGTCTCGTCAGGATTGATGGCCTGCTTCAGGTTCGAAATCTCGTTCATCATCTCCTCATCGACAGCCAGACGACCAGCGGTATCGACGATGACAACGTTAAAGGACTCCTGCTTGGCCTTGCGGATAGCGTTCTGGGCTATCTCGACAACGTTCTTGTTGCCTTCCTCGGTATAGACCTCGACGCCAACACTCGCGCCAACGACCTTCAACTGCTCGATAGCAGCAGGGCGATAGACGTCGCAAGCCACCAGCAGGGGCTTCTTATGCTGACGCTCCTTGAGCATCTTGGCCAGTTTACCTGAGAACGTGGTCTTACCAGAACCCTGCAAACCAGACATGAGGATGATGGCAGGACGATTCTCCAGTTTCAGCTCGACGGCCTTGCCGCCCATGAGTTCCGTCAACTCGTCGTGCACAATCTTGACCATCAGCTGGCTGGGCTTTACGGCTGTCAGCACGTTCATACCCATGGCCTTCTGCTTCACAGTGTCGGTAAACTGCTTGGCAACCTTGAAGTTGACGTCGGCATCCAACAGGGCACGACGAACGTCCTTCAGGGTTTCAGCCACATTGATTTCAGTGATTTTTCCTTCACCTTTCAGTATCTTGAACGACCGTTCAAGTCTATCACTTAAATTCTCAAACATCTTGAATATTTACGATTTACAAATTTACAATTTACCTATTTAATTTTTGAAGGTGCAAAATTACACAAAAAAAACGAGACGCCCAAACTTTACTTTAAGTTTTTAGCTATCTCGTATGCTTCACGTTGCTGTTTGCTGAATTCACAGCCACAATACTGCTGATTATAAAAGTTAAATTCTTTCAGCAGCTGGTTCCTGCGCTCGTAGAGTCCGCCCTTACGCCAGTTCTGGTCCCAGAAGGCCACATCGCCCACCAACTTCTCAGCTTCGTGCCCAGCACGATTGATTTGCTCCAAATTCTTCCATCTTGACGAAGCCAGCGTCGTGGTAAAGCACTTTATTCCGATGGCCTTTGCCTTTTCAGCAGCAGCCTTCATGCGCATCAGGAAACACAGGTCACAGCGCCGTCCGCGCTCTGGTTCGTTCTCCAGTCCACACACGCATTGTTGCCACAACTCATGGTCGTAGTCGCCATCAATCCACGCTATGCCAAGGCTCTCGGCATGTCGCTTACTTTCATGCTTGCGAATCTCGTATTCCTCACGCGGAAAGATATTGGGATTGTAATAAAAAATAGTGGGGTGCAAACCATGATTCAGCATCCATTCCACGATAGCTGACGAACAAGGCGCACAGCACGCATGCAAGAGAAGCCTACCCCCATCGTCCTCCAAAGGGAGGGGCAACTTAATAGCGTCCTCTTTGGGTTTCTTCATAGGCCTCGCGCTTTCCAGATGCGGTCTTTGGCTTCGTTAATCTTCTGGAACTTCTTCTCGGCAGCTTTGCGCACATCGTCACCCAAGGCAGCCACCTTGTCAGGATGGTGGTTGAGGGCCAGACGACGATAGGCCTTCTTGACCTCAGCATCACTGGCATCGGGCGATACACCCAACACCTGATAAGCCGACTCCAAATCGTCCTTGCCCATACCCAGCATCGAGTCCACCTCGTCAACACTCATCTGCATCCACTGGGCGCACTCCTTCATGGCTGTCACCTCAGTAGGATCGACCTTTCCGTCAGCCTGCGAGATGAGTACCAGAAAGTTGAGCAGCTGCAGACGCTGGGCATAGTCCATATTACGGGCTATCTGCTGACAGCACTGGCTGACGGTATTGCGGAACTGGGAGGCCCCTACGCGCTTCTGTTCGTCGAACAGCTTGTGCAGAATGTCGTCGCCCTGCTGACAACCTGACTCGCCAAAGTTCTGGCGCAGCATGTTACGCACCAGTTCCATTTCAGAGTGCATCACCTTGCCATCGGCCTTGATGATGTATGATGCCAGCACCAACAGCGAGAACAGGAAGCTGTTGCGCTGACCCTGATAAACCTGTTCACGGGTATAGCCTCCGTATGTTCTCGACTGGTAGCCGCTCTGTCCGTCGAAGGTTCCTTGGGTCTCAGGGGTGTTGACGGAGTTCAGCATCTTCTCGAACCATCCGCCAAGCACAGCACCAGCCAGCGCACCTAACGGTCCGCCACTCATGAATCCCAAGAAACCTCCTATGAAATATCCAAATGCCATGGTGTGTATTAATTGTTCTGTTCGAACAGTTGCATGCGCTCTTCGAGCTGCGCATACTGATGGTCCTCGATGAACGAGGTGCAGACGCGCAGGCCTTCCTGATGCGAGCCAGTGGTAATCAGGCAGATAGCAGACACGCCGTAGTACATCAGTTCGCGAGCCAGCTCGCCACTGGTCATCTGCTTGTAGCCAATGGTGAAGTAGAAACCGTCAGCAACAGGCTCGTCGAGGTCCTTGTCGTAAACGATATGGAAACCGTGACGACAGAATATCTCCTTCAACTTATGGGCACGCTCGCCATAGACGCTGACCTCCTTGCGGAAATCGTACTCGCCATCGACAGCAGCACGCAGCATGGCAGCCATAGCATACTGGGCACTGTGGCTGGTACCGCTACTGAGGGCATAGAGCATGCGGGTAGAGAAGACCAGACCAAAGGGCAGACCCTCGTAACGCTGTGCCAAATCGTCGAAATGACGATGGAACAACTTGTCAGAGATACAGGTCACACCAATACGTTCGCCAGCATAGCTGAAGGCCTTGGAACCGGAAATGAGCAAGATGTAATTATCGGTATAGCGACCAACGGAGGGCTGATAAGGTGCCTCGAAAGGTACGCTCAGATTCTTGCGGAAATCCATAGCGAAGTACGCCAAATCCTCCATAACGATGGTGTCGTACTTCGTAGCCAGGCGTCCGATGGACTCCAACTCCTGTTCGTTCAGACAAACCCACGACGGGTTGTTGGGATTCGAATAGACAATGGCACAGATGTTGCCCTTCGAGAGATAGCTCTCCAACTTGGGAGCGAGCTTGTCGCCACGATAGTCGTAAACGTCGAAGGTCTCGTACTTGACGCCCATGACCTGCAACTGCATCTTCTGAACGGGGAAGCCCGGGTCGATGAACAGCACGGTATCCTTCTGCTTCGATGCCTGCGAACAGGTAAGGAACGAGGCAAACGTGCCCTGCATGGAACCAGTGACGGGTACGCAACATTCAGGAGCCACGTCGAGACCAATGAAAGCCTTAACGAAGCGTGACGCCTGCTTCTTCAGTTCAGGATAGCCCTGAATATCAGGATATGAGTGGGCAATACCGTCCTGCAATGCCTTGACCTGAGCATCGACACCCACCTGAGCGGCAGGCAGTCCAGGAATACCCATTTCCATCTTAATGAACTCTACCCCACTCGCCTGCTCAGCCTTAGCAGCCACCTGCTTGACCTCGCGGATGGTTGCTTTGGCAAAGTCATTGATGCCCAATTCGGCAATCAGTTTGTCGACTATTTCTTTCTTAATTGGTGTTTCCATCATTATGCATTATGAATTATGCATTATTCACTATTCACTATTCACTTAGAATAGGCTGCGCCTATTCCTAATGCCTTGATATTTGCCTCGACGATAGCCTCGCCCTTGCGTCCAAACACGCTGCGAATGGCATCTTCCAGCTTCTCGTACTCAATGCCGAGGGCCTTCTGGGCAGCACCCAGCAGGATGACGTTGGCAGAACGGGGCACACCAGCATCCTTGGCTTTCTGCTCGATGTCGAGCATGATGACGTGGGGCAACTGCTCCAAATCGGCCTTGATGGTCTCTATCTCCGGATAGTTGGGGATGTTGACGAAAGGTGCACTCGACGTGATAATCCACCCCTCCTTCGAGAGGAAAGGCAGATAGCGCAGGGCCTCCATGGGTTCCATAGAGATAATCACGTCGGCACTGCCCATAGGAATCAGGTCGCTGGCAATTGGGTCACTGGAGATGCGCAGGTTCGACTGTACGTCACCACCACGCTGCGACATGCCGTGAACCTCAGCCTGCTTGATGTAGAGGTCTTCCTTCATGGCTGCCTCACCTATAATCGTAGCTATGGAGAGGATTCCCTGTCCTCCTACTCCACACAGGATAATATCTGTTTTCATGATTTACCTTTTTACTGTTTTACCTTTTTACTTTTTCTCTGCAGCCTTCTTCTGCTTCAGGTGACGCTGCAAGGTCTGCATACACTCACGACGCGGAATGATGACGCTGACACCATGATAGTTGATTTCCTGCTCGATGGTCTGCTTGATTTCAGCCATATTCTTAGGCAGGGGAACCACTACCTTCAGATGCTCTTCGCTGACACCCAAGCCACGACAGATAGCCTCGAACTTGTTGGTACCAGCAGAGTCCTGACCACCCGTCATAGCGGTGGTAAGGTTGTCGGAGATGATGACGGTGATGTCGGCATTCTCGTTGACGGCATCCAACAGACCCGTCATACCAGAGTGCGTAAACGTTGAGTCGCCAATGATGGCAACAGCAGGCCACTGACCAGCATCGCTGGCACCCTTAGCCATCGTAATGCTGGCACCCATATCGACACAAGAATGGATGGCCTTATAGGGTGGCAGGAAGCCAAGTGTGTAGCAACCGATATCACCAAACACACGGGCGTTGGGATAGTTGAGCAACACCTCGTTCAGTGCCTGATAGACATCGCGGTGACCACAGCCCTGACACAATGCGGGTGGACGTGGAGCGACATCCTCGCAAGGTGCATAGTTCTCGCCAATCTCCATGCCTAACGCTTTCTTAATCAAGTCGGGATTGAGCTCGCCCGTACGAGGCAGCTCACCCGTCAGACGACCTTTGATGACGGCATTGCCTGGCATCACGCCACGTACCTGATCCTCGATAAAGGGCTGTCCCTCCTCGGCAATCAGCACATATTCGCAGTCGTCAGTCATGCGACGAATCAACTTCTTAGGAATGGGATATTGGGAAATCTTGAGAACGGGGAAAGGGCAGCCTTCAGGGAAGCACTCCATGAGGTAATTGTAAGCAATACCACTGGCGATGACACCCATCTGTTGGTCTTTTCCATCTACATATTTATTATATTTGCTATCGACAGCCATCTGCTCCAACAAGGGCTGCTGGGCTGTTACGATATCGTTGCGCTTGCGGGCAAAGGCAGGCAGCAGTACCCAGTTGCTGGCCTTGGCGTTATAGTTCAGCTCATTTTGCGGACGTGGAGCGTCAGCACACTGGACAACGGCACGGCTGTGAGCCATACGGGTAGTGACACGCATCAAGACAGGCAACTGCAACTTCTCGGACATCTCGTAGGCCTCAGCCATCATGTCGTAAGCCTCCTGCTGGTTTGAGGGCTCCAGCGTAGGAATCATAGCGAACTTACCATAGAAACGAGAGTCCTGCTCGTCCTGACTGGAGTGCATCGAGGGGTCGTCAGCCACCAAAACGATGATACCACCATTGGTACCCGTCATAGCGGAATTGACAAAGGGGTCGGCACAGACGTTCAAGCCCACATGCTTCATGCATACCAAAGCACGCTTACCCATGTACGACATACCCAGAGCGGCCTCCATAGCCGTCTTCTCGTTGGTACTCCAGCGACTATGTACGCCACGTTCCTTGGCTAAGGGCGACTGCTGAATATACTCCGTAATCTCTGTAGAGGGCGTGCCTGGATAGGCATACACACCACTCAGGCCTGCATCGAGTGCACCCTGAGCAATGGCCTCATCTCCTAAAAGAAGTTTCTTCATAATTGTATATCTTGTAAATTATTAATTTCTCAATTTCTCATTCTCTCAATTTCTCAATTTCTAAATGTCTCATTCTCTCAATTTCTCATTCTCTCAATCCCTCAAAGTTCTTCGCACTCGTGCAGCCATAAGGCACTGGAGGCATCACTGGGCATACGCCAGTCGCCACGAGGCGAAAGCGAGATGCTACCAACCTTAGGACCATCGGGCAGACAAGAGCGTTTGAACTGCTGGGCAAAGAAGCGACGACAGAATGTGGTAAGCCACTTCTTGATAGTCGCCCTGTCGTAGCTGTTGTCAAAAGCCTTTTCAGCCAACAGCATAATCTTAGCAGGGCTGAAACCGAAGCGCAGCATGTAATAGAGGAAGAAGTCGTGCAGTTCGTAGGGACCTACCAGGTCTTCCGTCTTCTGCTGGATATTACCTTGGGCATCGGCAGGTGTCAGTTCTGGCGAGATAGGTGTGTTGACAATGTCTATCAGTACGTCGCGCTCTGCGGACGATTTGGGCAGCATGGCGATATAACGGATAAGATACTGAATCAGGGTTTTGGGAATGCCTGCATTCAGACCGTACATCGACATGTGGTCGCCATTATATGTAGCCCATCCTAAAGCCAATTCTGACAGGTCGCCAGTACCAACGACAAGGGCAGAGAGCTTGTTGCTCAGGTCCATCAAAATCTGTGTACGTTCGCGAGCCTGTGAGTTCTCGTAGGTTACATCGTGGTTATTGATGTCGTGCCCGATGTCTTCGAAATGCTGCTTGACGGCTTTGGCAATGCTGATTTCCATCTGCGAAATGCCCAATGACTGCATTAGCGAGGTCGCATTGTCGTGGGTGCGGTCAGAGGTACCGAAACCAGGCATGGTAACACCAACAATGCCCTTGCGGTCATATCCTAATTTATCAAAGGTACGCGCGCACACGAGAAGAGCCAATGTAGAGTCGAGACCACCACTGATGCCCAACACCACATGCTGACAATTGGTATGTACCAAACGTTTAGCTAATCCTGCCGTCTGGATGTTCAGAATCTCTTCGCAGGTTTCAGCCATATTGTTGTCATTAGGAATGAAAGGATGCGGATCAATGGTGCGCTCCAACGTAAAGGGATGCTGCTCTAAAGGCAGCTTGGCATCCGCCTTCCGAGCATGCCCATTACGCTGGGCCGTCTTGAAGGTAGAGTTGGCACGACGCTCCGTACGCAGGCGCTCTACGTCAATCTGGGCAGTCTGCAACTGGGGCTGGAACGAGAAACGGTCGCCTTCGACCAGCATGATGCCATTCTCGAAAATCATGGCATTGCCACCATAGACGACATCCTGCGTAGATTCGCCAAAACCACATGAGCTATAAACATAGCCACAGATAGTACGGGCACTCTGCTGAGCAACCAGCGAACGCAGGTAATTATGCTTGCCTATCAGTTCGTCGGAAGCAGACAGATTCAGAACGACATCTGCACCTGCCATCGTCAGATTGTTGCTGGGAGGAATAGGCGCCCAGACATCCTCGCAAATCTCGATACCAAGACCTACACCGTCACTCGTACGAATGACAACAGGCTCGGCAGATATCTCGACAGGCGAACCAGCCAGATAAATGGTGGTAGGATTCAGGTCGCGTGCTGAGGCAAACCAACGCTTCTCATAGAATTCGCCATAGTTAGGCAGATAGGTCTTGGGAACCACAGCCAATATACTGCCTTGTTGGATGGCTACTGCACAGTTGAGCAACAGCGAACCAACCTCGATAGGCATACCCACCACCGCAATGACATCGAGCTTGCGGGTGAAGTCAATCAGTCGGAGCAACCCTTCCTCAGCCTTGTCGAGCAACAGGCGCTCACGAAACAAGTCCTGACAGGAGTAACCCGTGATAGACAATTCAGGGAATACCACTACCTCAACATGTTCTGCATCAGCCATAGCAATCAGGCGCTCGATTTCCTGTACATTATACATGACATCGGCCACCTTGACAGCTGGCACCGCAGCAGCAACTTTGACGAATCCGTGTTTCATATCTATAACTTTTTTACCCTTTTACTTTTTTACCCTTTTACCTTTACGGTATTAACAGCGACGAGTCTCCATAACTGAGGAAGCGGAAATCGTGCGATAAGGCATAATCA